>MDTG01369394.1_pt1 | contig 19232 bp, 17 predicted proteins | sample 811421 | NCBI WGS metagenome assembly MDTG01 (sample SAMN05326645, study PRJNA326480) | marine metagenome | isolation source: seawater | place: Pacific Ocean: South East | collected 2011
TCCCCAAGAACAAATTATTATTTTTGGGGATAAATCGTGACTGCGACAGGAGTCGAACCTACAACCGCTGGAGCCGAAATCCAGTGCTCTATCCAATTGAGCTACGCAGCCATTAATTTTTAGTGGATCAAATATTTCTTAACAAGAGTTGAAATAGTTTTTCCGTCTGTTTTTCCTGAAAGCTTTTGACTCAAATACCCCATGACTTTTCCCATATCTTTCATTCCCTCTGCGTTCAAGGTTTCGATGGCTTCCACAACATATTTATCAACTGCATCTTCACTTAGCATTTCAGGTAAAAATTGACTTATAATCTTTGCCTCCTCAATTTCAGGATTCGCTAAGTCCATTCGTTTCTGTTGGATAAAAATTTCAGCACTATCCTGCCTTTGTTTTACCAATTTTTGAAGTAATTTAATTTCCTCAGAATGTGATAAATTATCTTTTGAACCAATTTCAGTTTTATATAAAAGTATAGCCGATTTAATAGATCTTAAAGCAGTAAGAGCTAATGTATCTTTTGACTTCATCGCAACTTTAATTGCTGCCATTATAGAATCTTGTAAACTCATTTTAATTATTTTGGATTACGAATATAAGTAAATATTACCTTTTTAGTAATAATGTATAAAAACCTGAAAGTATTTTATTAGATCAGGATAAACTAGTCTACGTTATCATGTAAAAAAGAATTATTTGACCTTAATTGGATATCTTCGTTATCATCTAATGTGATCGAAGTTCTTGAGATATGAGCTTCAGAATCATTCGAGTTGGTTAGTTCTATTCCTTGCCGCTTGTATGCAGGCTCTTTTTCAAATTCATCAATTTTTGAAGCATTAAATTTATAGTTATATACTTTTAATTTTTGGCGTCTTTCATCAGATCTATCTCTTAAAGTTTTGGAGATAGGATTGTTGAAAGGATTTGTTTCTTTTTTAGGGGCTGAAGAAACCTTACTTTCTTTTAGCGTAACTTTGGTAAGTATCATCTCCTGATCAACCTCTATCTCTGGCTCAGGCTCTACAATTGTATCTTTTGCTAGATCATCAAATTTTTCGTCGGTCTGTTCCAAGACAATATGGTCATCTAGAATATACATTCCTTCTCCTTTTGTTACAACATCTGTAACTGAAACAAGTTCAATATAATCATCAATCACATTGCTGTTTATATTGTCTTCCAATTTGAAAACCTCGACTTCATCACGCTTAATATTATTTTGTTTGGTGTTCGAAATAGGTAAGTCAAAGGTTAAGCTGGTTTGCTCGTCAGAGATTATCATATCGTCTTTATTTTCGTTGGACGAAATTTCATTAATAATGAAATCTTCTTCTAAAATATTTTCAATCACTTCTTCAAACTCCACTTCAAAAGACTTGATTTTATCCGAAGTAGTTATTAAGTCCATAGTATTAGAATTATCTTGTAGAGCTGTATCTTCTTCTACTAAATCATAAACTATTGGTTCAAATGAGTCTTCATTTGACACATTAGGTTTAACAAAATTAAAATCATGTTGAATTTTTTGATCTTTTTCAAGGTCATGAATTATCTTTTTTGTCTCAACATTTGTTATATCATTTTGTTGGTGTGTATCAAAACCAGTAGCAATAATAGTAACTGAAATTGCATCACCAATTGCCTCATCTTCTCCAACGCCCATAATGATGTTAGCACCACACCCGTTATCTTGACTTGCTTCAGCCTGAATATAGTCGTTTATTTCACCAATTTCATCAATTGTTATTTCTTGTGATCCAGAAACTATCAAAAGAAGAACATTTTTGGCTCCTCTAATTTTATTATCATTTAATAAAGGTGAATCTAAGGCATTTATAATAGCCTTCTTGGCTCGGCTATCTCCAAAAGCAGTTGATGCTCCCATAATTGCTGTTCCACTTCTGCTAAGTACTGTTTTCGCATCTCGTAAATCAATATTCTGGGTATAGTGATGTGTGATTACTTCTGCAATTCCTCGTGCAGCTGTAGAGAGTACTTCATCTGCTTTAGAAAAACCTGCTTTGAATCCTAAGTTACCATAGACTTCGCGTAATTTATTATTATTAATAATAACTAGAGAATCTACTACATTTCTAAACTTTTCAATCCCTTCATGTGCTTGGTTATTTCTTATTTTTCCCTCAAATTGAAATGGAATAGTTACTATTCCAACAGTCAAGATATCTAAATCCATAGCCATTTTGGCAATTATTGGTGCTGCTCCTGTTCCGGTACCACCACCCATACCGGCAGTAATAAATACCATTTTTGTATTAGTCGTTAACATGGTTCTAATGTCCTCTAAACTCTCAATAGCTGCTTTCTCACCTATTTCGGGATTTGCTCCAGCGCCAAGACCTTCAGTGAGATTGACTCCAAGCTGAATTTTATTTGGAACTCCACTACTACTCAATGCTTGAGAGTCAGTATTGCAAATGACAAAATCTACGCCTTTTATTCCCTGCTTAAACATGTGATTGATTGCATTGCTACCGCCACCGCCAACTCCAATTACCTTGATAACATTTGATTGGTTTTTTGGTAAATCAAATTGAATTCCAAAATCGTTACTATTACTCATATATTTTTATTTTATTGTTGGTTATTCTGCTTCTTCTAAAAATTTTTTAACTCTCTCAGTAAGTTTTTCTAAAAACCCTTTTGATCTTAGTGGTTTTTCAGGTTGAGTTTCAGTAGGCTCTTCAGTACCAATAACTGATTCTATAATTGGTTGCCTTTCCTGACGCTCTAATCCGTCTAAAACAAGTCCTACTGCAGTTGCATATAAAGGGCTTGTAATATCACTGTCACTATCACCTGCTAGATGCTCATTCGGATAGCCTACTCTAGTATCCATTCCAGTAATATATTCAACTAACTGTTTTAGATGATTTAATTGACTTCCCCCACCAGTAAGAACAATACCAGCGATTAATTTCTTCTTTTGTTCTTCATGCCCATAATTTTTAATTTCCACATATACCTGCTCAATAATTTCTACAACCCTTGCATGAATGATTTTTGATAGATTTTTTAATGTAATTTCTTTTGGATCTCTACCCCTTAGACCAGGAATAGAAACAATTTCATTATCTTTATTTTCACCAGGCCACGCAGAACCAAATTTTATTTTTAATAATTCTGCTTGTTTTTCGATGATTGAACATCCTTCTTTTATATCCTCAGTTATTATATTACCGCCAAATGGAATTACAGCCGTATGCCGTATTATACCATCTTTGAAGACTGCTAAATCGGTTGTACCACCACCTATATCAATTAATGCAACACCGGCTTCTTTTTCTTCTTGGCTAAGAACTGATTTCGCTGAGGCTAAGGGCTCCAATGTAATACCTTCCAACCCCAAGCCTGCTGTCTGTATACAACGACCAATGTTTCGTATTGACGAAACCTGACCAACAACTACATGAAAATTAGCTTCTAAACGTTCACCATACATCCCTATTGGTTCTTTAATCTCCGCTTGACCATCTACTTTGAAATCTTGAGGTAAAACATGAATTATTTCTTCTCCAGGTAACATGACTAATTTATGAACCTGGTTAATAAGACGGTCAATATCGTCTTCATTGATAACTTGTTCCGAATTTGACCTAGTAATATAATCACTGTGTTGTAAACTACGAATGTGTTGTCCAGCTATTCCAACTGTTACTCCACCAATTTTGATGTCACCTGCAGATTCAGCTTGAGAAACTGCTTGCTGAATGGATTGAATAGTTTGCGTTATATTATTTACAACACCCCTGTGAACGCCTAAACTTTTTGATTTACCAACGCCAACTGTTTCTAATTTACCATATTGGTTCTTACGCCCAATCATGGCCACAATCTTTGTTGTACCAATATCTAAACCTACCGCTATATTTTGATTTTCCATAGTTATATTTATTTTACACCAATAACTTGTTTATCGAATTTTAAATTCACCTTTTTATATTTTTTTAATGTATTGTCTTTTTTAGCTATTTGATAAAAAGCCTTAAAATTTATAATCTTTTGTTTTAAATGATTTAAATCGCCTACCAAAACTTTAAAATCACAATCTCTAAGATTCATTGAAATCATATTTTGACTATCAATAAAGATATCTGTTATGTATAATTTTAAAAAAGAATCATTTTGAATTGTATTAACCATATCAAAAATAATATCTAAATTATTTTGGTCAACCTGACCGTGAACCAATAAAACTCGTGCACTGTGTTCAATTGATAATGGCATTTTTTTTCCATTTTCATCTATATAATATGAAGGATTAGAAATTACCCTCGCCAGAGGCTTGCGTTGTTCGACATCAACCATAATACCCCCTTTAACAGTAAGATAAACTTCTGCATTTTGAATCATTTCGTGTGAAGAAATTCTTTCTTCTAGTTCATTTAAATCAATTATATCTTTTTCTAGACATTCGATATAATCGTTGTTTTGTATTAGTAATTTATCAATACTTGACTTAGAAATATATAGATTTTTTTCTCCAATAAAATCTATATTAACACTTGAAACCGATTTAAGGTTACTTTTAAATGATGAAAATGCGTACAAGGATATCGTAAATAATAGTACGAAGATTACCTTTATGAAATTAAAATATTTAAGCATACATTAAATTTTTTGTCAATGATGGTATTAATGCTCCTATATCTCCTGCACCCATGGTTATTAAAATAGGGTTATTAATGGACTTAATAATTTCTGTTAACATGTGTTTTTCAACTAACTTCTTTTTTTTATTTTTTATTTTTTTTAGTAACCAATCCGAGGTCACTCCAATGATAGGTTCTTCTCTTGCAGGATAAATATCAAGTAATAAAACTGCATCAAACTTTGATAGTGAAGAAGCAAATGCATCTGCAAAATCAAGTGTGCGAGTAAACAAGTGAGGTTGAAAAACAACGGTTATATTTTTTTTAGGATACATTTCAGATACAGCATCCCAAACAGCGTCAATTTCTTTTGGATGATGAGCATAATCATCAATAAATACAAAAGATTCATTTTTAATTCGGTAAGAAAAGCGGCGTTCAACTCCTAAATAAGTTGCTAACGCTAATCTGAGGTCTGAATCATTACATCCACATTCCATGGCCATTGCTAGAGCGACTACAGCATTAGAAAGATTATGCTTTCCTGGTAAATAAAATCTTAAATTTTTTAATATTCGTGTTGGAGTTTTTAAGTCAAACTCATAAGCACCATTAATGTTTCTTACATTTTGTGCAACAAAATCTGCAGGAGTTTCAACTGCATAACTCAAGCCAGGTAAACTGACACTAGCATGAACAAATAACTTATCATTTGAAGAAAGTAGATTAGAAAACTTCTTGAAAGCTTTTTCAAAGTTTGATTTAGTCCCATAAATATCCAAATGATCAGCATCTGTTGAAGTAATACAAGCTAGATTAGGTTTTAAACATAAAAAAGAACGGTCAAATTCATCGGCTTCTACTACCGTAAATTCATTTCCATTTTGGATAATATTCGACTTATAATTTTCAGAAATTCCTCCTAAGAATGCGGTAACTTTCTGATTACATTTAAACATTAAATGAGCTAAAATACTACTAGTTGTAGTTTTTCCGTGAGTACCAGCAACAGCTAGGCACTTAGTATTATTTGTGATTAATCCAAGTGCTTCAGCACGTTTGATAACCTTAAAATTATTTGATGTAAAGAACTTTAAAATTATATTTGTTTGTGTAACAGCAGGAGTTACAATAACTAAAGTGTTTTCTGTATTCAAAAACTCCGAATCAATTTTCTCTACGATTTCAGAAAATAAAATTTTAATCCCCTTAGATATAAGCTTATCAGTTATAATACTTGAGTTTTTATCATAACCTGAAACATGTTTATCGTTCGAATAAAAATAAGTTGCTAGTGCACTCATCCCGATACCTCCTATACCAATAAAATAAATATTTTTAAAAGAATTAAAATTCATAAATCTAATAGTTTATCAACTTCGTCTAAAATGTCTTCAGTAGCTGAAATCTTAGCTAATTTTTTAATATTATTTTTTAAGTTATTTTGAAAAAGATTAGAAGAAAGTAATTTTGAGAATTCACTTTCAAATTTTAAGTCAAGTTCAAATTCTTCAATCAAAATTGCAGCTTCTCTTTTAGAGATAAATTCAGCATTTTTTTTCTGATGATCTTCAGCAACGTTGGGAGAAGGAATAAATAATACTGGCTTACCAACAACACAAAGTTCTGAAACAGAGCTTGCTCCAGCTCTTGAAATAATAAAATCAGCTGCGGCATACGCAAAGTCCATACGCTTGATATATGCAACAACTTTTACTCCCAGATTAACATCATACTTTTTATAATCTTCAAAATAAAATTCTCCACATTGCCAGATTATTTCTATGTTATTGATTTTAAAATAGTTTAGCTTTTTCTGAATTAATTGATTAATCCTACGAGCTCCCAGACTACCCCCCAAAACAAGGAGTGTTTTCTTTTTTGAATTTAAGTTATAAAACCTTTTAGCTTCGCTTATCTTTTCGTGCAAGTAAAATATATCTTTTCGTACGGGATTACCGGTAATTTTAATCTTATTATTTGGAAAAAATCTTGATAAACTGTCGTAAGCTACACAAATAACTTTTGCTTTTTTTGCTAATAATCTATTAGTCAACCCAGGATAGGAATTCTGCTCCTGAATGAGTGTGGGAATTCCAAAAAGTGAAGCAATATAGAGTAAAGGTCCACTTGCAAATCCACCAGTACCTATTACTATTTTTGGATTAAATCTTAACAAAATCAAAATAGAGTGTAATAGACTTATTTTCAATTTTAAAGGAAATAAAAGATTTTTTAAAATTTTACCCCTTTGAAGTCCTGAAATCCAAAGACCTACAATTGAAAATCCTGAACTTGGAATCATTTCCATTTCCATTTTCCCCCTTGCTCCAACAAAAAGAAATCTCATATCTGGGTGTCGTAATTTAAGCCCTTGAGCTATTGCGAGAGCAGGATAAATATGTCCCCCTGTACCACCACATGATATGATTACTTTACTATTTTTCATTTAAAGTTTCACTTAAAATTTCGAGTGGATGTGAGTGCTCACCGTCCTGATTCCTAATTTCTTCTCTTTTGGCGCTAACACTTAAAATAATTCCGATAGCAAGGCAGGTGACCCATATTGATGTTCCTCCACTACTAATTAACGGTAATGTTTGGCCAGTGACTGGGAATAACTCTACTGCAACTCCCATATTAATAAGGGCTTGAAAAATAATAGGTAAACCAACTCCAGTGGTTAATAATTTACCAAATAATGTATCTGCCTTTTGAACTACAATTACAATTCTAAATAAAAACAGTAAATACAGTATTAATAAAAATAAGCCCCCCAATAAGCCGTATTCTTCAATAATAATTGCAAAAATAAAATCTGAAGAAGATTGGGGTAAAAAGTTTTTCTGTATACTTTTGCCTGGTCCAAGTCCATAAATACTTCCAGAAGCAATAGCGATTTTAGCCTTTTCAATTTGATAATCTTCCTGAGTATCTTTACCATCAATAAAATTTACAATTCGACTAGCCCAGGTGTCAACACGATTTGGAATGACTTCTGGAAAGGCCTTTGCTGTAAGAACAAATAATAAAAATATTAAAATTCCCGAACTCATAATTGCCATTAAATATTTTAAAGGATATCCTCCTAAAAAAGTCAATAATATGATCATTAAAAATATTATAGCAGAGGTTGAAAAATTTGCAGGCAATATCAATAGCAGTACAGCAAATACAGGTAGCCAAAGTGTTAAAACAGAATCCTTAAAAGATAAATTATCTAATTTAGTCTTAGAAAGATAACGAGCTGCAAATACCATTAAGACTAAAGCAGCTAGTGTAGATGGTTGGAAAGTAAATCCTACTAAAGGAATTTGAATCCAACGGCTAGCATTAGACCCATTAATTGTTGTTCCCTGTAGAAGAGTTACGAACAATAAAATTAAAACTACTGGGAACATAACCATAGATAGTCCTTTGAAATAACGGTATGGGATTTTATGAACAATGTAAATAATAGAAAAGCCCAAGAACAAATGGATAAAATGTTTTGTAAAATATCCAAAAGTATGAACATCTCCTCCTGAGTATGCAAGATTACTTGCTGCACTATAAACTGGCAAAAAAGAAAAAATTGCCAAAAGTGTTACTATGGCCCAAATCATTCGATCTCCCTTAATATGGTTTATTGTACTTATCATTTATAATTTTCTAACAGCTGCTTTAAATTGCTGACCCCTGTCTTCATAATCTTCGAACAAGTCAAAACTGGCACATGCTGGCGATAGCAAAACATTATCTCCACCAATTGCAATATTATATGCAATCTTTACAGCCTCTGACATAAACTGTGTTTCAACTATTACATCTACCATAGGCTCAAAAATTTCAAAAAGAGAATTATTATCTTTTCCCAAACAAATAATCGCCTTTACTTTTTCATTTATAAAAGGAAAAAGAGCACTATAATCATTACCCTTGTCTACACCACCTACAATCCAAACTGTTGGATTATTCATACTCTCAAGAGCAAAATAAGTAGCGTTAATATTTGTTGCTTTGGAATCGTTTATATATTGTACTTTATTGATTTTAAGTACATGCTCTAGTCTATGTTCAGCCCCTTGAAAACATTCTAAACTATCTCGAATTGTTTCTTTTCTGATTTTAAGCAAATGGGCAACAGTTGCTGCAGCCATAGCATTTTTTATATTATGCTTTCCTTCTAAAGTTAAATTTGATGTTGGCATGTGAATTATGTTATTATTTATTGTTATTGTTATTACTTTATCTTTGTAAATAGCACCCTGTACAACTGATTTTTCTAATGTAAAAGGTATTAACACAGATTTAATGTCGTGGGAATCTAAATAGGATACAATTACTGGATCATCAGCGTCATAGATTAAAAAGTCATTCTTGGTTTGGTTCATCAAAATCCTAAATTTTGAAGCAACGTAGTTTTCAAATTTATTGTCATAGCGATCTAAATGATCTGGAGTGATATTTGTGATTACAGCAATATGAGGACAAAAATTTATAATACCATCTAGCTGAAAACTACTTAACTCCAAAACAAAAATATCAGGTGATAATTTTATTTTTTTCGCAAAACTATCTCCAATATTTCCAGCCATTAGTACATCTAATTTTGCATTTTTTAAAATATGGTTAATCATCAATGTTGTTGTTGTTTTTCCATTACTACCAGTGACTCCAATTATTTTTGAGCTTGTAAATTGAGAAGCAAATTCAATTTCTGATAATATAGAAACCTCTTTGGATATTAATTTTTTAACGATAGATACAGTTTCAGGAATTCCTGGACTTTTCATAACAATATCTGCATTCAATATTTTTGGTATACTATGCTGTCCCTCTTCCCATTCAATATCATTACGCAGAAGAACGTTTTTATACTTCTTATTTATACTTCCAAAATCAGAGACAAATACCTTGAATCCTTTCTCTTTACCCAAGAGTGCTGTCCCAACACCACTTTCACCACCGCCAAGTATCACTAATTGCTTCATTTATCTAATTTTTAATGTAACAATTGTTAATACTGCTAATAGAATACCTACGATCCAAAATCGGTTAACAATTTTGCTCTCATGGTAACCTAGCTTTTGAAAATGATGATGCAAAGGTGACATCTTAAAAATGCGTCTACCCTCTCCATATTTCTTTTTTGTGTATTTAAAATATCCAACCTGTAATACGACAGATAAATTCTCTACAAGGAAAATTCCACATAGTAAAGGAATCAACCATTCTTTTCTTACGGCAATAGCTATTACAGCAATTATCCCTCCTATGGTTAAGCTTCCTGTGTCGCCCATAAAAATTTGAGCCGGATATGTATTATACCATAAAAATCCAATAAGTGCTCCGACAAAGGCTGCAATAAAAATAGTAATCTCCTCAACTCGAGGGATATACATAATATTTAAATAATCAGAAAAAATAATATTCCCTGAAATCCAAGTAAAAATTCCTAATGTTAATGCAATAATAGCTGAGGAACCAGCAGCTAATCCGTCTATCCCATCTGTTAAATTAGCCCCGTTGGAGACAGCAGTAATGATAAAAATTGATACAAATACAAATACAACCCATGCGTAAGACTCTAAGTCTGGATTAACCCATGTTATTAAATCAGCATAATCAAATTCATTCTCTTTAAAAAAAGGAATGGTTGTTTTGGTGGATTTAGTTTCAGTGTAAAATTGTAAAGATGGAGAACCAAAAATATTAATGTTTTTAGAGCGCTTATTTGTTGGGATTTTTTCTCTTATGGTTACATCAGAATTAAAAAACAAAGTCAATCCAACTATAATACCCAAACCGACTTGACCAATAATTTTAAACCTTCCCTTTAGTCCATCTTTTTCATTTTTAAATTTTTTAATATAGTCATCAATAAATCCAATAATACCCATCCATAATGTTGTTATTATTAATAAAATAATATATATATTATCGAGTTTTGCTATTAAAATTACAGGGACGATAGTTGCAAAAATGATTATTATCCCTCCCATTGTTGGAGTTCCTGACTTTTCTTTTTGTCCTTCTAATCCTAGATCTCGAATAGTCTCCCCAACTTGTTTCTTTTGAAGAAATTTTATAATACGCTTACCAAAAATTGTAGATAATAAAAGTGAAAGTATAACAGCAAATGAGGCTCTGAATGTTAAAAATCCAAACAAAGAGGCACCTGGTATTTGGTATTGCTTTTCTAAGTATTCAAATAGGTAGTATAACATATTATTTTTGTAATTGTTTTAAATATTCTTGAGCAATCTCAAAATCATTAAAATATTTTTTTTCACCTTGAATTTCTTGATACATTTCATGTCCTTTGCCAGTTACTAAAATAATATCACTAGGTCTGGCTAGTTGACAAGCAGTTCTAATAGCCTGTTTTCTATTCGTTATTGATATCGTTTTTCTTAAATTTTGTGCTTCAATTCCTTCCTCAATTTCAGAAATTATTGTTTCTGGATCCTCCGATCGAGGATTATCGCTAGTTAAAATTACTTTTGTGCTTAAAACTGAAGCAATGTGACCCATTTTTGGACGTTTAGTTTTATCACGGTCACCCCCGCAGCCAACAATAGTTATAAGACTTTCATTTTTTGATCTAATCTCATTTATTGTTTGTAAAATATTTTTTAATGCATCGGGAGTATGCGCGTAATCAATAATAACTGTGATATTTGAATCTGTGATAAAAAATTCGAAACGCCCCTTTACACTTTCAAGATTGCTCATTAATCTTAAAATCTCATTAGTCTCTAAACCTAATATTTCTGCACAAGCAAAAATAGCAGCCAAGTTGTATGCATTGAACGAACCTATGAGTTTTACCCATATTTCCAAATCATTGATTTTTAATAACTGTCCATTGAATTGATTTTCAAGAATTTGAACTTTAAAATCTGCATATGATTTTAAAGCGTAACTATGGACTTTTGCACTTGTATTTTGCACCATAAAAAGACCATTTTTATCATCTAAATTGGTCAATGCAAAGCTTGTCTTTGGTAATTGATCAAAAAACATTTGTTTTACATCTCTATATGCTGAAAACGTATTATGATAATCCAAATGATCGTGTGAAAGGTTGGTAAAAACTCCCCCTTCAAACACCAGGCCTTCAATTCTTTGCTGAGCAATGCCATGTGAGCTAACCTCCATAAAACAGAACTCAACTCCAACATCGTTCATCTTCTTTAAGTAATTATTTATTACTATTGAATCAGGTGTGGTGTGAGTGGCTGGAAAAACTTTATCATTTACTACTATTTTTAACGTAGATAATAATCCAACTTTGAATCCTGCAGACTTAAATAATTCATACAAAAGAGAAGCTACTGTTGTTTTTCCGTTTGTTCCAGTCACTCCGACAAGTTTCAAATTTTGTGATGGTTGGTCATAATTATTGGCAGCCATAAATGCTAATGCTTTTGCAGAGTTTTGGACACGGACATATGTAATTCCGTTTCTCTTCGATGGAATTGAATCTTCGTGAACGATAGCTGAAGCTCCTTTTTCAATAGCGTGATCAATAAATTGATGGCCATTTGACTTAACTCCCTTAATAGCTACAAATACATTATTCATATCAACTTTTCTTGAATCGTACTCTAGATCACTTATATAAATATCCGTTGGACCAAATACTGACTTTATTGAAACCTTATATAATATGTCCTTTAATAATTTCATGTAAGCTCTAAAATAATCGTTGTTTGTGGCTGTACTCTACTTCCCTTTTTTACAGATTGACTTTTCACAATACCGCTTCCAATAATTTTCACATTTAAATCCATATTTTCTAGGATGGCAATAGCATCCATAGCTGGCATTCCATGTAAATTTGGCATTATACTTTTATACTTTTGAGAAATATCATAGAACTCCTCAAATTGTATTTTAACATCATTTGATTCCAAATTAATATTATCAGTAATCTCTATACTCGGGGTATCTATATATATTTTTTGAGCAATTTTTTTGAAAACAGGACCTGAAACATCAGCACCGTAATAACCAAGATTTTTGTCTGGTTCGTGAATAACGACTATACACGAATATTTTGGATAATCTGCAGGAAAGTATCCTGAAAAGGTAGAAATATAATTCAATTGGTCTTTATTAGTATAATCTTTCTGGCTTGTACCTGTTTTTCCAGCCATTGAAAAATTCTTTGAATATAATCTGTGTCCTGTTCCGTGTGGCTTTTCAACTACATTTTTCAACAATGCTTGTAACTTTTGGATTGTTTCAGGTTTACACACCTGAGGATTTATAACTTCTTTTTCAAAAACTTTGAGTGTTTTATTAATAGATTTTACCTCTTTTAAAAACCGTGGTTTAACCATTTCCCCTCCATTAGCTACTGCATTATAAAATGTGAGTATTTGAAGTGGGGTAAAAGAAACCCCATAGCCATACGCCATCCACTGCAAAGCGATACCACTCCATCGATTATTTTTTATTCTTGGATCTGGAATTATTGACTTCCCTTCCCCAACAATTGCCAAACCTAAGGAGTCATTAAGTCCCATTTTGTAAAGTCCATCAACAAATAAAGATGGATTTTCTTTATACGAATTATTAATTACAGAAACAACGCCTGTATTGGAAGAAACTTCAAATGCTTCGGAAACAGAAATTTTCCCATATCCTCCTTTTTTTGAATCCTTAACTTTTTTGTCATAAAATGTTATTACTCCGTTTTTAGTATCTACAGTTGTTGTAGTATCAATTTTTCCATCTTCTAAAGCAACCGCTAAGGCCATCAATTTAAAAGTTGAACCTGGTTCATTTGATTCGCCAATGGCATAATTTAATCGCTCATAATATTTGCCTTTTGAATTTCTGCCAAGGTTTGACATGGCTCTAATTTCACCAGTTAGGGTCTCCATAACAATAACAGAACCATGGTCGGCTTTATAAGTCTCTAATTGCTCTAAAAGCGCATGGTGTGCAATGTCCTGAATATTTACATCGATTGTAGTATAAATATCGTAACCATCTACAGGTTCTACCTGATTGTAATCATCGATAGGTTTCCATTTCCCTTTACCAATATTTTGTTTTAAACGTTTCCCATCTACTCCTCGTAAATACTTTTTTCCAAAAGCTCCATCAATACCAACTCTTGTAGTATAGCCTTTTTCATCTGTCCTTTCATATCCAATTGTACGCTGAGCAATAACGCCTAATGGGTAATTTCTTCTAGTTGTTTGTTCTACAATTAAACCTCCTTTAAAGGCTCCTAAATTTATTAGTGGGAAAGATCTAAAAAGCAAATAATCTGAGTAATCTAAATTTCTTGCTAATAAAAAGTAGCGGTTCTTATTTTCACGTGCTTTACGTAAACGATTTTGTAACTTTTCTTTTGAGGAAAATAAATTATTAAATTCTTGTTTTTTGTTATTAATATGAAAGTTGTATACAGAATCACAAAGAGGTTCAATAAAAATTTCGAAGTTTTTACTTGTTGGTGTCACTAGGTCAATTCTGATATCATATTTAGGAACAGAGGTCGCCAATAAATTCCCATTTAAAGAGTATATGTTACCTCTATTTGCTGGGATGATAACGTCTTTTATTGTTCTTTTCTCAGCTAAGGCCCGATATGACTCTCCATGAACAAATTGAATGTTAGTTAATTTATAGACCACCAATAAAGCAAAAAGAAACATACACCCCGAAATGAAGTATAGCTTATTTAGTATATTAATTTCCTTTTCTGACATTAAGGGGTGTTTGAATTGGGCTTAATTAGAATTTTTATTGGTGGATTTTTAGATGGTAATAAGTTTCGATCTTTCATTTTATTTCTTACAAAAGATTCCATTTTTAATTCCATTAATTTAGCTCTGGTTTCAACATAGTTAGATCGCATTTCTTTAACATCTTCATTGAGTTTTGATATTAGGTGTACTTTACTGTCTGCACTGTGAGAGCTCGCTATCATAATTAGTGCTAAACATGAGAAGAAAAAAATAAGTTGCCATTTTTTATAAGAACCCTGGCTGATTAGAAATTTACCTTTTAATATTTTATGAACAGTTGCTTTCATATTCGACAATTAAACTTTTTGAGCAATTCTTAACTTTGCACTTCGCGCTCTGCTATTTTTTTCAATTTCTTTTTTTGTTGGAATAATTAGTTTACCTAATCTCTTTAGAGGCACTTCATAATTTCCAAAAACGTCTCGTTGAGGCTCCCCTTCAAACATACCATTTCTAATAAACCGCTTAACCAGGCGATCTTCTAAGGAATGATAGGAAATGACACTTAACCTACCATTAGGGTTTAAAATTATCTTCGCATCTATCAAAAAAGATTTTAAGGCTTCTAACTCATTGTTAACTTCAATTCGTATCGCTTGAAAAATTTGAGCCATAACCTTATTGTACTTTCCTTTTGGTAAATACCGACTTAAAACCTTTTTTAATTGAAACGTTGTTTCAATTGGCTTTTCAGATCTAAATTCTACAATAGATCTCGCTAATTGTGCAGCATTTCGTAATTCACCATATTCTTTGAACAGGCGCCTTAAACTTATTTCATCATATTGATTTATAATAGTTTGAGCTGAACGTTTAGAGTGTTGATTCATTCGCATGTCTAGTGGGGCATCAAAGCGAATAGAGAAACCTCGTTCTGGAGCATCAAACTGATGCGATGAAACACCAAAATCAGCTAAAATTCCATCTACTGAACTAATTCCATTAAATTTTAAAAATCTTTTCATGTACTTAAAATTTTCATTAATCAATAAAAACCTGGAATCTTCAATAGTATTTAAAAGAGCGTCTTTATCTTGATCAAAAGCGATCAATTTTCCATCGGGACCGAGATTCTTTAAAATTTCTCGGCTGTGACCTCCACCTCCAAATGTCACATCTACGTATATCCCATTTTTTTTCACGTCCAGACCATCAACTGCTTGTTCTAATAAAACAGGATTATGATAATCCATCAGCATCGTCTTGACCCATTACTTCTTCAGCCAAGGCCGCAAAATCACTAGCTGCGTCATCTATGGCTTTTTCATATTTGGTTTTATCCCAAATTTCAATAATATTAACAGCCGAAGAAACTACTATATTCTTACTTATTCCAGCAAAACCTACCAGGTCTTTAGGAATTAATAAACGGCCAGAAACATCAAGCTCTATTGCCTTCACACCTGCTGTAAATCTTCTAATAAAGTCATTATTCTTTTTCTTGAATCGATTTAATTTATTAACCTTTAGCATTAAATTATGCCATTCGTGAAGGGAGTAGAGCTCTAAACAAGGTTGAAATACAGCACGTTTTAAAACAAATCCTTTACCCATTGATGAAGCAAGCTGCTTTTTTAAAGGAGATGGAAGCATCAATCGCCCTTTAGCGTCTGCTTTGCATTCATAAGTGCCAATTAAAGAATTCATCTGTACCTATAATCTATATTGTATTGTATCAAATTTAAAAAATATTTACCACTTTTTACCACTTTTTACCACATTGTTAATAAAATTCTATTAAATGCAAAATATATCGGTAAAATACATCAATTTTTTTACTAAAATATTGATTATCAATATTTTATAATTTTTAGAAAAATACCATAGAATTATGAAATAAATAATAAAATAACTAAGTAAAGTTTATTTTAAAGCTAAAACTACTACCATTCATCTAGACCTGAGCTCATCATTTCAGAATCTTTATAAAATAAAATTGCTTAGCTTTGTCTTAAGAATAATTAGCCTATACTCTGTATGAAATACGGATTAAAAAAAGAAGGAAAATTCAATTACACCGAAATTGGTGAGGGGCGCCCTATTATCATTTTGCACGGGCTTATGGGTGGGTTAAGTAATTTTGATGGAGTTATAAAAGAGTTTAGCATCAACGGATATAAATTAGTTTTACCAGAGCTTCCTGTATATACACAAACCTTAATTAATACCAATGTCAAAAGTTTTTCTAAATACCTAAAGGAGTTTATTAATTATAGAAATTATAAAGACTTTTTATTGCTGGGTAATTCATTAGGGGGTCATATTGGCTTGTACTACACAAAACTTCATCCAGAGTTGGTAGCGGGACTTATCATAACCGGCAGTTCAGGTCTGTATGAAAGCGCTATGGGCGGCGGTTATACTAAGCGAAGTGATTATGAAGTGATTAAAGCTAAAGCACAGGAAGTATTCTATAATCCAGAAGTAGCAACAAAAGAAATCGTTGATGATGTTTATAAAACCGTAAATGATAAAAGTAAACTAATTAAAATATTAGCAATTGCTAAAAGTGCTATAAGACACAACATGGCTAAAGACCTTCCAAAAATAAAAACCCCCACTTGCATAATATGGGGTAAAAACGATATTGTAACACCCCCAAATGTAGCTAATGAATTTAATAATTTACTTCCGAACTCAAATTTATTTTGGATTGATAAGTGTGGCCATGCGCCAATGATGGAACATCCAGAACATTTTAATAAAATTGTTCGGCAGTGGCTTAAGAGCAGAGATTTATAAGTTATATAAAATGCGTATTAGTTCCGCTAAATTTGTAATTAGCAATCAAGATGTTTCAAATTGCCCAAAAAATAGCCTACCAGAGTATGCTTTTATTGGAAGAAGTAACGTTGGAAAATCATCCCTAATTAACATGCTTGCAAACCAAAAAAAATTAGCTAAAACCTCAGGTCGTCCTGGAAAGACACAATTAATAAATCATTTCATAATAAATGATGAGTGGTACCTGGTAGATTTACCCGGCTATGGTTATGCCCGTGTTTCTAGATCTACAAAAAATACCTTTCAAAAATTTATAACCGCCTATTTCAAACAAAGGAAACAACTGATTTGTGCTTTTGTTTTGATTGACATTCGTCATGAACCGCTGCCAATTGACCTCAATTTCATGCAATGGTTGGGCGAAAACAACATCGCTTTCAATATTGTTTTTACAAAGTCTGATAAATTGAAACCCAAAGCAATTAAAAAAAATATCGAAGCTTACAAACAAGTTATGGCGCAATCTTGGGAGGAAATGCCCACACATTTTGTAACGTCCTCATCAAATTACGTCGGAAAAGAAGACTTACTGAACTGCATTGATCAAATTAATACATCCTTGAATAACTAAATTTTCAATTTGAAAAAATTATAATCTTTTCTGAGAAGATTTTTTTTTACTTTAGCAATAGTATTAGAGTTTATGGTTTACCTTCAAAATATTGGCGCTTATTTTTTAATGATTACGGAGATGTTTCGTAAACCCACAAAGTGGACCGTCATGAAACATTTAATCCTAAAGGAAGTTGAAGATTTAGTTATTGGCTCTATTGGAATTGTGGCCTTTATATCATTTTTTGTAGGAGGTGTAGTTACCATACAGACAGCCTTAAATATCAACAGCCCATTAATCCCGAAGTACTTAGTTGGATTTGCAACAAGACAATCTGTTATTTTAGAATTTGCTCCCACATTTATTTCTGTTATTATGGCTGGTAAAGTTGGGTCTTTTATTACTTCTAGTATCGGAACTATGCGTGTTACTGAGCAAATTGATGCACTTGAAGTTATGGGAGTAAATTCCATTAATTATTTAGTATTCCCAAAAACAATTGCAATGCTCTTGTATCCATTTGTGATTTCTATAGCAATGTTTTTAGGGATTATTGGTGGTATGGCAGCTTGTGTCTATGGTGGATTTTCCACACTAGAGGATTATATTACAGGAATTCAATTGGATTTTATTCCTTTCCACATGACATATGCTTTTATAAAAACATTTGTTTTTGCTTTTATTTTAGCTACTATTCCCTCATTTCATGGTTATTTCATGAAAGGTGGTGCATTAGAAGTTGGTAAGGCCAGTACAATTGCATTTGTTTGGACAAGTGTTGTTATTATTCTTTTAAATTATATTTTAACACAAATGTTATTAAGCTGATGATTGAGGTTAAAAATTTATTTAAATCCTTTGATGATACAAATGTATTGAAAGGAATTTCTACTAGTTTTGAACAAGGAAAAACTAACTTAATTATTGGTCAAAGCGGTTCAGGAAAGACTGTGTTTTTAAAATGCCTTTTAGGCCTTTTTGATTACAATAATGGAAGCATTTCTTATGACTCAGAAAAATTCTCAGAACTAAGTGATAATAAAAAAAGAACACTTCGATCGAAAATTGGAATGGTATTTCAAGGGAGCGCACTTTTTGATTCTATGACAATTTTAAATAATGTTATGTTTCCATTGCGTATGTTCACAGATCAAAGTGAGAGTGAAATGCAGGACAGAGCCGAACTTGTTTTAAAGCGCGTAAATCTATTAGATGTATACTCAAAAATGCCAAATGAGGCGTCAGGAGGAATGCAAAAAAGAGTCGCTATTGCTAGAGCTATTGTAAATAATCCAAAATATCTTTTTTGCGATGAACCAAACTCAGGCCTTGACCCAAAAACAGCTATCGTCATAGACAATTTAATTCAAGAAATCACCAAAGAGTACGGAATGGTGACTGTTGTTAACTCACATGATATGAATTCAGTGATGGAAATTGGAGAAAAAATTATTTTTCTGAAGGATGGTGAAAAAGCCTGGGAAGGCAGCAAAGAGACCATTTTTAGAACAGACAATGAAGCTGTTTCAA
>MDTG01061510.1_pt1 | contig 19229 bp, 22 predicted proteins | sample 811421 | NCBI WGS metagenome assembly MDTG01 (sample SAMN05326645, study PRJNA326480) | marine metagenome | isolation source: seawater | place: Pacific Ocean: South East | collected 2011
GCGAAGAGAGACTCGAACTCTCACAGTATTGCTACCATTGGATTTTGAGTCCAACGCGTCTACCAGTTCCACCATTCGCCCAATTAAAAAGTTTTTTTAAATAGTATAAGTATAAATATTATAATAAAACAAGTTAAATGATTAGGCGGATTTACAAAAAAACTATTGAATTAGCAGCTCATAAAAGCTCAAAAGTTTTTTTAGGAGCTGTATCTTTTATTGAAAGTTTTATATTTCCAATACCACCTGATGTCCTAATTATACCAATGACTATAGCTAAAAAAAAAGAGTGGCTTAAGATTGCGTTGATAGCTACGACATTTTCGGTACTAGGAGCATGTTTGGGTTATTTTATAGGATATGTTTTTTTTAATGAAATTGGAATTAAAATTTTTGAATTATATGGCGTAGACAATGTTTCATTTTTAAAAGACAAAGTAGCTTCAGAAGGTGGTTTAGTTGCATGGATTACACTTTTAGCAATAGCAGGTTTCAGTCCCGTTCCGTTTAAACTTTTAACAATTACTAGTGGATTTGTACACTTTAATTTATTTTTATTTGTAATAGTAAGTATAATTACTAGAGGATCAAGATTTTTTATAATTGCTTTTCTTATTGGAAACTTTGGTTCAACTATGAAAAAAATAATAGAAAAAAAATTATTAAAAGTTACAATAATAATTTCTATTTTATTAACTTTATTTGCTATTTTAATCTATTATTTTTTTAAAAACTTTATTTAATTTATGAATAATTTTTTTAATACAAAAATAATTTGTTTAATCACATTAATTATTTCTATTATATCTTTATTAAGCGCTATTTACATAGAGCATTCCATTGGTATAAAGCCATGTAAACTTTGCATTTATCAAAGAGTTCCTTACTTATTTGCAATATTTGTTTCATTTTTAGGTTACTATTATTCTAATAATAAATTCTTTATTAATTTATTAGCTTTAATATTTTTAATAAGTTTTATGATATCAGGTTATCATGTAGGTATTGAAAAAGAGATTTTTAGTGAATTTTCGGGATGCACGAGTCAAAATATCGAACTATTAGATAAATCAGAAATACTTAATAGTCTAAAAAACAGTGTTGTAAGCTGCAAAGACATAAGTTTTAAAATATTAGGTATGTCACTTGCGACTATAAATTTTATTATTTCTTCTATATTGCTTGTATTGTACTTAAAATTATTATTATGGAAAAAACAAATAAAAAAAAAATAGAAGAATTTATAAGGGTTGATCATGCGGGTGAAAGAGGAGCAATAAAGATATATGAAGGGCAACTTTTAGCTTTAAATACTATAATTAAGGATCAAAAATTAGAGAGCATTATAAAAGAAATGAAAGAACACGAAAAAGAACATTGTAATTTTTTTGAAAAAGAAATTAAAAAAAGAAAGATAAAGCCAACAATTTTTCTTCCTTTGTGGGATTTGCTTGGAGTTTCTTTAGGATTTGGAAGCGTAGTTTTGGGTAAAAAAGCTGCTATGCTTTGTACAGCCTCTGTCGAAGAGGTAATTGATGGACATTATCAAAATCAAATAAATCAGATAAAAAAAGATGAACAAAAATTAAAAAATAAAATAATCAAGTTTAGATGCGATGAAATTAATCATAAAAATACAGCCTATGAGGAAGGCGCTAGTAAAAAAGGACTTTATTCGATATTGGATAAAGTGATTAAAACAGGATCTAAGATAGCAATAAACTTTTCAGAAAAATTATAAATAATTAAGGTTCTAGTTCTACATCCCAATACAAATAATCTAGCCAACTTTTGTGTAAAAAATTTGGAGGAAAATTTTTACCATTCCTATGTAGGTCTTCAGTAGTTGGACGATAAGGTAATTGATGCAGTCTCATTCCCGATATAGATAATAATCTTCCACCTTTTTTTACATTACAACACGAACATGCTGTTACTACGTTATCCCAATCAGTTTTTCCACCTTTTGATCTTGGAAGCAAATGGTCAAAAGTTAATTCTTTTTTACTACCACAATATTGACAAGTAAATTTATCTCTTAAAAATACATTAAATCTTGTGAAGTTAGGGTTTGTTTGAGGTTTTATATAACTTCTTAGAGCAATAACACTTGGGAGTTTCATGCTAAATGAAGGACTTCTTATTACTCTGTCATAATAACTAACTATTGAAACTCTATCCAAAAATACCGATTTAATAGAGTCTTGCCAGCTCCATAAAGATAATGGATAATAACTTAAAGGTCTGTAGTCAGCATTAAGAACAAGTGCAGGACATTTTTCAAGTGATATTTTTCGATCATTAATCATAAATTCAATTAAGTCTAACTTAATTGTAAATTAATATCAACCTGACAAATTATTTTAAATTAAATTCTTATTCCAAGTTTTTTTTTATATATTGTAAGGCTAAACTTGATGCCTCCACTGTAATATGATGTTCACAATTCTTTAACATTTTAATATCTATATTAATTTTATTTCTTTCTAAAAAATCTTTAGCCTCCAAAAGGTTATTGGGAGAGACTACTTGATCCATATCCCCATGTATTAATAAAAATTTAGTTTTCGAAATTATTCTTTTTTCAAGATTTCCTTTATTAATTATTTTTCCTGAAAAACCTACAACACAACTAAGCGCATGACTTTCAGTTAAACCAATATTAATAGCCATCATGCAACCCTGGCTAAATCCAGATAAACAAATATTTGAATTATCTAATTTATATTCATTTCTAACCTGATTAATAAATTCTTTTAATTTTTTTTCACTCTTTAAAGACTCTCCAAGAATATATTCCTCATTTTCTTGCGATAAATCAAACCATTGAAAACCATTTGGGTTAATTGAACACTTTTCATACCCATTTGGACATAAAAATACTGTGTTTGGCATAAAACGTTTCCAGTTTAGTGTTAGCATGCTAATATCTTTTCCATCTCCACCATAACCATGAAGTAAAATTACTGCATTTTTTATTTCTTTATTTTCTTCAGGATTAACTATTAATGTTTCGAGGCAAAATTTCATATTTAATTTATTATGTTTTTTTATTTAAAAAATGACTTACAATCAATTAATGCTTTCATAAATTTTAATTAAAGTTTTAGATTATTTTAATCTAAAGTGTATAAATGTCTATTATGGTAAAAAAAATAAAATCTGTATGGAATACTAGAATAAAGAAAAATACCTCACCATTGTTTCAAAAAGTGGGTTCTTCCATTGAAATAGACAAGAGATTATTTAAAGAAGATATAAAAGGATCAATAGCTCATGTGGAAATGCTATGTAAACAAAAAATCATTTCTTTTAAAATTAAAAATAAAATAATTTGGGGGCTAAAAAGAATCGAAAATGAAATAAAAAAAAAAAAATTTATTTTTAAAAAAGAGTATGAAGATATCCATATGAATATAGAAAAAAGATTACATGAAATTATTGGAGAAGATTCTGGATTTATGCACATTGCAAGATCTAGAAATGATCAAGTATTAACTGATTTAAAATTATGGATGAAAAACTCTACAAACGAATTAATTAAAATTTTAAATAATTTAATTAAAAGCTTTATTAATTTGGCTGAAAAAAATATTCATACAATTATGCCTGGATTCACTCACTTAAAAAATGCTCAGCCTATTTCCTTAAGTCATTATTTATTGGCATATGTTGAAATGTTTCGAAGAGATTTGAATAGATTAAAATATAATTTTAATAATTTAAATGAAAATCCTTTAGGTACAGGAGCTTTATCGGGAACTTCTTTTAATATAGACAGAAGTTTTACAACAAAAAAATTAAATTTTAAATTTCCTAGCAATAATTCTATAGACACTGTTTCGGATAGAGATTTTGTTCTTGATTTCTTATTTTCTTCTGCAGTTTGTTCAATGCATATTTCAAGAATAGCAGAAGAATTTATAATTTGGAATTCTGATGCTTTTAATTTAATAAGTTTAAAAGATAGTTTAGTTACAGGTTCATCAATGATGCCTCAAAAGAAAAACCCTGACTCACTAGAATATTTGAGAGGAAAATCTGGAAGTGCCTATGGCAATTTGTTTTCAATGTTTACTATATTAAAAGGTTTACCATTATCATATTTCAAAGATTTACAAGATGATAAACAATTAATATTTAAATCTTCTGATGAACTCAAAAATTCATTATTAATTTTAAATGAGATAATAAATAATATTTATTTTAATAAAAAAAAAATGTTAGAGCTGGCATCAATTGGTTATATTACAGCAACTGATTTGGCAGATTATATTGTTAAAAAATTTAAAATTCCATTCAGAAAAGCTTACAAAATTACAGCAAAAATTATTAACTATGCTGAAAAAAATAAAAAAAATCTAAATGAACTCAGCATTAAAGAAATTAAAAATATTGAAAAAAATTTAGACATTGATGTTTTAAAAGTTTTTAGTTTAGAAAATTCAATAAAATCAAAGAAATCTTATGGAGGAACTTCTTTTGAAAATATAAAGAAAATGATAAAGAAATATAAAAAGGAAATAAAATGAAGAAAAAAATTATTTTAGTTACACTTTGTTTTATAACTTTTGCTTCATGTGGAAAAAAAGGTGACCCAAAATACGAGACAAAAAAATATATCTCTATTTTTGAAAATCTAAAATATATCAACAGTTAAAAAATAATGAAATATATCGGTAAAAGTTTTTTAATCGAAAAAGTAAGTGCTATAAAGTTGTCAAAAAAATTTGGCACACCAATTTATTGCTATTCTTATAATAAAATAAAAAAAAATATACTTACTTTTAAAAAAAATTTTAAATCTTTAAAACCTTTAATTTGTTTTGCTATTAAATCTAATACTAATTTACAGTTAATAAAAGAAATTAAAAAACTTGGATGTGGAGCTGATGTTGTTTCCATGGGTGAGTTAATGAAAGCTATTAAAGCAGGAATAAATCCTAAAAAAATTGTTTTCTCTGGTGTTGGAAAAACTACTAATGAAATAATTTATGCAATAAATAAAAAAATATTGTTAATAAATGCAGAGTCAAAAAGTGAAATAATAGAAATTGAGAGAATTGCAAAATCAAAAAAGAAAATTGTAGATATTGGAATCAGATTAAATCCTAATATAGATCCTAAAACTTTAAGCCAAATTTCTACAGGTAAAAAAACAAACAAATTTGGTGTGGAAGAAAAAATTTTTTATGAATTGGTAAAATATTTAAAAAAATCTAGATATTTAAAACTTAAATGTATGAGCGTACATATTGGTAGTCAGATTCTCAATCATCAACCTTATGTGAAAATGTTAAAAATTATTAATAAAATTATAAAGAAATCAGGTCATAAATTTGAATTTATAGATTTAGGAGGGGGAATGGGAATCTCTTATGAAAATAAAATAAAAAAATTAAATTATGAAAAATATAATAGAGAAATCTCTAAATTTTTAAAAAATAACAAATCTAAAATTATTTTTGAACCAGGCAGATCTATTATAGGAAATGCAGGAGTATTAATTTCTAAAGTAACTTATATTAAACAAACAAAAAATAAAAACTTTATAATATTAGACGCTGGAATGAATGATTTAATGAGACCAGCATTATATGGAGCCAAGCATCGAATAATTCCAGCAATTAAAAAAAGTGGAACATCAAAAAAGACTTATGAATTTGTAGGACCAATATGTGAAACTACTGATAGTTTTTTGTTTTTAAATAAATTTCAAAAAATAAATGAGAATGATCTTATAATAATTTGTGATGTAGGTGCCTATGGAATGTCTTTAAGCTCTAATTATAATTTAAGACCAAAACCAATAGAAATCCTAATCAAAGGATCTAAAATTAATATTATTAGTAAAAGACAAAAGCTTCAAGATTTAATCTAGCTTTTAATTTAAATGATAAGAAATTTTTTATTTTCATTTTTTTTCTTTTTTGGAATTATTTTAATTTCAATAATTTTTATACCTTCATTTTTTTTACCTCAAAAAATTGTTCTATTAGGCGGAAAATTAATGGGACAATGGGCTAAAATTTGTTTACAAATTTTTTTATCCACAAAAATTATTATTAAAGGCAAAGAAAATATTATTTATAACCATAAGTTTTTTATTGCATGCTCTCATCAATCAATGTTTGAAACATTTTTTTTACAAACTATATTTAATGGACCAATTTTTATTATAAAAAAAGAATTACTTAAGCTTCCAATTTTTGGCTGGTACTTAAAAAAAATAGGGTCAATTTCTATTAATAGAAACAAAATAAGTAAAGAAAATTTAGGATTCTTAGAAAAAATTAAATTAGCTGCTAATGAAACAAGCAGACCAATAATTATTTTTCCTCAAGCAACTAGGGCCTCGCTAGAAGATAGAACTCCTTTTAAAAAAGGAGCTTTAAGAATCTATGAAGAATTAAATATAAAATGTCAACCAGTTGCAATTAACTCTGGAGCTGTATGGCCTAAATCAGGAAAGATGATAGCAAATAAAACAATTACAGTTTCAATATTAAAAGAAATAAATCCCGGAATGAAAGGAGAAGATTTTATTAATATTCTACAAGAAAAAATCTATGGAGAGTTAGATTTTATTTCTTAGCCTTTCATTGGCATCACAACATAAATACTATCAAAATCAGACGGATCCTTTATTAATGCTGGAGAACCACTTTCATTTAAATAAATTTCTATTTTATCACCATCTAACTGAGAAGCTATATCTATCAAATATCTTGAATTAAAACTTATAATTAAATCATGATCAAATTTTACATCTAAAATTCTATTTCCATCTCCACCAATTGTATTATTAACTGATAAATCTAATTTATTTTTAGAAAGTGTAAACTTTACACCATCTTTTTTGTCTTCAGAAATCTGTGCAACAGTGTCAACAGCTTCTAAAAATAGGTTAAGATCAGACTCTAATTTTTTTTTATTATTTTTAGGAACTACCTGTATATAATTTGGAAATTTTCCATCTATTAATTTTGAAATTAAAATACTGTCTTTGACTGCAAATTTAATTTTTGACTTTTTATTTGAAACTTTTACTTCCCCATCATAATCTTCAAGTATAGAACATAATTGAAAAACTGTTTTTTTAGGAAGTATTGAAGGTTCAAAGTTAATTTTTTCCGACAAATTAACTTTAGATATAGACATTCTATGACTATCAGTAGCAACTGCAGTCAAGTAAGATTTTTCTTCATTCTGTGAAAGATGAAAAAAAACACCGCTAAGGTAATGTCTCGTTTCATCGTTTGAAACTGAAAATTTACATTTATTTAAAATTTTCAAAAGTTTTTTTGAATGTATAGAGAATTCGTTATCTGAAAATACTTCATCTACTACAGGAAATTCATTTGTTGATAAACAATTTAAATTAAATTTAGTATTATCTGAATTTAACTGTAGTTTATTTTCATTGTTTAAAGAAAAATGAACTTTCTTGCCTGAAGGTAATTTTTTAACTATATCATTAATTATAGAAGATCTAGTTGTTGTTTTTCCTTCTTCTAAAATTTCAATATTATCTATTTGATTAATAAAAATTATATCTAAGTCTGTAGCTATTAAAGTAAGTTTTGAATTTGATGCATCTAACATAATATTAGACAAAATTGGTAACGTGCTCCTTCTTTCCACTATGCTGTGGCAATAGTTAAGTGATCTTTGAAGATCTTTCTGATTTACGTTAAATTTCATTATGTTGTTTATATAAAACTTGGTTCTTAATATTATCAATACTCAATGAAATATCTGTATCCCTTTCTTTCAGTTTTTCTATGGTTTTTACAGAATGGATGACTGTGGTATGGTCTCTATTTGCAAATTCCCTTCCAATCTCCGGCAAAGATTTTGAAGTTAATATTTTAGTTAAATATATTGCAACTTGTCTTGGCCTTACAAGATATCTTGATCTTCTTGATGAAAGCATTTCATTTTTACTAATTTTAAAATATTTACATGTTGATGACTGAATAGTTTCTACTGTAACTTTATTTTCTGAGTAGTTTAATAAATCTTTTAGAATTACTTTTACTTCTGAAATATTTGGAGTTTTATTATATATTCTCGTAAATGAAACAATTCTATTTAATGCACCTATTAACTCTCTTATATTTGAATTTATTTCAGTGCTAATATATTGCTGAATATCTTCTGTAATTTTGTTTTTTTCAAATTCATTTGTATTTATATCCTCAATTCTTTTTTTAATTATTTTAAATCTTAATTCTTTATCTGGTTTTTGAATATCGATAACTAAACCTCCTGCAAATCTTGATTTTATTCTTTCTTGTATTCTAAGAAGTTTATTTGGAGATCTATCAGCAGAAATTATTATTTGAGAACCTTTATCCAGCAAAGCATTAAATGTATGAAAAAATTCTTCCTGCATTGCCTCTTTTCCTGTCATAAATTGAATATCATCAATTAGGAGTACATCTGTATTTCTAAAATACTCCTTAAATTTAAACATTTCATTCGATTTGATAGAACGTACAAACTGATACATGAATCTTTCAGCTGAAATTAACATAACTTTAAAATTCTTTTTTAATTCAAGCCCGATTGCATTTAATAAATGAGTTTTTCCCATTCCAACTCCTCCATATAAGTATAGTGGATTATAAAAACCTGTATCTTGTGAAACTTTTTTAGAAGCTTCGAAAGCCAGTTTATTACTCGAACCAACAATAAATTTCTCAAATGATTTTAAAGGATCAATTCTATTATATTTTAAATATGAATCGTTAATAAAAGATACTTTATTAATTGACTGTTTTTGATTTAAATCAAAATTATTTAATCCTTTATCAATGCTAGATTTATTGGCTTTAACTATAAATTCAATTCTAATTATTTCTTTATTGTATAACCTTATAATTTGTAAGATTTGATCAAGATACCTCGATGTAATCCAATCTCTAATAAATCTTGTAGACACTGAAAGCAGAATATAATTTGTGTGTTCTTCTTCAAAAAAAATTTTTTTTAACCAGCTGTCATATATATCTTGGCCTAATTTATTTTTCATTTCTGTTTGAATTACTTCCCATTGAACCTTGCCTTTTAGGTTTGCGGGATTTTTAATGTTAAGAATTTTATTCATAAAATAAATTAGGAAGGTTCCAGTTAAAGACTATGCAAAGAATATTCAATATTTTTCTTATCACTTAAGTAAAAAATTTAAAATCTGTGAGTGTATATTTTTTTAAATTAAAAAAATTTAAATAATATTTTTATAAAAAAATTTTTTTTTTTTATTTTTTTCTTTACCTATATCTAGTGTTAAAAGTTTTAAAACCTAAACATGTTGTATAAGTATTAAAAGTTGTGCAACTTAAAAATTAATTTTTTAACCTACTAAGGGTTGTTAGAGAGAATTAATTTTTTTTGTTATTCTAGAAACATTTCTTGAAGCGTTACGTTTCTTTATAACTCCTGTTTTAGCCATTTTCATTAACTCCGAATTCAACTTGGGTAAGAAAGATAATGCTTCCTTTTTTTTTTTTGACTCAATCATAGAGTTTATTTTTTTCAGAGCATTTCTATATCTGCTTTTTCTAGATTTATTAACTCTAGTCTGTCTTTCAATTCTACGAGTAGTTTTAATCGCTGATTTTGTATTAGGCATATAGTCCGGCGTTGTATAGCGCTTGTATTAAATTCGGTCAATATAATTAAATTACCTATTTTTGACATTTTTTACAAAAAAATGTTGATCTATTTGAAACAGATAATTTAATGATAATTCCCTCACAACCTTTATTAGAGCATTTTTTACCCTCTTGGTTGTATACTTTAAAAAAATTTTGAAAATTTCCCTTTCGACCAAGAGTATTGGTAAAATTATTAATTGAAGATCCTCCATTTCTTATAGCTTTTAAAATAGTACTTTTGGAAAACTTTATTAATTTTATAAGTTCATTGTTTTTTAAATTATTTCCAATTTTTAAAGGGTTAATTTTTGAATGAAATAAAATTTCATTTACATAAATATTTCCCAATCCAGAAACAAACTTTTGATCTAATAAAATGTTTTTTATACTTCTTTTTTTTAAAATTAAATAATTTTTTATATAATTTATATTAAAATTTTTATTTAAAGGTTCAGGCCCCAAACCTAAAAAATATTTCTTTAAACTTTTATAATTATTAAATAATAAAAAAAAACCAAATCTTCTAGGATCATTATAAATCATCCTAAAATCTTTAAAAAATAATTCTATATGATTATGTTTTTTTGGAAGAAATGGCGAGTGGTAAAAACTTGTATTAGTAATTTTATTTATATTTTTTTTACTAATAATATGAATGGTTCCTGACATTCCTAAGTGAAATGTACAGTAAGTATTATTACTTAATTGTAATACAATATATTTTGATATTCTTGAAATATTTTTAATTATATTTCCTTCAAGCTTTTTTTTAAAATTTTTTTCTAATTTAAACCTTAGTTTATTGTTTCTAACTAAAACTTTATTAATTTTTCTTGATTTTATGTTTTTAGCAAGTGACCTTTTTACTACTTCAACTTCTGGTAATTCTGGCATTTGTTACTATAATATTAGTATTGAATAAAAAAAATAAAATATGCAACAAGAACTACAAAATAAAAAAGGACTAGTAAATAGTGTTTTTGATAAATCTTACGATAAATATGATCTGATGAATGATATTATGTCACTTGGAATTCATAGAATTTGGAAAAAAGATTTACTATTTTGGATGTCGCCAAGAGAAAATAAAAGTCTGATAGATGTTGCTTCAGGAACTGGCGATATTGCAAAACTATTTTCAGAATTAACAAATAATAATTCAAAAGTTTTATGCATAGACCCAAATAAAAAAATGTTATCTAAAGGACAAGAAAGATTATCAAAATTAAAAAATATTAGATGGAAAATTGGCAGTGCTGAAAATTTGCCGGTAAATGATAGCTCTTACGATTATTACTCAATAAGTTTTGGGTTAAGAAACACAAAAAATATTAATAATTCAATAAAAGAAGCTTTTAGAGTATTAAAATCTGGTGGACATTTCTTTTGCTTGGAATTTTCTAAAGTTGAAAATGAAAATTTGGAATTTTTGTATAACAAGTATAGTAAATTTATACCTTTAATTGGTGATTTTGTTATTGGAGACAGTATGCCTTACAAATATTTGACCAAAAGTATTAAAAATTTTGTAGATCAAAAAACATTAATTAATTTAATGAAAAAAAATGGTTTTAAAAATTGTTCTTATAGAAACTTAAGCGGTGGAATAGTTGCTATTCATTCAGGTTGGAAAATTTAATGTTTAAAAAAATAATTATATTATTAAAATTAGCTAGAAAAATTGCATTATCTGATGCGCTTAAAATAATTTCAAAAATTCAAAAACCCCCTTTTATTATAAATTTTTTTTTTAGTATTTTTTCCTTATCTTTAAAAAAAAACGACCAATCTAAAAATTTATCAGACGAAGAAAGGCTTTGCTCTTCTTTGCAGGATATGGGAACAACATTTATTAAATTAGGACAGTTTTTATCGACAAGACCAGATATAATTGGTGAAAAGTTATCAATACAATTAGAAAAATTGCAAGATAAGCTTCCACCATTTCCTCTAGAGAATGCAAAATCGATAGTCAAAAAAAATTTAGGAGAAGATTTATGTAAATCAATAATTAATATTAGTGAACCAGTAGCCGCTGCATCAATTGCACAAGTTCACAAAGCACAAGTTAATGATCAAGGAACTATCAAAGATGTGGCAATAAAAATATTAAGACCTGATATAAAAAAAGTATTTAATGAAGAAATTGATGCATTAATGCTGTTAGCTTATTTTGTAGAAAGCTTAATTAAAAAAACAAAAAGGCTTAAAATTGTAGAAGTTGTTTTTTTATTAAAAGAAATAACAAATCATGAAATGGACTTGAGATTTGAAGCAGCAGCAGCTAATGAATATTTCGAAAATACAAAGAATGATGTTGGTTTTCATGTTCCAAAAATTTATTGGAATTTTACAAGCGAAGAAGTTTTAACGCTTGATTGGATAGATGGAATATCAATTAGAGAAACTAAAGAATTAGAAAATAGAAAAATTAATACAAAAAATATTGCTTCGGATATCATACAACACTTTTTAAGACATGCTGTAAGAGATGGTTTTTTTCATGCCGATATGCACCAAGGTAATTTATTTATTGGAGAAAGTGGTGAAATTATTCCGATAGATTTTGGAATAATGGGAAGATTAGATAAACTAAATAGAAGATATTTAGCTGAAATACTTTATGGATTTATTAAAAGAGATTATAAAAAAGTTGCTGAAGTACATATGATTGCTGGACTAGTGCCCCATAACGTTAATGTGGAAGAACTTTCACAAGCATTAAGATCGATAGGAGAGCCTATCTTCGGACAGTCTGTTAAAGACATATCTGGTGCAAAACTACTAAAACAATTATTTGAAATTACAGAAAAATTTAATATGCAAACACAACCTCAGTTATTATTGTTGCAAAAAACTATGGTTGTAGTTGAAGGTGTTGCTAGAAAATTAAATTCAGATACAAATATATGGGAGACATCTAAGCCAGTTTTGGAAAAATGGTTAAAAGAAACAAAAGATCCAATTGCTACTCTTAACGAAACTCTTACGGAGTCAGCTGAAATATTAAAAAGATTACCCGAACTACCAAAAATTATGGATAAAGCAAATCAAGCATTAACATTTATGGCTAGTGGTCAAATACCTCAAAATTCAAATTCATATTCTGCTCTTAATGAAAAGAAATTAGAAATGAAGTCTCTCAGAAATCAAAGTATAATTGGATTATTATTGCTTGTATTTTTAGGATTCATAGTATTTTAATTCGTCATATGAATATTTTAAAAGATAAAAAAATTTTATTAATTATTTGTGGGGGAATAGCTGCTTACAAATCATTAGAATTGATCAGATTACTTAAAAAAAATGAAACAAATGTTAAAACTATTTTAACAAATAATGCCAAAAAATTTGTAACTCCGCTTTCGGTAGCATCACTATCACAAGAAAAGGTTTACTCTGATTTATTTGATCACAAAAATGAAGCTGAAATGGATCATATATCCCTTTCTAGATGGTCTGATTTAATCCTGATAGCTCCTGCTACAGCAAATACGATTTCTAAATTAAGTAATGGTATGTCAGATGATTTAGCTTCAACAGTTGTGTTGGCATCTGATAAAAATATATTGTTAGCTCCCGCTATGAACGTAAGAATGTGGGAACACCCATCAAATATAAAAAATATTAAGAAATTGAAAGAATTTGGCTATAAACTTATAGGTCCAGAAATTGGTGATATGGCATGTGGAGAATTTGGTGAAGGAAAAATGTCTGAACCGACAAATATTATTAAATATTTAATTCAGTATTTCAAAAATAAAAAAAATAAAAATAAATTTAAAGCTTTAGTTACAGCTGGACCAACTCATGAGTATATTGATCCAGTGAGATATATAACTAATAGATCAACAGGAAAACAAGGTTATGAAATTGCAAAATCTCTTTCAAAAAATGGTTTTGAAACTACATTAGTGTCAGGTCCTACAAATCTAGATCCGATAGAAGAAGTTAACATTGTAAATGTCAGTTCTGCTAAAGAAATGTTTGAAGCAACCTTGGAAAACTTACCAGTTGATGTAGCAGTTTTTTCAGCAGCAGTCGCTGACTGGAAAATAAAAGACTATAAAGAAAACAAAATTAAAAAAAATGATGTTGTTAATTTAAGTCTAGAAAAAAATATAGATATTCTAAAGAACATTTCAAATCATAATTCTTTAAGACCAAAAATGGTAATTGGATTTGCGGCTGAAACTAATAATTTAATAGAAAATTCTAAAAAAAAATTAAATGCTAAAAATTGTGACTGGATAGTAGGTAATGATATTTCAGACCCTTCAATCGGATTTGGATCAGATTTTAATAAAGTTACAATATTTTATAAAGATAAAAAATTTGAAGAAATTCCAAGAATGAAAAAATCTTTTTTATCTCAAAAAATAGTCGATAAAATTATTGCAGAATTAAACTAATTTAATGGTAAAAGTTTTAGTAAAAAGACTTGATCCAAATGTTAATTTGCCATCCTATAAAACTGAAGGATCATCCGGAATGGATTTAATGGCAAACATTGAAAAGTCTATAACAATCCCTCCGAAAAAATCTGCTATAATCCCAACAGGTTTGTCCATAGCAATACCAAATGATTGTGAAGTTCAAATTAGACCTAGATCAGGGTTGGCTGCAAAATCAAATATAAGTGTACTTAACACTCCTGGAACAATTGACAGCGACTATAGAGGTGAATTAAAAATAATTTTATTTAATCACAGTGATAAAGATTTTATTGTTAATAATAATGATAGAATTGCTCAAATGATTTTAATGCCAATTTTAAAAATGGAATTAGAAGAAATAGAAAATCTTCCAAAAACTATAAGAGGATCTGGTGGTTTTGGATCAACAGGTAAATGAATATAAACCTTAGTAAAAAAAATATAGAAAGATATTCCCGTCAAATAATTCTTAAAGATGTAGGGCCTATAGGTCAAAAAAAAATATTAAACTCAAAAGTTTTGGTTGTTGGAGCTGGAGGACTTGGATGTCCAATTGTTGATTATTTGAGTAGAGCAGGTGTTGGCACTATCGGTATAGTAGATTTTGACAAAGTTAGTTTATCAAATATTCACAGACAGCCATTTTATAGCTCTAAAGATATTTATAAATTTAAGGTAGATATAATTAAAAAAAAAGTAAAATTAATAAATCCTAGTATTAAAATCAAAGCCTTAAAAAAAAGACTCACTGAGAAAAATGCAAGTATTTTAATTAAAAACTTTGATATTATTGTCGATGGTTCTGATAATTTTAAAACAAAATTTTTATTAAACAGATTTTCAATTAAGTATAACAAAATATTTATAGTAGGAGCTATTAGTAAGTTTGATGGACATATATTTGTTTTTAATTTTAAAAATAAAAGTGAACCATGTTTAAAATGTTTTTATGAAACTGAACCATCAGACGATATTTTAAATTGTGAAAGAGAAGGTATATTGGGTCCAGTAGCAGGAGTAATTGGATCTATTCAAGCAAACGAAACAATAAAAATAATTTTAAAAACTAAAAATTACCTAAGTAAGAAAATATTAATTTTAGATACACTTAAATTAAACTTTAAAAAGGCCACTTTTGGTAAGAAAAAAAATTGCATATGTACAAAATAATATTATTATTATTTTTAACTTTTGTTATTCAATCTGTTTGTTTTTCAGCTAAAAATAATTATTTTCTTATGTTAAAAAACAATGAAGTTAATGTTAGATATGGACCAAGTTTAGACTCTCCTATTAAATTTATTTATAAAAAAAAATTTTTACCAGTTAAAATAATTGATAAAAAAGAAAATTTTAGAAAAATAATTGATCATAAAAAAAATAGTGGTTGGGTTCATCACATTATGCTAAAAAAATCAAAATCTTTTATAGTTCTTAAAAATAAAATTCTATTTAGAAAACCTTCTTATTTTTCAAAACCAATCGCAAAACTTAATATTGGTAGACTTTTAATATTAAAAAAATGTAATAATGAATGGTGCAAAGTAGAAACCGACAAATTTACTGGTTGGATAGATAAAAAAAATCTTTGGGGAATATAAAATCTAAATTTAGTTTAATTGAAACGATCTAAATTCATAACTTTTGTCCAAGCAGATACAAAATCAGCAATAAATTTTGGTTGAGAGTCTTCACATGCATATACTTCTGCTATTGCTCTTAATTGTGAATTTGATCCAAATATGAGATCAACACGAGTACCAGTCCACTTATGTTTATTAGATTTCCTGTCACTTCCTTTGAATAAATTTTCATCTTTATCAACTTCTTTCCAAGTTGTGCTCATATCGAGCAAATTAACAAAGAAGTCATTTGTAAGTGTTTCTTTTTTTTTTGTAAAAATACCATAATTGGATTTATCAAAATTTGTATTCAATACTCTCATCCCTCCAACTAAAACTGTCATTTCAGGTGCTGTTAGCTTCATAAGTTGAGCTTTGTCAACCAACATTTCTTCAGCGGATACAGTTGGTTTTGTGGATGTTCCATTAGATTTTTTTATAATATAACTTCTAAATCCATCTGCTTTAGGTTCAAGCAAACCAAAAGAGTAGGGGTCTGTTTGATCCTGAGATGCATCTCCTCTTCCAGGAGTAAATGGAACTTTTGTATTGTAACCTGCTTTCTTAGCTGCTTTTTCTATCCCAACGCAACCTCCTAAAACTATTAGATCAGCTAGTGAAACAGTTTTATTTTTGTTATCAAAATTTTTTTTAATTTTTTCTAAAGTCTTAATAACTTTAGATAATTGAGAAGGATTATTAACCTTCCAATCTTTTTGTGGTGTTAATCTTATTCTTGCACCATTTGCTCCACCTCTTTTATCCGAGCCACGAAAAGTTGAAGCTGAAGCCCAGGCAGTTGATACCAATTGTGAGACTGATAACCCTGATTTTATTATTTTTGCTCTAAGAATATTAATATCCTTTTTTTGAAGTCTATATTTTGCTTTTGGAATAGGATCTTGCCAAATTAATTCTTCTTTAGGAACTTCCGGGCCCATATAACAGGCACGAGGTCCCATATCACGATGAGTAAGTTTAAACCAAGCTCTTGCAAATGCATCCTCAAATTCCTTTGGGTTGTTATGAAAGTGCCTTGAAATTGGTTCATATTTCGGATCCATTTTTAATGATAAATCGGTTGTTTGCATCATAGGTAAATTATTTTTTGATTTTAAATGTGCATCAGGTGTCATCTTTATATCGTGTCCATTTTTTTTAGGTTTCCATTGATGTGCTCCAGCTGGACTTTTAGTAAGCTCCCAGTCATACCCAAATAAATTGTCAAAATATCCCATGTCCCATTTTATTGGATTGCTTGTCCATGCACCTTCTATACCACTGCTTATGGTATCAGCACCTAAACCACTTTTATAATTACTATTCCATCCTGTGGCTTGTTCTTGAATTTTTGAACCTTCTGGCTCAGGTCCTTTATGTGACTCAGGTGCGGCACCATGAGATTTTCCAAATGTATGTCCTCCCGCAACAAGAGCTACAGTCTCGTAATCATTCATAGCCATACGTCCAAAAGTTTCACGGATATCGTGAGCAGCTAAAAGAGGATCTGGATTAGCGTCTGGACCTTGAGGGTTAACATAAATTAAACCCATGTGAGATGCTCCTAAAGGATTTTCAAGTTCTCTTTTACCGCTGTAACGGTTAACTCCAAGCCATTCTTTTTCTGATCCCCAGTAAATATCTTCTTCTGGTTCCCAGATATCCTCTCTTCCCGCTCCAAAACCAAACGTTCTAAAACCCATTGACTCTAGTGCCACATTTCCAATTAAAATAAAAAGATCAGCCCAAGAAATTTTATTGCCATATTTTTTTTTAACGGGCCAAAGAAGTAGTCTTGCTTTGTCTAAATTAACATTATCTGGCCAACTATTTAGAGGAGCAAAACGCTGGTTTCCGGTTCCAGCACCACCTCTACCATCGCCTGTTCTATATGTTCCTGCAGCATGCCATGCTAATCTTATAAATAGAGGTCCGTAATGACCGTAGTCAGCAGGCCACCAATCTTGTGAGTCTGTCATTAATTTATGCAAATCTTTTTTTAATGCTTTAAAGTTAAGTTTTTTAAATTCTTTTGAATAGTTAAATTTTTTATCCATAGGATCAACTAAAGAAGAATGCTGACTCAGAATTTTTAAATTTAAACTGTTTGGCCACCAATCTCTATTTGAAGTTCCTTTGCCAGTTGGATGCTTAGATGGGGTTCCTGCTCCCGTAAATGGACATTTTGATTGTTCTTTTACTAATTCTCTACTCATTGAAATAGTTTATAATGATTCTAATATAGAGTCAATAAGGCAGAATTGTCTCAATACAATTTACATTAATTTAATGATTTTATAATCTTTGAATTTAATTATTATTTGCAATCTTTACCAAGACTTCTATAGATTTAATTTTTTTTCCCGGTAATTTTTTTTTTATTTTTATTTCCCCTACATCCTTGTCCTCTAGGTCTATAAGTTCTTTTTTGTTTACATCAAAAAAATGATGGTGATTTGAAATATTTGTATCAAAATAAGTTTTGTCACTATTTATTGAAATTTCTTTTAAATAACCTTTGGCTTTAAAAGCATGAATTGTATTATAAATAGTAGCTAATGAAATTTTCTCTATTGATGCATTTTTTAAAGTATTGCTCAAATCATTAATGGTAAAATGGAATGTATCTTTTCTATTAAATAGGAATTTACAAATTTCAATTCTCTGTTTAGTTGGTCTTAGACCAGAAGATCTTAATTTATTGGTAAATATGGAGTTATTACTCATTTTTTTGCCTAATTTATAACTATTCTATACAATTTGTATATTATAAAATTATCCTAAATGAAGTAATAAATATCTAATTTTATGGAAAAAAAAACGTCATACAACTATGAAGATCTAATTAAGTGCGGAAATGGTAAACTTTTTGGCCCAGGAAATGCAAAATTACCACTTCCTCCTATGCTCATGTTTGACAGAATATCAGAAATTAGAGAAAATGAAGGAACTTTTAAAAAAGGTTTAATTAAAGCAGAACTGGACATAAAAGATAATTTATGGTTTTTTGATTGTCACTTTAAAGATGACTCAGTTATGCCAGGATGTTTAGGTTTAGATGCTATGTGGCAACTAGTTGGCTTTTATTTGGGTTGGCTCGGTAACCCAGGAAAGGGACGAGCGTTGGGTGTTAATACTGTAAAATTTACAGGAGAAGTATTGAAAAATATAAAACTAGCTTCTTACGAAATTAATATGAAAAGAGTTCTTATAAAAGAAGGTACTACTGTAGGCTTAGCAAATGGAATTCTTAAAGCTGATGGAAAAGAAATATATTCAGCTGAAAATTTAAAGGTAGGATTATTTAAAAAATGAAAAGAGTTGTTGTAACTGGAATTGGAATTGTATCTTGTTTAGGAAATAATCAAGAAGAAGTTTATCAATCTTTAATAAATTCAAAATCTGGCATTACATTTTGTGAAGAATATAAAGAATATAACCTAAAAAGTAATGTTCATGGTAAACCAAATATTAAACTTGAAGAACATGTCGATAGAAAATTTATTAGA
>MDTG01087413.1_pt1 | contig 19228 bp, 19 predicted proteins | sample 811421 | NCBI WGS metagenome assembly MDTG01 (sample SAMN05326645, study PRJNA326480) | marine metagenome | isolation source: seawater | place: Pacific Ocean: South East | collected 2011
TCGGGGTTGGGTCCACGGTGACGGTCCCGCATGAACCACTTGCCGGCGCGCCAAAAATAGTAGAAATGTTCCTCATCCTCGCGTGCCTGCTTGGACTCTCCTTGTGGGTGAGACGGTGCGTGGATGGGCGAAGTCTTGAGGGCCGGAGCCGCCGCGTCTGTTTTGAAGGTCGACATGTTCTGGAGTTACGAACAATATTCACACACGCAAACTCGAAACAACATATGCACAACTTATGTGACTTGTCACCGGTGGGTGTTTAGGATTGCCCTGCCGGCGACTACACAGAGTATTTCCGGTGGCGCTTGTATGGAGATGCAAACATTTGACGCCTTTGCGAACGTATACAATTTCATCGTTCGCAGTGCCTTGGACAAGGGATACGTACGGTCCATCGACGAGTCGCTGGAAGACGGCTCGGCCCCCAGAGCGACAAGAACGTTGATTCAACAGGTCAGGGCGTTTCACAGGATGCGCGCGTCACTGTGCTCTGACATCGCGGCGCATTTGGGGTCAACGCCGATTCTACGCCAGCTGGCCGCCGCACGTGGCCTCGAACAATTCGACACGGTGCCCAACCAGTGTACCTGTGCCATCTCGGGCGAAAAGCTGCGCACCACGCAAGGTGTGCTGTTGATGCTCGATGGGAAAACCCCCGTGACCATACACAAGCGCTACAAAACGTCACTGTATTATTTTTGGTACCTGGCGCATTTGGCCGAAGACATCCAATTGGAAGCGCGCACATGGATGCAACAACAAAAATGGTGGAAGCGTGGCCGGGCACAAGACGTGGACGATTGCATTGAACGTGTGGCCAACTTTCAAGACCAGACCTTTCCCAAAAAAATATACGTCAAACTCAAAGGCATGAGCCAATACATCCAAAAGCAATTGCCGGCGTTGCCTATAAATCCATCCCGATAGTATGGGTCATGTTATGGAGGCCTCTGGCCTGGGCACTGTTGTTACTACACTTTTTCTTTCCAGAGCCATTCCGTGAACAGATACTGGCCGTCCAAACCGTGTTTTCGGCGTCGCACCGGCGATTCGACGCGGTTCATATCGCCACCGTGTTCGTGACTGTGTTTTATTTCGTAAAAACCGAGCATCATTGGCACTGGTTGACATTTGCATGTCACCATGCCGTCGTGTTGGGATGTACGCTGAGTGAATATTATTTTCACGAGTGGCGGTATTGGTCGTGGATTTTATTGTGTTGGTCGGTGCGATGGCTGGCGTCGTTGGACATGTATGCCTCGCCTCTCCATGGCGCGATACGGTGCGCCATGTTCGGAATCGTGTCAAGAGGTGACATGCTCATGTCACGGCAACGCGTCACCACATTTCGAGATGGCTTTAAATGGTGTTGGATACTGATGGTGCACGAATTGGCGTGGGTGTTCTTGCCGGCACAGATGCTGTACGAAGTGTATAAACCGACCCGCCGCACTGAATCCGACGATGCGTCACCGGGAGTCGATTCCATAGTATAAGGGTCGCTGACGGACCGTCGTGCCGAATGGAGGTTCAAATCTTTCTCTTGTCCACCATGTCTGGTACCATGACCGCCGCGTATCTGAAAGCGTCTGGCATCACGTTCGACGGCACGGCCGAGACCACGGTCCAACGCGCTCGGTGGAAACGACCCTCTGGTTGTGCCAGCGTGTCGTTGTGGATAGCGTGTCAACATCCGGTCGTGGATGCCCTGGCGGCCGAACTGGTGCCCTACATGGATGCCAGCATCTGTTTGTGGCACGACCACGACGCTCTGTCTTGTGTTCGCGTGCGTAATGCGATGAACACATTGGAGCGGTTCACCCGGGAAATTTGGCTACAGTCGACCGATAGACCACGCGTGACCATTCAGCACAAGTCCAGAATTCGCAAGTTTTACACGGCGCACGGCTTTGAGAGGCCGCATCGCATGGGCTGTCTGTCGAAGACGATAGAAGATATACTGAAAGTAGATTTGAACATTTTTAAAGTTAGTCTCGCGGCCGGTGAATCACTTCGCTGATTCCAATCCAAACCACTCCGCAATCAGAGGCAGGCGGTACCAGACCAGGGCCGTGGTAAAGGACGCAAACAAACTCCCAAAGGACATCGTGCAGCCCGTAGTGGCACAGGCGCGCACCATCGTCGGCGTCGCGTCGGAACCAGTGTTGATTTGACGGCCCAGGCCCGTATCAATCTTATCGCAAAAGGCCCCCCACGCCACCGCCGCCGTGCCCATCAGCGCGGCGCCGACAATCAGCCAGACAATGGTCAACGCCAACCAGGATTTGGCTTGGCGGCCGAACCCTTTGAGGGCGCTCAGCGAAAGGGCGTTGCCACTCAGTTCGTCGCTCGTCAAGAGGACGCATGAGTGTGCGCCGTAGAGAACCACCTGCAGGGCGAGTGTGATAAAGGTGAGCCGGCCAAACCAACCCAATGCCGAGTTGGACGCGAACGGAGCGCAGGCATTTTCATCGGTCGTACGCGAGCATTCGGGTGCCACCAACCAGCCGCGGTTCCAATCTTCGTTAAGGTTCTTGTCAGGGTCGTCCGTGTTCTTACACAGTTTGCCACCATCGACGGCCAGGGTGAACTGGACGGCGTCGTCAGAGCCGGCCTCGACGAAATTGGAGCAGCCGGTACCGGCACCGCCGGAAATCGCGACTGGCTCGACCTCGTAGCCACCGAGTATCTCTTTCAATTGCCCTTCCTTGTCACCGGCCATGTGTTTGGCCAGTTCGAGGTTGGCACCGGGAAAGTTGGCATAGTCCATGTTGGCGCCCAACAGAATAAATGTGATGAGGGCCATCACGGCCGCGAGAATACCAAACACACCACGTGCAATGTTCAATCGAGAGGCGGCTTTGTTCAAGTCCATGTGTACAAACAAAAGATTCTTTATATACTACCTATATCTGAACCGCGCCGGAGCACCGCCACGAGCGTCGTGTTCTTTTGCTTGCCCATCTTGTGATTGGGATGTGTCAGGGTGTTCAAAAATGTCTTTTGAACAAACCAACCGTGATGCAGAGCCCATTCCATGACGTCACAGACCGTATTGATGACAGTTCCACATCCTCTGAGCGACACGACACGTACATGAACCGGCTTCATTTCCTCAATGATTTGGGCGGCTTCTTGGTCACGGCGCAGAGTAAATTCCAGCGCTTCTTGCTTGGGAAACACGGTCGCATGCAGTCCGAGCGTACCGTCCGGTGTCGGATCAAACCCGATACGCACGTCGTGCTTTCGCCGGCGAAACACATCACAGGCAAACAGCACGACGGCCTTATTCTCTGCGTTCATCTTGACACTCCACGGCTTCCCCGTCACCAGGGTACTGTCAATATGCTGGACCCACTCGAACTTTTGCATCTGAACATTGTGCCAAACATATATACTATGATTCCCGTTCGACCGCGTGGATTGCATCGCCGGACGGGTCCACATGGCCTTGAAACCCGGCGTGCCATTTGACGGCTGCGCCGGTGGAACAGGCGATGGACGGCTGGTACATGACCGTGTTGTCCGCGCCGCGCACGTGTGCAAAGCATTCGGCAAAGATAGACCGGTACCAGTACGCCTCTTTGGTCATGGGGGTCTGGTACGGAAAGCGTGTCTTGCTGGCTGCCATTTGCGCGTCAGTCACCTGCTGCGCGGCCATCTGCTGCAAATACTGAATCCATTGCGACCCGACGGCGTCCGAGAATTGTGCCTTGGTACGGTGAAGCACACAGGCTGGGACAATGTGCTGAAACTGTTCCCGCAACCACCATTTTTCCGCCTTGGGCCCATCCTTGTGCGTGCCCGACATTTTGTAGGACGCTGGCAGACGGTTCATGGCGAAATCGACCACGGCATTGTCCAAAAACGGCACCCGCGTCTCCACACCCCAATCGCCCATCGTCTTGTTGGCGCGTAGGCAGTCGTACGCCCACAATTGGTCCATCTTGCGCCGGCATTCCTGCTGCATCTCGTCCTCGTCGGGACAAAAGCGGTTGTACAGGTAGCCCGCGAACAGTTCGTCACTGCCTTCGCCGGACAGCACCATCTTGATACCCCGTTTGGAGATGGCACGGCCGAGAATCCACATGGGCACAGAAGCACGAATCGTAGTGACGTCATAGGTTTCAATGGCGCGGATGACGTCGCGCAGGGCATTGCGACCTTGACGTTTGGTGTAGACAATGGTCGTGTGATGCGTGCCGAGCGCGACGGCCGCTTTTTGGGCGACGGCCACGTCCGGCGAGTCGTGGAGTCCGATACAAAAACTATGGACCTTGGGATAGTCGGGACGGTACTCGGCCGCGGCTTGGACGGCCAGTGCCGCGACAATGGTGGAATCCAGGCCACCCGACAACAGCACGCCCCAAGGCACGTCGCCCATCAGACGTTTCGAGACGGCTTTGGTCATGAGGTCGACCAGAATGAATTTGGGATGTGTCAGGGGGCGCGGTACATAGTCGGGCGTCCATTTGGTAAAGACGGGCGTCTCGCCCAGTGTAAAGTCGGCCACGTGCCCGGGTGGTACGACACGCGCTTCGCCATGTTTTATGGCGGTCAGTAGCGACGAGACACACGTCTCAGAGTAATAGAGTGGTGTCACGCCAATCGGGTCGCGGCCGATAATGACACGTTGTGTCGGCACATGATATGCGACAAAGGAAAACACACCGTCGGACTCCAACAGTGCCCGTGGACCGGCGGCGGCCAGGTTCCGGACAAGCCAGTAGCAGTCTGTTTCGCCAGGCTCACAATTCGCGTTATACAGTTCACCGTTGACGACGAGAACCCATTGATTCTGGCGGATGGGCTGTGGGCCGGCGTCGGGATGGACAATCGACAGACGCGTGTGACCCATGGCAATCGACGTGTCATAGTACGTGCCTTGTTCGTCAGGTCCGCGGCGACGAAGGGGTTTGAGCGACAGTTTGCCCAGCCGGCGTAGGTACACGAGGATGCCACACATTATGTCAAGTTCATAAGACATTAATAGATGGGTTTGGTTGTGAAACTGGATTTCTGCAGCCCTGCCGGCCGACCCACAAAAAAAAAATTCGCGCCGACCCCCGAAAATGTCTAAACCATTTAGGATTTCTAAACCCTTTAGACATTTTGGGGCGGACCCACAAAAAAAGTTAGCACAAGAAAATATCCACGAGTTGCAAGAACAATGGGTCGATATAGACCCGGACAAACTGTTGGGCCTGTTACACATACGTAAAAAATATTTAATCTTTAACGTTTAAGGTGATTTTTTTTTCCGAATCTTGATGACATTCTATACATCGACGACGGCGCGCCCCTTATCTTTTTGCCAATCCCTTTCAGGCCTATCCACCAGTAGATTTCTTTCGTGCGCTGCCCGAATGACCGAATGATCACCCGGTGCAAAGTGACACCATGCAGCCATATCTTTCGGAAAACAATGGCCACCAAATCCTCGCCGCCCGTCGGGGCCCGGCACTTTTGTATGGCTGAGTCCGATTCGCGTGTCTGATGCTGCACAGTCTCGAATCGTATCATAGTCGAGTTGCAGGGCCCGACAGTACTGTTCCACTTCGTTGAAAAAGGATACCTTGGTCGCCAAAAAACAATTGCGAACGTATTTCACGAGCTCGGCTTCTTGTGTAGTCATGTGCACCACTTTGTCGGACACGATCTTGCCCGCCTCCTTCGCGTTCGTCAAAGCCAACTGTATCCGTTCAGCCGACGTCCCACCATAGACCCATACTGGGTTCTGACGAAAATCGTCCAAATGATTCGCTTCGGTTAAAAACTCGGGCATAAACGACACGCCGAGACGTTTCGACGTGCCGGGCGGGACCGTGGACCTCAAAATAATAGGACAGTCGGCTCTGGTCTTTTTTAACTGGTGGACGACCGAGTCTACAATGCGCAAATGGCAACTACCATCGGCTTCGGCGGGTGTTGGAACGGACACGAACACGAGATCAGACTGAGCGACTTGTTCCAGGGTCGTTCCAAGCGGAACGCACTTTTCGGGGTCGATATCATAGACGATGGCACTATTTTTGGGACACTCGAGTTGGCGACCGGCGGAACCTACAAAACCATTTCCAATAAACCCTAAACGTATCATACAGTACTGTAGACCATCATCAATATACCCGTTAGTGTACATCAAAATTGGATTTAAATTCAAACTCGACCACTCGCACATGCCCCGTTCCACTCTTCGTTCCCGCAACCTTTGTGTCACGTGTTCCCGCTGGACAATGTATTTTTCTAAATGGTTTAGGATTAAGCCGTTGGCAGGGCTCAAGTCTATACATAGTGTGTGTTAACGCGGGCCAACTTTTATCATGTCCGGCCCGGAAGCCGCACACGCGCTGTCTTGGAGATGCGTCGTGTGCGGCGCCGAAATCAAAGGCAGCGGGCACGACGCCGCCCCGGTCAGGGAAGGAAAGTGCTGCGACACGTGCTATCTCTCTTTCCAGCGCGTCACGGACCATCTGACAGGCAAGTATGAAGCCCTTGCCCAGCCAAGCACCGACAGGTTTAGCACACCACTCGAAACATTATTTTGTGGCATTTGTCAAACTCGCTCGGACAAAGGCATGGTCTTCCCGTGCTGCAACGGTTTCATCTGCTGGGAGGAAGGCAATCCCGACCGCCAGTGTGCTCTGCAATTCCGAATGTCGTTCGGGACAAAGACCAAGCTTGTCTTGCACCCGGACGGTACAATGACGCAAGAAGACCCACACCGATGTCCATATTGCCGAACACCTATTCCGGTTTCTTTCACACCTGGGCAACTGACTGCCATGTTGCGAAAGAAAGCGGCGAAAGGCATCGCCTTTAACCAGTTTGCGCTGGCCAAGCACCTCATTCAGGACGTCGGCACGCCAGAGGCCCACCGAGAAGCGCGCCAATGGCTGGACAAGTCTGCCGTGCAACACTTTCCGGGTGCCATGCACAAGCTTGCCGGCCTGAAAGTGGACGAATGGCAGAAAACGAGGGAAGAATCACTCGTAGACCAGGCCATCGACCTAGTGACGCGTTGTGTGGGCCAGCCACACATCACGGACGACATGCTCGTCCAGTCGTTGTGTCTGTTCACGCGCGAACTGTATATGACGCCCGATGTGCTGCCGAGAGACATGCGCCATGCACACACCATGCCGACTTGGCTACGGGCTACGAGAGCATGCAAAAAGAACAGGATTCCAGTGGGTTGTGCGAATTGCGATTCGAAATACATTTTGGGTATTATAAAGAACGGTACGCCCGGCGTGGACATCATTGGGAATCCGCGCAAGCCGGGGACGGACAATTGGTGCCCGTGCATGGCCGTGCGATATTGCAGCAAAGCGTGCCAGCGTGAGCATTGGAAGTCGCATAAAAAGCATCATAAAACATACGTGAAAGCATAAAAAGGATTCAGTCTCTAATATTTTACACCTAACTATTCTGCTGGACGGGTAAATACACGGGGTTGGATTTTAACAGTTCTGTGACACGAAGCTGGATACGAACGGTGATTTCGCGAGCCATATAAGACACGGCAAAGAACAAAACGCTCACCACACACGTATTGAACACTTCGAATCCCGGTATTAGCACTAAAATATGTTGAACATTTTGACACATCAATATGTGGAATTGGAGAACATAGGTCTCGAGCGTCACACCGCCGACCCAAGCTAATCCTTTAGAGTAATGCTTTCGAAGAACAGGATGACAATTTCGAATCGCAATGTAACCGACAATCGGAAGAATCACTATGTAAGGATGATAAGGATTGTATCTATATTTATCGGTTTCGTGTCCCCACATAACATACCATATAGAGCAGCAGGCGATGCCAATCAAGAGAGCAACACCATATTGAATGGAGCGCGAATGGTTTATTTGTACATAGGCACATACCATGCCCCACCAAGTACTATATCTATCGAGTCCGAATCGAAAGGCGACATCGCCTTGGAATGGTTTCCACCACTCAAATACAAACATTAAGAATACCAAGGTTGCAAGTAGAATCGTTTTCGGACGCCCGGTTCGTTCAATACACCAACACGAGATCCAAGTCAGTAAGAAAAATCCTGTATGCAGCGGAACGACATAATAAAGCATCACGGAGGTGCCGTGGACCAACATTAAGCCCACTGTAAGTAAATTAATGCGAATCAATGTGGACATGACCCGGCCAAGCGAAAAGTCTTTCTTTTTTGTAAAGTACATGAAATTGCCAAACCCCGTCAACCACACATAGCACGATACGAAAACGCGTACCTCATTGTACACCCAAGTAGCTCTGTAGTAGTGATACAAAAGAAAAATAAGTTGCATCCAACCTTTCCATTCGTTCGTTTGATGTCTGTTTAGAAGACCGGGCCTTGTAACAGGAGAAACGCTACACGCTGTAACAACGACCATGCACAGCCCAAAGGCCAAAAATAAATCCATGTTTTGATTTTCATTACGAGGAAAGGACGTCGGCCAGTGGTTTAGGCGCCACGAATACAGTAAAACGAGTATAGAAGCACATGATAAAATTACGGACTCGAATGACATTAGTTCCTCGAATGATATTCGAGTCTGTGCATAAATAGGGTACTATATAATATGGTTAGGATTCATTGTGCATCATTTCTATCAACTTCATAGCCACGGATCTCGCCACGAACCGACTATGATGATGGTCTTCTACTGTGCAGTTTTTCCATGTACAAGACAATGTCGGTGTATAAAAATCAACATAACGAACATGGTTGCGTTTCAATACTCGCAATGTTTCTGTGACGAGCGACGTCGATGGACTTTGGCGTTTAAGATACTTGAGAGGTGTATTTGTGTTTCGATAACTCTTCGGACTGATCCATATGAATTTTTTCTTTATGTCAGGCGGTAACAACTGTAGGCATTCGTCTAATTTTTTTGGATACATTTCTCTTGGGAAAACAGGCTTCTCGACCACAAACTCGTGGACGTAAACATCGCATACAATCACGTCAAATTGTCTGAGCCATTTTATAAAACAATCGCTATGACGTACGTCGTTTAATATTTGACTCAGTTTGCTGATGTAATAGCCGCTGTGGCGTGGTATACCACAGGTATCGGAGTATTTTCCCATGTAGTGTAAAGACACGTTATGGAGGTCCAAACGATTTATTGTGTCTTTCATATATTCCGATCTTTTAGGATGTAGTTTCACAAACGCACCATTTACCCTCGTTGGGTTCGAGGTAGAAGTGTTTTCCACGTTTCCGAAATATAAATCTGTAAGTTCTATCATTATGTTCTGCAAATATGAATCACCAATGATGAGGACATTACGTTGACGAAATACGCTTTGAACATCTTCGATACCTGTTATTGGTATTCCCCATCCCGAATAATACCCCGACTCTTTTATTTTTCTGACCATACCAGAGTCACTGGGGTGTGGTTGTGACGTAATCCATTTTCCGTAGCTGTGTAAATCCGGGGGATCAGTCGTACTGCTTGTATTGTACGGGTAGCTGCGGGTTGAGCCAAGGCGGACAGGTTGGTCAACAATGCCGGGACCGTGATTATGGCGGATGATTCGCTTTGCAATGACTACCGAATATATAATCATTAACACAAAAAACGGGAGCATATGGACTTGTGACTTCAGCGTTTGGACGTTCAACGTGTTCATTTGTACATATATGATGGGCACATTTATACACAAATACGCACACAAAAACGTTTCGCGGTGACCCCTCAGCCCTGCCGGCGGTAGCCGCCGGCAGGGCTGCTTTAGGACATAAAATATACCAGTCAGAATAGAAATATGTGGACTCTTTATTTTTTTTTAATGTGGTTAAAGGCGCTTGCGTTTGGCAGGCTGTTCGTCAAGCATGTCGTCCTCGTCCTCGTCGGCGTTTCTGCGCTTCTGCACGGCGCGTTGTTCCGCGACAATCGTGTCCGGATACACGATGTGTGGCCGGTCGTAGTGGTCTTCTTCGGCGAGGACAATGTTCCGAATCTCGTCGCCGGGCGTTTCTGTATCTTTGCCCGTGATGCGCGACCATTTCTGGGCCACGTGGGCGTCAATGTCCATTTTAATAGTGATACCCATACCGATACGCGTGGCGGCGGCCGACGCGGGTGTGTGCGTTATCCACCTGGACACGGACGAATTGGCCAGGACGTTGTGGTACTTGAGCATTTTGCCGCCCGGCTGGCGGTCAATGACCCGGAAGAGGTGAAACCACTGTGGTCCAACCGGACACGCGGTTAGTATCCGTTTCTCATCTGAGAATTGGTGCGTCTCTTTGGAGAGCAGGTCGAAAATGGTATCGCCGTTGGCTTCCAGATGTGCTTCAATATGCTTGCAATGGATGTACACGGCTTCGTGCGTGACGACGGCCGAATTGTATTGGCGTTTCCCCTTGTCAGTGCGTTCGACCGGGAATTTGTTGACGGGGCCGGTGTTTCCGGCGATGGTTTGTGGATTGCCGTAAGGATGTGCCGAGATAGAGTGTCGGGTCATCATGAGGATAAAGTTCTCAATGTTGTGTGTGGACGGTTTGCCTTTTTCCATAGGGATGCGCGAATTGATGGTCCTGCTGAGTTGGCGCAGTTTCGGCAGCTTGACGTAGTCGAATTTGTCGGCATCGTTGGGGTTTTCGCACTTGGGGTTGTTTTTTTCCATAATACCAATGGCATTGAGAATCTTGTGCTCGACGGGCGAGCGGAACTGGTCGGCCAGCAGGGACACTGTGAAAATGACCATCTCCTCTGTGACGCGGAGATACGGCTCCAAATCCGGAATCATGGTCACGTTGAAGGGCGTGCCGTAATGTTTGCCCGACGGCAGATTGCACACGCGTTCGATGGCCGTGACAATGGCCATGTTGCGCGCAAAGATTTTCACCCGCTCCCAGTCGCGTGGTCCGGGTTGAATGATAGAATTTTGGGTCAGCTTTTTCTTGAGACGCGGCATGATGATGTTGTAGGCCGTCGTGTCCACGCCCTTGATGACGTGTGCCCAAATGGCCTTTTCGACCAGCATGACACGGTATTGCTCCTCTTGTGCTTCCAGGTACAGCTGGTTGCGGTGCGCTTTGTCGTCGGACGACATGGACCGTTCGCCGTTCATACAGTCGTCGATGTCGCGACCTTTGCGGCGCTGTTGTTCGAAATTACCCCAGAAAAAGCGAGTACGAAGGGCTTCTTCCACGTCGGCGGGCGGGTCGTTCGTGGCACCCATCCAGACGCCGACACATTCCGACCGGCAAACGCGCGATGACCGTTTGCCGGTGCTCTCGTCTTGGCACCATATCTTGGCGGTGACACGCTGTGACGTCAGTTTTTCTTTGAACATGGCTTCCTGCGTACTGTCGGCATTGGGATTCTTGGCGGTGCGAAACATACCCGGCGGCGCTTCGTGACACACGGTGCAGACGTCGTTGCGGTTGCCGTCGATGGCGTCGGCCTTTCCAGTCTGGTACGTGAGCGTGTCGATGGTGCCCGGGATGCTTTGTTTGGCGTTTTGGTCGAAAATAAACGACTTGGAGCAGGCGCCGCCGCCGGCCTGGAAACAATTAAAGTGGAGCCCAAAGTCGCGGCGAAAGGCGTCGTAGCGCGCATGGTGAATGAGAAACATCATGCGGTGGGCGGTCGAGACCAGATAGTATTGTTCGTAACTCTCCATAATGCGCACGACGCGATTGGCAAACACGGACATTTGGTCGTCGACGAGATGGTGTTGGATAACGGCGGCGTCTTGGTGTGTGCCGCGCCAGGCAATCATCTTGGACACGACCTCGGACACGTGCGCGTCGGCGTCCAGACACTGTTTTTCCATGGCGTTGACGGCCCAGTGCTGGTAGCGTGCGTAGGCCTCGGGAAACGCGTCAGTGTTTTCGTGCGGCCGCACGTCGGCCGTGTACTTGGCTCTCGCTTGTAGCGACAGGGAGGTGAACGCCGAGCGGTCGGCCAGGCCCTCGAGACGAGCACGCTCCACGTCGCCGGGCATGCGTGTATCGTATTCGGTGCCCACCGACTCGTCATAGCCGTCGTCGAGTTGCTTTTCGGGAATCACCTTTTCGCGTTCGAGCCACACCTGGAAGTCGGGCAGGTATTTCCCACAGAAGATTTTGGGATGCAGTTGTTGTGGAGTCAGCTCCAGCAGATGTGCCGACGACGGAAACGACAGTGTCTCAACGTTCTCAATGTCCTGGGCGTACGACGTCGGGTCTTTAAAGCATGAACGCGCCGAGTCGGCGACGCGGTTCACCGTGCGGACCAGCGAAAACACTTTGGACGGGTTGGCTTCGTTGCCCGGGTGGTTGACGCCCACCTTGGGGTTTAAGACTTTCGTCAAACGCTCCGTAAAGTGCTGTGAATTGTCGTACCGGTCGCAAATCGTACGAGCATACATCTCGAGTCCGTTCACGCGCATGTAAAACTGATAAGGGTGCAGCCCCGACAACGGGTCGGCCTTGCGACAGTTCATCTTGCGGTTGTTCGAGTCGTTGGTGAGAAGACTGTTCTCAAACAGAATCTTACGCAGCGCGTTGCCAAACTTGACGTCCTTGTGCAGGCTCACGGCATGCAACGTGTAGCCGACCGCCGTATCCTCCAACGTTTCAGACGGGACCCATTCCAGCCACGCCCTGACGTAGGGAAAACAGTCGGCCGGTTGGTCGTCCTCGCTCAGGTTGGTGGTCTGATACACCATGGTGAGAAACAGCTGCAGCGCTATCTGCTCGTACCGCGCGGCGGCCGTCGAGTGCCGGACGTCCGCAAATGTCGACGCGGCGCGACGAAACGTATCGCGGGGCACGTGGAAACTCACATAGTCCTTCACACCGCCAACGTTTACAACCTCCTCGGTCGTCGAATATTTATTTTTACCCCATAGCGCACCCTGCTCCATGTGCATATAAGAGGCCATCCTTTAATAGGTCAAGATGACATCTTAGAAACAAAAACACATATGTATCGTAAAAGTGTCGAATCCAATTTAATGCTACATCCTAATCTCTTATATATAAAGCTGTCGTTGTGTCAGCCCATGGAATTCACGCTACCGGCTTTGACACAGGAAAGTTTCAGCAGATGGTTTAACAAAAAGGTGCCTCGGAACGACAACGTGGAAGAACGCATCGTCTATCCCGGTGTCAAGTTGCACTGCTCCACCAAGTCGCGGGATTTGCGTTCACAAATCATGCCCGAAAATGTCTTTGTCACACAAGAGGTCCACACCAACGTCTTTCACCACAAAGTGCTCGGCTCCAACAATGCCTTTGTCTCACTGCCGAAACGTCTGTACTCACACTGCTTTCGAAACATCAACATACACTCGATTCCGACCGGAAATCGCATTACCGTACGCCTCACGGAAACGACCTCGGTCGTGCTGCCCTTTATCCCCGACGACTTTGTCAACCAAAAGCGGTCCAAGCGCAACGCATCGTCACGCTCCAGGCCCAAGAGAGACAAACGACTTAAATGTGCGCCCAAAGAAGAACCTACACACCCCTACACCGGATGGGTCACCAAAGTCATGTCGCCCGCCACAGACACGGCAGCAGACAATGCCATTGACGCGTTCCACCTCATGTCCTACATTCGGACGGAACTGGCAAAAAGTCAAGACGAACTCAACACCTGCATTCCAAACCCGTTTGCAGGCGCCGGCACGCTTGCCGAAATACAAGACTCGCCCGACAAAAGTCTCGCACTCACCACCGTGCTACAATTTGTACATCATTACGCCAAACACATCCTTTAGCCATGACGCAACGTTTATTGGAGCACACACGACGAAGAACTCCGCAACCGCGACTCCAGACTCTGAGTGTACAGGCAACATCCCTCCAACGTCGCGTCGAAACTCGAACTCGACCCAAACAACAACGCCTCAATGTCCAACAACGAGGCATGGACGTGGCCAATGGTCGCCGGGGGACGCTCTTGGCTTTCGGGGGTCGTCAATATCTGTTTCAAGTCGTTCTTTATCCAGTCGTGAGCCTCCAACACGGCTTTAAAATAAGACTTTGGACTTAAATCCATGTTCGGCGGGTGCACAAACAGTGCCGCAATCATACGCAATGTGTGACGATACAACACGCGAGGTGTATATGTTTTAAATAATGACATGTTTGTAAGTCGTAGGCAAGGCTATATAGTCTACTTAAGTGTGGCACAGGATTCTGTACATGTTGGACCAGATATTGTTTTACACCTGCGGTCTACAACAGTGTCTGATCGAACTCGGCGTCGAACTACCACCCGTCGCGCCCATGCACAACGGCAAAATTCACCAAGTCGCCATTCAGTTTCGCCAAATGGCCGACGTGCTCGTCGGAAACGTGGGAAGCACGCTCTACGACAATGTAGACCGGGTTGGCATGGCACTCACGGCGCGATTCTATCATGTGCGAAACATGCACGACGTGCTCACCACCACCAAAGACGTGTACACATATGTCCAGGCGTATTAATCCATGTCCGCCAGCCATCGCAGCGCGTCGTTCCAGTGTTCCGGATGCGTCGCGTAGTACAGTGCCACCTCTGACAGGGGATGGCCACTTTTGTGTGCCAAAATCCAATCCGCCACCAACCACGCCGGCGGTGGCGACTGGTCCAGGGGAAGCTTGTCCGGCGTACACAGACTTGTCAGTGTGTCGCCGCCAAAATAAATCGGACCGTCTTTCATGTGCGGACCCAACATATACGACATATGGCGCGGCTTTTGATGTGTGGGCAAGGCACCTGGTCGGTGACCAGAATACATTTTTCGTCTATATAAACTCAGACCATAAAGCATATATGCTTATTCCTATCTTATTTGTTTTTGTGACACTTGCCACTGTACGCGCGTTCAACGTGTCCGACTGTGTGCGGCACGGCGAACCGCAGTGGTTTTGTGATTATATGCAGACACACGACCGCCAATACAAAACACACGGCGAGGCCAAAGCACGTCTCCAACGCGTACAACAATCCATGCGCCTGAGGTCTCGTTCCGGCGTGTTGTTCGGACCCACCTCGCGGTCCGACCGTTTCAAAAACGAACTCCAACGCAACCATGCTCTTCTACACGAGACACATCTCTCACTGATGCGCAGTGCCCCCGAGAAACACGTCCACTTGGGGGCTCCGAGACACTTGCCGCCCATTGATTGGCGCACACACAACGGGCGTTCATATGTGTCGCCTGTCAAAGACCAGGGGAGCTGCGGCGGCTGCTTTGCATTTGCCTCGGCGACCGTTCTCGAATACTGGTCCAAAGTCGACGGGTTTCCGAAATCACTGTCGCCACAGGCGCTCATGGACTGTACGTCTGGCAGCGGACGCCCCGACGACTTTTGTGACGGTGGTCTCATGGAATACGTCTTTGAATACGCCAAACGACACCCCGTACCGCTGGACGTGGACGTGCCCTACCAGGAGGACGCCGACGTCTGTCCACAACAACTGACGTCGCATGTACGCGTCAACAATTACCGCGTCCTGGTGCGCGAAGAGACGCCGAAAGCCGAGTCGGAAATCGAATGGTTGCTACATGCCTATGGACCCGTCACCGTGGGGGTCGACTCGACGACGATGGACCATTACAAAGGCGGTGTGTTCAAAGGTAGCATGTGTACGACAGACATTGACCACGCCGTCACCATCATTGGATACACAGAGGACGCCTGGATTATTAAAAACAGCTGGGGGTCCGATTGGGGCGTGGACGGGTATCTGTACCTCGAAAAGGGCACGAATGCCTGTGGCGTTGCAGAATACATTGTATACGTCACAGACGCACAACCCGCCCTGGAACAGATGAGTACGACGTGGCAGTACTAACCCCACATCACCCACGCCATAAACATGGTCCACACGGCCAGACCGAGCCCAAAGGTAAACAACTGACACCGGGTCGAGTATTGCCCCTTAATTTGATGTATCGACCGCTTCAATTCGGAACGGTGGTCGTCCAACTGGGAGCGCATGTCGCGGAAATTTTCATTCGATTGTATCATAATTTCAGCGTTCATTTGAATCACGTGTGACACCTTGTCGTCCAGCGCCGCCACCTTTCCGTCCAAATGTTCCACGCCTTGTTCTAAACTTTGTAGGCGACTCGCTATCAAGGTGTCGGTCTCGCCGGCCAACATTATGACGTATTTACAGGCCGTTATATACGCCATAATGTGGTGGTCGATTCCACTCTCTGTCGTGCTACTCAATGTCATGCTTGCGGTCGTGCATTATGCCGGTCCCACAGGTATCATGCTCACCTGGATTCCCGGCCGTGCACTCATGCTTGTACTCACGCTCCTGCACAAACCGCAACTGGCCGACACGCTGGAATACTCTTGGGCGGCCACACTCGTACCGGTGATATTCCTCATCACACTGCATCTCGGTATTCGAATCATGGGGCAGCAGCGCTTGCCGCGATTCGCGTGCGCTGCACGTCGTTGGGGGATGTATTGGACGTTTGCGATATTGGCGATGGGTGCCGTCGTGCTCTTGATAGGGTTTGTGCACGACCATGGTCTGTACATAGGGCTCGGCATCGCGGCCATTCTGCTAAACATCCTCAACGTGGTCGACGCGCCACAACATTTGGAACAAGATAATATTCAACTGACCTATGAATATGTGTTGGGCGTGAACATTGTCGCTACTGGGATACTTGTCGCTATACACGCGCTTGTCGACCAAGAAGAACTGGTATGGGCCGGCGTGCTCTCCAATGTGCCGGTCTTTGCCATCATACTTATGGCGGCCGCCAGTCTTAAACCTACGCCCGACGCCATTCTGACGACGGGGCAGCACATTTACATGATGTCGTATCAGATATGGCCCAATATGACGTTTGTCGGAGTGTTGTGGGGATGTCTTGCCCATATGTCTGTTGCGACGGCGGTGGGCGTGGCGGTCGGTACGACGCTGGGCGTTCTGGGTATACAATATTGTATGATTAAACACATTTTGTGATATTACTGATTATACTCTTCTTAGTTGCTGCGGCTGCGCTTGGCCGTCGGCTCGGCCTCGTCGGTTTCAGAGGTGTCGTCGCGCGCCCGCTTAAAGGCGTACAGAACCCCGGCGCTGCCGGCAGAGGCTTCCGGGTTGGAGTCGACACGGATACCGTGGTCCAACGAAATGGCCAGCTTGAGGCCGAACTTACCGTCGGCCATGAAATACACGCTCGGCGTCAGCACGGGGGCAATCATAGCGCCACGGTTGATATCTCCGACCACCGGGGCCCCGTCGGCGTCGACCATGGGGAGAGTGTTCTGGACACCCGTCTTGGAGTACACGTTTTGGCTGAAGCGCAGCTGGCGATACTCGTCCTGCTCGCGCTTGTTGACCGGCGAGTTGAAGGCCTCGCGCAGAATAATGTCAAAGCACTCTTCGAACGTCTTGCCCGTATCCTCGGCCATTTCTTTGGCCTCGTCCTCCGACTCTGCCTTGAGCTTCTGCAGCATGTCCGGGCTCTGGGCCGCATAGGCGATGACGTCGTCGGACATCTTGCTCATAAAGTCAAAGAAGGCCACGGACGCCGGGTCGTCCTGGTTTTCCTTGGTGACCGCCGTGTACTTGGCCGAAGCCTCGGTGACACCAGAGATATTGCCCAGGGTACCGGTACCCGTCAGACTGTCGCCAAAGACCACAGCCATGGCCGGCGGACGGACGGCGTACTTGCGCTTCTCGTTGTCGTTGATGTTCAGGTAGCGTCGGCCGTCCTTGCCCTCCGAGTCGGACAGCACGTACGGACGGCCCTGCGTCTCGATATCTTCGATAGGGGCGGCCGCGCGGCCATTTCCCGTGGTGTACACCACAATGTCTGGCGTCAGCGAGTAGGTCAGGCCATACTTATCCTTGGACATGGAAAACTGGCGGACTTGGAACACACACGACAGCAGGGCGCCGTTGCGAATGTCGGGACGCTCGTCCATTTCCACGTACTTGTTGCCGACGGTCTGGACGTACCGAATGGCCCGCGGGGCCAGGTCGCGCGTGTAGGCACGGCACTTGACGACAATCTGCTCCTCACCGTTCTTCACCTTGAGAGGCGTCATCGCACCCCTCTTGAAGGCCTTGAACGACATGGCCTCAAGCTCCTCCTCCGTCTTGTTCTTGCCGTAGCGCTTCTTCGTCTTTTCGCGGGCGGCCGCAGCCGTGCCAGACACATTGGCATCGTACATCTGCTGCAGGCAGGTGTCGTTGATATCAGACAGCCACGTGAAAAAGTCATCGCGCTCGCTCTGGAATTCCTTCTCGTCACCAGCACGCAGCAGGTGCGTAATAATGTGAGACGTCTGCTTCGTCTTCGAGTACATACCGCCCTCGTTGCCGCCCTCAGACAGCTTCGGGTACAGCGCGTTGCACGGCGGCGTCACCACCTTGTACGAGTATCCAGAGTCGTTCTCAATGTCGTGGAACATCTCCATCTTACCCGTCACCCCATTTTTCTTATTCTTAGACACAAACTTGGGGGCAGACTGGCGGCGAAAGTTAAGCAAGCTGAACGGGGGAAGAGGGTAAGCCATGAGGGTGAGTGCTGAATATTCTCTATTTGAACTTGAAAAACACATAGTCCTAACATACGTGTGACGACGACCACTCTCACATGTTCGTCACATATGTGTCAAGAGTCCGATGGACACGACAAACTATAAATACATCTGACCCGACCTGACGATGACTTGTTGCCAGGCCGTGTGGCTCACGTCTCTGCTCATGTCCGTCTTCGTGTGTGTACTGTACGTCACCGGCCCACCGGCCCACAACGGGCTCGCCGGAGCTGCGTTTTGCGCGGCCGTTTGTGTGCTATTATTAGACATTTTCGTGTGTGTTTGTTTCCCCAGCGTCGTACGGGAATCTGTTTGTCCACCACGAAACGTCTGAACCGCCGCAGACTCTGTGTATAAATGGGTGTGGGCGGTTGACCTGTATGGAGTTGCGTGTACCGTCCGACATGGACGAATTACACGTGGGTACAGAGTCTCAAGGCTGGCGCCAACGCTTGGCAAAACTCGCGCCAGTGCTCATGTTTTGCGATTACACTGGGGCGACATTGGCCCGCTATTGTTTTGCACACGGACTTGTCGGACTGGACCAGCGCGTGCGGCTACGGCTACATACAACAGACACTGACGCCCTCTTGAAATATTTCAAGCTGTGGCGGTTTACCGAACGCGTGCTGGTCGCGGCACGCAAAGCATTGGCCGATAGAAAAGAGGAATATGCACATCTCTATACACTGTAGGGTCAATCA
>MDTG01145046.1_pt1 | contig 19227 bp, 17 predicted proteins | sample 811421 | NCBI WGS metagenome assembly MDTG01 (sample SAMN05326645, study PRJNA326480) | marine metagenome | isolation source: seawater | place: Pacific Ocean: South East | collected 2011
TGGATGAAAGGTCAAAAGGCTAGCTTTAGGAGGAAAAGCATTAATCTCACCTTGATAGCTTGTCTCGGAGTTACGAAACTTGAAGCCAACTGTTGCTCTCCATTCAGGACTTTTGGTATACAAAAATTCATGTTTTGGTAACTCATCAATGTATTTTTCTAACGGTTGTTCTCTCATCTGTAAAACAACTAATGGTGAGTTATTTTTATAATTCTTTAAATTAAAATATTTATAATCAACCCTTCTTGACTCACCAACATTTAAACTACAAATTTCTTTTGCTATCCACTTTTTACCATTTGAATAAATTCCCCACAAGTGTTTAGGTCCAACTGAAGTATTTTCCCAATCGTTTGGTGGGTAGTTATGAACTTCACAGAATCCATTTACTTCATTAATGTTTGATAATGGGAAAAATGCCATAATTTATTTTTTTACAATAGCTCTGATCCACCAAGCAGGAACTTTTTGTTCTATATGAGGATAAAAATGAATTACTGAATTGGTTTCTGTCTTGGATCCAAGAATTTCATATAATGGGCCTTTCTTTATGTTAAATAAGCTAATTCCTCTATAGTATAACTTTTCCATTATTTGATTATAAATCTTAAATAAAGGATTCTTAAGTTGTTTAATTTTAATTCCAAAATAACCTGTAAACACATTTTTAAGCTCTAAATTTTCAAATAATCTTCCAATAGATTTTTTGTCAAAAAAAAGCAGGTGAGGTTCATCTATGTTCTTATGCTCAAAGTCCATACATGGTACTTCTATGAATAAAATACTGTCTTTCTTTAGAGTTTTAATATATGGTTCAAGAAAAGATTTAGGATCAACAACATGTTCTAAGACATGAGAAATAATAACAAAATCAAAAAATGAATTGAATTTAGATAGATTATTGTTATTTAATAGTTTAATACCCATTTTTTTGAGAGTATCATGTAATGAAGTGTCTGTCTCAATCGCATAATATTCTGAGTATGGAAATTGACTTTTCCATTGTTGAGCAAAAACTCCTGGTCCTGGTCCAATTTCTAGAATACTATATTTATCTGAACTAGTAATTCCTGTTTTTTCAACTAATGTATTTAAACGTGTTTTTGCAATTCCTCTAAAGAATGCCTCTAATTTTGGATTACGATTATGACCTCCATGAGCATTTTTATGATATCCCATATTATATCTATCTAACTTATTTTGAGATGGCATTGGAGAACTGAAAACTAGATTACAATCTCTACAAATAAATTTTTTTAGGTTGTCAAATGCTTGATTTTTATTTCTGTAAGTACTATGAAAGAAAATATTTTCACTTTTACAAACAGGGCAATATTTTGAGTTAAGTTTGGAAGTTAAATTCATTTTCTGAACTTTATATGTTTTGCCGGAACACCACCAACTATAGAAAAAGGTTCAACATTTTTGTTTACTACTGCTCCTGCACCTATAATTGCTCCATCCCCAATTTCAACACCCTTTAGTATGGTTGTGTTTGCAGCAATCCAAACATTGTCTCCAATAATAATTTTTTCTGAATTATGTCCTTGATTTTGAATTGGTTTACTAGTATCAGCATATATATGATCTGAAGATCTTATCACACAGTTAGGTCCTATTAAAACATTATTTCCAATTATAATTTTTCCATTAATAGATGCGTTAAGATGAAGATTAGTATTACATGAAAAATTGCACCCAATAACTATTTCACCTTCTTCGGCAGAGATTAAAGAATTACTTCCAATGTTTGCAAATCCCTTAAAAAAAATATTCTTAGGGTTAATAAATTCACAATGTTTATTTATGCTTATTTTTTGTTTTTCTTTCCATCTGTACTTAAACCAAATTGATCTTATATTGGTTCCTACTCTTCCTGGAATTAAAGATAATATTGATTCTGCCCAAATAGTAATTTCAAAAAGTACTGATTTAATCATCTTGTATAATTTTTATTTTTTTTAAAACATGATTAAAATAATATTTAAAATCAAAAATTTTTGCAAGATTTCCATAATAAATTAGAGCAATAATTAAAGTAATTTTAACTAAAAGTCTTAGAATATAATTTAACTCTATCTCTCTTAAATAAACTATTAATAAAGTTGAAAAAAATAAATATAAGTATATCAATAAGATATTTTTAAAATCCCACTCCAAAGGAAATAGTGAATAAGTCTTTAAAAAAACAATTGTTTGATTGATTAAGTTTGATAATAATATTCCAAATACTGTTCCTATAACTCCATGTGAGTATGTAAGAGGAATTACAATAGAGAGAGTAATTATTAAACTTAAAATTGAAAGCTTAGAAATTAAAAAAGTTCTTTTTAGGTGAATTAGGATAGGTATAGTCCCAAAAAAAATCAAACTCATAGCAAGACTTAATATTGTAACTAAAAAAATTGCTTCATGGAAATCCTTAGGTGTAAGTATGCTAATTATCTCAAAAGAAAAATATGAAATACTTTGACAGAATAGAATTGCTATGAAAAAATATTTCATCAAAAACTTTGGAAGTTTTGATTTATTAATTTCACGATTATTTGCCATATTATAAAAATCTGGTAAAAAAGTATTTTGAAGAGTATTTTGAAAATTGATGCATTGACTAGAAATTCTAATTGCTATGTCATAAACTCCCAATGATCCAGCAGAGGATATAAGATTGATTAAAAATTTATCATAGCTAATATTTACTACTCCTGTAATCATTCTAGGAAAAAGAGGAATTGAAAAGTAAAGAGATTCAGTTAAGGTCTTTATATTAAAAGATTTCTTCCAGTTTATAAATAAAGTTATACAAATTATAAATAAAATCAGATTAGAGTATAATTGAGAAAATACTAAACCCTCAATTCCATATTTAAGATATAGCACAAAATAAATTGATAGAAATAGTTGAATCGAAATAACACCAATTTTAATTTTTGAATTCATTAGCGAATTCTTTTCATTTCGTGTTCTTAGCAAGAAAAAGTTGTTTAATGTTGTTAAATTACAAGCTAAATAACCTAATAAAAAGATCTGAGAATAATCAGGAGAAACATTAAAAAAATTACAAACTGAATCTATAAAATAATTTACAGGAAAATAAATAAGTAAAAAAAGAAAGAAGTTAAAATATATTATAGTATTGAATAGTTCATCTTTTTTTTCATCTCTATTTGTTTTAAAATAAAAAGTCTCATAAGCATTATGCATTCCAAAGTTTATTAAAGTGCTAGTTATATTTCCAAATAGAATAGCTAAAGCAAGAATACCATAATCTTCGGGGGTAAATATTCTTGAAAAAATTGCAATTGATATAATTGGGATAAGAATTACAATTAAGGACTGAAGATTATAAACTAAAAAGTTTGTTTTATTAGAATATTTATTCATTTAAAGACTAAATTTTTAAGAAATGATTAATTAACTCTTTGGACTTTAAATGGTTAACAGAGAAATCATCTATTATATTACTCCAATCACCAATTGAAATATTATTTCTTTTATGTTTAGTATCAATTTGATTAATTATTTCATCAATTGAATTAAAATTGATGTTTGATTTATTATATAATTCATCAAATTCTGTTATATATCCTCCCTCATTTATTAATACTACTCGTTTATTTTTTAAAGCAATCTCAAGCGCAGCAGTACCACCACCTATATGAGCTATAGATAAATTTGATATTTCAGCCATTTGTGATGGGGTTATTAAATTTCGTTTTTCGCCTTCTATTGCTTCATGAAATCTACCAGTAGATAATGCAATATCAATAACTTTTGAATTTATTCTACTTATCGAGTTATTTATGAATTGTGGCTTAAGAACGACTGAAACATCTTGATTTTTGATGACTAAATCTGCCAAACTCTCAATAATTTCTTGATTGTGTTTCTCAGAATGAAAGCCCCATTTATAGTTTTGAACAGACTCATCAAAATAACTAATCACAAAATTTTGTTTATTAAAATTGAAATTATCTAAATTTTCAATATTATAAATAAAACTATATCCAACTTCTGTAAATCTTTTTGGACCAAGGTCTTTCCATTTATATACTTTTTCATACATCTTTGAAAAAACTAAAAAGTTATCACATGAGGGGATCATCATTGGTGATGTTAAACCCAAATTTGCATATTGAATACAAATTGTTTTAATTTTTAAATTATTACTCACAAGTTGTATAGCGTCTGTAATAGGGTCTTGTGGCTCTAAATAAATAAATTTTTTACATTTAATTTTTCCTAAAAAATAGTAAGATCTTTGACTTAATGATAATAGATCATAGATTTGTGATTTTAGATCTACTAAAAAATCTTTACTATCTACTTTAATTATTCTTTTAGTAAATATGCTGGATAAACTATATGGAACGTCTTTTATTATTGAAAATTTAAGATTTAGTAAATTATCCACTGAAAGATCAATCTTATGTCTTTCTCTATTAATAATTAGAGTAGGATCTTCATTTTCATTGGTAACCCAATGAGGGAAATGTCTATGATTAGTATTTAAATTAATCGCATCACTAGGTAATGCTAGAATAGGATATTCATTTGATTTAAACCCAATTTTTTGAAATTCATAAAAAAATGAGAAAAGATTCTTAAAAAAACCTTTAGTAATTCTCAATATTCTAAAAGTAAACTGTTTTTTAAATGATTTAATTATCGCTAAATCAATTTGCTTATAACTATCATAAATAAATTTGTGATTTATAAGTAAAGAATCTTGAATCCATAAGTTTAGAGGATCATTGCCTTTTTTTGTAATAATTATATATTCAATTCTTTGTGTGTAATATTCAAACTCAAGCATAGTTCTTTTTGAAATAAATAATTCAATTATCCTTTTTGACTCACTGCATTCTAGCCCTGAATTATAAACTTTATTATTTATCATTATCCATTTAGAAAAATTTAAAGCTAGTTTTGATGCCTTTTTTCTTGAAACTATATGTAGCGATTCTCCATTTGAATCTTTAATATCTCCAAGGAAAAAGCTTTCAGTGTTTATAGAGAATCTCAAAGCTTTAAGAACATTATAAAGAAATAGCTTGTAAGATACTTGATCATTCAAAACTCTTATTTCAGTATTTTTATTTACTTGAAACAACAATTTTAAAAATACCAATAAAGAAATATTATCTATAAATAGTGTTTTCAATAATATATTATTTTAAAAAGGAAAAGGATTTAATCTACAAATAGCAAATTATATCAAATCGAGTATAGCTATTTTACCCAAGTTTAAAATATTTACTATCTCATCTCCTTCCATTTCATTATTAGAAACATATTTTTTTATAATTGATTCGATATATTCCACATTAAATATTTCAGGATCAAATTTATTTATAAAATCTGGTTTAGATAGTGCCTTAATATAAACTTTCCTGAATGATGAAGCATTAACCAACTCTGATGCATGAGAAAAATTTGGATCAATGTCATATGTATATGAGTGAGGTCCTTCTTGAAGATTTATTGGATAATCAATTTTGTTTTGAAGCATCCATTTTAGAGGAAATTTAGTATTATTAATATCTAGACCTCTACCCCAACTCTCTGGCATTTCTGAAAGTATTTTTATCAAGTTAATATCCAAAAATGGTAAATGGCATTCAAGGCCAAAGTGATCACATAAATATTCTAAAGTTGCAACTGTTCCCCCTTGCCAGTGAAAAGAATTATATAGGTAAATATAAATTGAGTATAAGTTATTCTGATTGATCTTACCTTTAAATTCATTTAAATAAACCTTTTCTCCTTGATTAATGAATTGAGTTATTCCAAAATCTGTCAACAACTTAGTATTTCTTTTTGAATATAATGGTATTCTACCTCCACTTAAGAAAAATGTACTTAATAATTGAAATGAAATTTCTATTTCTCCTGTTTTAATTTCATCAAATTGTGTTTGTTTATTGTAGAGCATAAAAATCTTCCAAACTGGATCATCTAGATGTTTTTCTTCAATCAATTGTTTTAAAAATGTTGGTCCAAATAAATATGTGGCCATTTTATCACTATATTCTCTAAATGGATGTGATTTTGGATGATAAATTGAGAAATATTGGCTAAATCCAAAATTATGTGCACCATCACTAATCTCCCCAACAAAAATTGAAGCATCTTTCTTTGCAATTTTTTTTGCTTCTTTTGTAAGTAGATAATGATTGAATCCTGTTATGCTACCAAAACCATGTCCCTGAAAAATTGGTTTAATATCGTCAATTAATTTATCGATGTTATTTGTATAATTAAGATCAACTATATGAAGTCTGACATTAAAATAATTAGCCATTTTTTTTGCTCTATCTATTTCAAATTGATTTATAATTCCACTTCTTTCGGAATAATACATTCTTCCAATAATACAATCAATCTTGGAGGGCCCATAAAGATGTACAAGAATAGCCAATAAAGATGTTGAATCCCAGCCAGAGGATAAATAAACTATATTTTGACTCAAAGAAGCCCTTAATTTTACTGCTTCAATTAAAGACTCTGAATATTCCTCAAGCTTTGAAACTTCTTTCTTTGAAAATGTTTTAAATGGCTTAAATTCATACTTTTGAATTGAGGCATCATTATTATTATAAAATAGTTTTTCATTAACACCTAATCGCTTGATGTTTGAATAAAGTGTCTGTTTTTTTAGAGGTCTACTTCCAAAAAGAGTCAATGATTGAGAAAGAGATAATTGATCCAAATTTCCATTATCAATTTCTTTTGGGATCAAATTGATCGAGGAACAGGCACATAATGATTTCTTCTTTTTAGAATGCACCCAGTAAATATCAAGTCTTGAGAAATAATCATTCCAAAGCTCTAGATCATAATTTTTAGAGATTTTTATAATTACAAATCTTCCTTCAAAATACTTCTTATTTTCAAATTCCTCTAATAAGGAATAGTCATTAATATCTTTATTGATTTCATTGTCCTTTCTCATGAAGTAGATTTTTCCAATTAAGAAAAAGGTTTCTCCGTTTTTACTAACCCATTTATTAATAAGTGAATCTGTCTCAATTGATATATTATTTTCATTATATATTAGGTTTTTTCCACATTTTATATTTTGTGATTTGGAAATGAAAAGTCTAAAATCCATAATTGTTTATTTTATATGATCTAGGGATAATCGAGTTCCTTTTTTGAGATTTGCATTAAACTGTTTATTTAAAATCTCTTTTAAATACTTTGGATGCAGTCCGTAACCAGGTCTTATAGATTTTACATTTTTTTCTGAAATTTTATCTCCTTTGGTTACGTCCTCAACAATATACAGAGATCTTGAAAAGTTTCTACCGTCAAGTTGTTTGGTTGTTAAATCATAATTTACATTACCTATTGTTTTTTCTGCTTGTCGAACGTGATTTACCATTTTTTTAAATTCAACTTCTGTTAATGAAAATGAAGAATCTGGGCTATCTATAGATTTGTCTAGTATAAAATGTTTCTCAATTATTTTTGCTCCAAAACTAACAGCAATAACTGGTGATAGATATCCTAATGTATGATCTGATAATCCAGTTACTAGATTAAACTTTTCACGAAGGTCAGATATCATACAAAGATTTGCTTCATCAATTGGAGCTGGATAACTTGAGGTGCATTTCAAGATTGCAATATTATTATTACCTGCATCCAAACAAGTATCAATAGCAAGCTTAATATCATCAAGTCTAGCAATTCCAGTTGACAGTATTATAGGTTTATTCTTTGAGGCAATATATTTAATAAGGGGTATGTCAGTTATTTCAAAAGATGCTATTTTGTATATTGGGTTATTAATTGATTCTAAAAAATCAACTGCTGTTTTATCAAAAGGAGATGAAAAACAGATTAAATCAAGCTCATCAGCAAGTTTATAAAGCTCTTTATGCCATTCCCACGGAGTATAGGCTTCCTTATATAGTTCATAATAATATTTTCCATCCCAAATTGAATTATTATTAATTATAAAATCAGGTGAATCTGACTTTATTGTTATAGTATCAGGAGTATAGGTCTGAAGTTTAATAGCATCAGCACCAGCTCTTTTTGCAGCAATGATAGTTTGCTTTGCTGTATCAAGAGATCTGTTATGATTAGCAGAAAGTTCTGCAACTATAAAAGCTGAGCTTAAATTTTTAAATTTTAAACTCATTTGTTTTTTGATAATTTTTTCAAAAGAATACTAATTCTATTATCATGCTTATTAATATTAGCAACAATTTTTCTAGCTTCCTCTGGAGAATTCTTAAAGGCAAGTCTAAGAACATTCATCCAGTTTATATTATTCTTTGTTCTTATTTTTTCAATTTCGTCTATGATTTCAAAATCTGTCATTTTAAATATTATTAATTTTTAAATTCCAATCAATTTGATCTGGCAAATCACTTTTTTTATGAAAAGTGCCAAAATCTTTTTGATTTTCTGGTTTTATTTCTCCTGTTATAATTCTAGCAAAGTTCTCAATGAAAAGTTTTTCAATCTCAAGTTTAAGTTTTTTATAAGTTGAGCTTAATGTTTCATCATCAGAAAAATAGCATTTTTTTTGAATAAATATTGGCCCTGTATCTATGCCTCTATCTATTTTGTGAATTGTAACACCTTTAGGCGTATTATCCTTAAAACTCCAATAATTAGGATGTGCTCCCCTATTATAGGGTAGATAAGAAATATGTAGGTTAAGTATCGGATTTTTAGAATTACTTATTATTTGTTCATCAATAATATGTCTATAGCCATATGATACTATCCAATCGTATTTACTTATATAATCCAAAGTAATTTTTTTATTTGTCCATGATACATTACCCTTCTTTTTTAGAAATTCAACTATTTTAGTCTCTTCACTATTTGATAAAATAAGGAAATTCAATTTAATTAATTTAATCTTTTAAATCCGGAATGAACAACTGGGCCTTCTAATAAATTATCAATTAAATCTTCTCCATCAATACATTTTTTAATTTTAGACATTACACTATCATATATGTCTAAATAGTCTTCAAGAATACTTTCTGTGTGTGCTGTTGAAGCATAAAAACTTGTTGAAGCTAGAAAACCTTTTTTTAAAAACTCTTGAGTTAAAAAAGTTTTAAATTTTAAAGAATCTTTATGAGTAAATGTGAAGGAACTTAGTGCGGGAATTCCTGATATTTCAATAGGTACATTATTTTTAATTGATATATTTTCCCAACCTTTTCTTAAATAGTTACCCAAAAATGTGATTTTTTTCCAAGACTCTTCTCTTTTCATTATTTCAAGAGTTTTCAATGCTGCTGTTGGACCTATTCTTTCTGACCAAAAAGTACTACTAATAAAAGTTTTCTGCGCAGCTTCCATTACATTTTTTTTTCCAACTACAGCTGTGATTGCATAACCATTTCCCAATGTTTTACCAAACATTGCTATGTCTGGTTGAACATTATATTTTTTAAATATGCCACCATACGTTTCTCTAAATCCAGATGTACACTCATCAAAAATCAATACTATTCCTTTTTTAGAAGCTAAGTCTCTAACTTTTTTCAGGAATTTATTTTCAGGCTTAAAGTTTCTTTCAACTTCCATTTTTATAACTCCAATTTTGTGATCGTCAACAATTTTACAAAGCTCTTCATAATTATTATAGGTAAATGGAAAAACAGAATTTTTAAGAGATGCTGGTACTCCCTCTGGTTTAAGTCCTGGTAATAGATGTTCTGATAAATCTTCACCCGAATTATTATGATTAACTGATAAATACCAATCATGCCAACCATGATATCCACATATTGCAACATTATCTTTACCTGATGCTGCTCTTGCAATTCTTATTGAAATGGCATTAGCTTCACCTCCAGTTCTTGCTAATCTAACCATATCTGCCCAAGGGTTAATTTCTAATAACTTTTCAGCAAGCATTACCTCTTCTGGACAATTAAATGTTGATAAATTACTTTTTTTAATATTTTCAATAACTGCTCTGTCAACTTCTTCATTACAATATCCTAAGGAATTTGTTCCAATTCCCATAATACTTGTATCAGCATATCTTACATTATCCATATCCCAAATATGACATCCACTAGCTTTTGAGTAATAAGCAGGCCATTTTTTTGGTAGATGCATCTCAGGTCGTTTTGATAGAAACATGTTTCCACCAGGTATTATTAATTTTGCTTTTTTGTAAAGATTTTGTCCTTTATTTGTAGTCATTATTTGGTATCAATTAAATATACATTGTGTTATAACCATCTTCAGTATACTTTGATACAAGATCTTTAAGATGAGGATTTGCGTCTAAGTAATCAATAAGACTATGTATATTAAGTTTAGGGGCTTGATCTTTAAATTGTTGATATAATTCTCTACAAACAATTAAATCTTCTGGATTATCAACAGTCAATCTAAGATCTTTTCTGTTAAGCTTCTCACTGGCTTTGACTTTTACCACATTAAACTTGTCAGGATTTTCTCTTATAAAGAGGGTGCATAACTCTGATCTATGTTTTTCATCACCTCTTAAATGTGAGGTTTTTAGTGCTTTCATTGAAATAATCTCGAAACCACAACCATCAACAATATCATCCTGAAAAATAGCATCAAGTTTTTTATTAAGGTATAATTCCCATAGGTTTTTAACAGACTGATAATACATAAAAGGAGATTCAGAAGTAATTCTAAATATATCGGTAGCATTTACTTTTTCTCCACATTTAATTAATCTTTGTAGAACGTCATTTTCATCCCCTTTTATAAATTGTATTTTTTTATTTTTAGCTATCTCAATATAAACTTCGTTTTCAATACCATTTGCAATACCTAAAACAATTTCATCAATAATTTCAATTTTATTCAGATGATCAATTATATTATCAATAACTGTTATTCCATCTTCTACATCTAAATTTTGAAGAGGCTTTCCGTACAATCTACTTCCTTTGTTTCTGCATGCTATTGCTGCTACTAATTTTCTTTTCATTTTAGATATGATTTTAGTATGACATCATTTTTGTTTAAGTCTTTTTCTAGTATTCGACCATAAACATCATTCAAAGATTTAATCCCTTTTTTTTCACCTGATCTCTTTAATTCTATATGTTTGGCATTTAATTTAGTACCCTTCTTAATATTTACTGAAGCAACAACATCTCTTCTTATTTTTTTTCGATATTTTTTTTCTGCACTACTTAACTCATACTTATTTGATTTTCCAAATGCTTTAAACCCTCTTTTTAGTTGTTTAACAAAGTGTGAGAATTCGTCTGGATTGAGAGCAGATTCATAATCTTCTAGTTTCATGACTTTACCTAAAGTTAAGTGTCTTTCTATATATGTTGCGCCTGCACCAATAGCAACTAAACTTACTAAACTATTTAATTCATGATCTTCTGGATGAGAAGCAAAGCCGATTGCATAATTTTGATGTAGTAATTTAGATTTCTCATCTATATATCTTAATCTTGAAATCAAATTATCCGAGATCTTTGTGGGATATCCCTGAAAACCGGCTAAAATAACTAAATCCTTATGTTTTAATATTTCTAAACAAATTTCAATTTCTTCCCATGAAGCTCCCCCTATCCCAAGGATTATTGTTTGAATTTTTGATTTTGATACTTTATTAAGTAAATTAATATTTGTAATATCTGTTCCATGTATTTTTACGAACTTAACGTCTAATTTACTTGCTGTACTAAGACTTCTTTCGCCGAAAATATCAAATATTAATTCGACTCCTAGATTCTTAGAGTAATTATTTATTTCATCCCAATCTTTATATTTCATTTCCAGAGATTTAAATAAATCATAGTAAACATAGTCTGTAGTTGATAATTCATCAGCATACACTAATTGAAATTTAACTGCATCCGCACCAGCAGAGGCTGCTGCTTTTACCAGTAATTTTGACTGCTTTAAGTCTCCTTCAAAACCTTGAGCAGTTTCGGCAATAATTTTTATTTTCATTTTAATTCCAATTAGAAGGGTTTATATATTTTTTTTCAATTTTATTTAACTCAATTTTTTTAATTTTTTTAAAAATATCATTATTTATTGGCTTATTTAATTTATTTACAATTTGTTTCAATTGTATAAAATTATCAAATCCTATTACCATATAATCAATGTAATTGTTTAATAGAACATATTGTAATGCAATATGATCCAATGAGTTAGATGAATCAGATGCAATTTTTTTTAATAACTTAAGAGGTTTTTTAAGTACTTTTAATCTATTATCAATGTGTGATAATTCCATGAAAACCAGCCCTTGTATAAATATTGATCGAGCATGTATTTCAATGTTCATTTTTTTTAGATTAGGCAAATATTTCTCAAATTTTCTATCTAGAATATTATAAGGTAGTTGAATAATATCTGGAATACATTTGTTTTCAATTAAATATTCAAGATCATTTATTTCATAAATAGAGAATCCTATCTTTTTGACTCTATTCATTTCTTTTAATGATTTAAGATCATCCCATAACTTTAGATTATTAATTAATTCTTTAGTATCATGAAACAGATATCCGTAGATGAATTTTAATTTTAAATTTCTTAATGAGTGATCTAATTGGTCCTTAATTGATCCAAACTTATTTACATTTCCAAACTTACTTACTATCTTGAAATCATTATTAAATAATTTACCAATTTTTTTTTCAGAATTACCATAACTCCTTGCACTATCTATCATAGTTATATTCTCTTGAATTAAAAAAGATTTCATTTTTTCAATTTCACAATCTTTTACTATACCTAAGGAATTATTGATACCATATTCCATTCCCCATTGAGCAGTTCCTATTGCAAGCTTCATATTTGATCCATTATTGGTATATTAAATGATTTTGAATTTTTATTATGATAAAATCTTGAGTTAGACAAGAAATTAGAATTTAACATAAGAGACGTTAATTCAAAATTCATCTGATTATTTTTAAAATTTGTTTTATCAGTATTTCCTGAATAATCAAATTTAAAGTCCTCTTTAAAATTTTTAATTCTACTTACAAAAAACTTGGGATCATTGATTCTTGCCATATGCCCTCCAAATAAACATTGTCTTATTTCAAGGCTGTAGTCACATTCATGCAACCAAAAGTTAACTGGATGGTCTAATGAACATTCAATACTTATTAAAGATTTAATTTTTTTAAGATTTAAAAGATATTCTAAGATCTCTAAGTAGTTCTCCTTATTAATTAAAGAGATTTCATAAATAGATTCATTATTATATATAATATACCCTATAAATTTTTTATCTCTGTAAATTGTTTTAAAATTAAGTTTTAACGACTTACATTTATTTTTTATAAACTTCCAATAATCAGAGTATCTTCTAAAAGAGCCTAGGATCTTTTGATACGAGTAATTATAAACTTTATTTATTTTAGGTATATCAGATTCATCAAAATCATAAAAATTATAACTTTTCAAGATAACTTTAGGTACAAGTTTTAATTTAATTTTTGAATATTGAGAGACCCCAAAAAATCCAAATTTATTGTAGTAATTATCTACTAGTTTTCTTGCTATCACAAAAGAAATTTTGGAATCTCTTTTTTTACACTCTTCAATTGCAAAATTCATTAGCTGAATTGACAAGCCTCTTCCCCTGAATTTATCATCAATACATATAAAACTTAAGAACGATGTTTTAATAACTTCTTCTTCTGAAAATATATTTCTATCAATAATTATACAGCATCCAATAATTTTATCATTGTTTTGAACTACAACTATATTTCTAGTTTTTAAATTTCTCTTTGGTATTAAAATTTTACTAGTTTTTCCATTGAAGAAAACATTACCTATCAATGTTAGGACATCTTTAATCTTTTTTTTATCATTTAATCTTCTAACCTTAATCATTATTATTTAAAGCTTTTAACAATGATGTAATTTCATCTATTTTAACATCTTGATGGACAGGTATAGGAAGTACCTCTATAAATTCTTTGAATTCTGAATCTTTGGTTTTATTAAAATTTCTTACTCCGATTTCACTATTTAAATTATTTATAATATGTCCATGAATTGGGTCTATATTTATTACACATGGTAATCTTTCTTTTGAGTAATAATTGTCAGGAATAATTGAAAAATCATTAAGCATCTTTAATTTATTAATTCTATCATCAACTAACATTTCCCAATTAAGTATTTTATTGTAGATTTCATTAGATTGAAAAATAGATATTCCCAAATATCCATTTTCTCCAGCATTCCAGTAATTATATAATGTTTTAATTCTTATACTTAAAAGTCTTAGTAGCCATTGAAAAATTATATAAGGTCCATAAGTAACTTTTTTCCTTATTCTTTCAGCATCTTCTTTATTCCTACACCAAAGAACTCCACCAGAAGTAGTTCCCAATATTTTATTAAGTGACCAGATCTCAAATACTCCACCTTGAGATAGTAATTCAGATCCTGGAATGTAAAGAGAATCTACACTATCTTCTATAATATTCTTCATATTTGTTTTATGTGAATATCCCCATTGGTGGTAAATCAATTCAATATCATGTTTTGATGCCTCAATAGAAGTTGGTGAGGTAATTTGCCCCACAATATTTAGAACACAATGTGATGCAAACGGAAATATCTTCAATCTTTTTTTTCTATTAAGATTAAGTTCTTTTATGGCAATATATAGTGCTACTCTTCCACTTGAACATAAAACTGGGTATGCAGATGGAAACATTTTGTGTAATTTTTTTTCTGCTTTAGTGACTGAATTAAATCCTAAAATCCTAATAAGATTAAGTTTTGATTTTGGCCACAAAAAATGATTATGCATAATTAATCTTTAGTTGAAAAACAGTATTCAGGAAACATATCTGTAGAAAATCCACTTTTGAATTTTCCAATATTTATTTCTTTCACAGATGGTTTGTGGGTATCACTAACAAATGGTACTTTACCCAAACGATACCATCTCAACCCCATATCTTTAAACTTTTCAATAGCAGTATACTGAATGACATGGCCTATTGGGTAATCAAATAAGTCTCTATTATATGCCGCAATTCCATAATATGATTCTGTATTTGTCAAAAAAAATAAAGATCCACCTACCATTTTTTGATTACTATCTAAACAGTATATAAAAAATAATTCTTTTTTTTTAAGACCATTTTCTAGTATATCCCAACTCTTATCTGATCTAGTTTTTCTTCCAGCAGCATTAAAATGAAGTTGTTTGAAATCATTCCAGATTTCTTTAGAAACCGAAAATTCACTTTTAACAGTCCAAATTTTTAAGCCTTTAGAAATAAGAGACTTATAGCTTTTTCTAATATTATTTTTAATTGTTGACATAGTATTATCAAGGTTGACAAAAGCTTGTCTTTGAAGTGAACATTCAAATTGATTAGTTGCAATAATTTTATGCCAAGAAGAAATATTTGAATCCGGAGTTAAATTGTCTATAAAGTTCATTGATTTAATTTCTAGTTTATCTCTGACTTTTTTAATAAAATTGAAAACTATGTTAATTAATTCCTTTTTAACCTTATCTGAAACTCCATTTAGAAATAAAGGTGGAAAAATTTTTTTATCAATAAATCCAAGTTCAACTATTCCCTTTTCACTGAAAATAAATAAAGGCATAACGAGAAGAACAGTGTCTTGGTTTTTAACTGTGAAAGAGAGATCTTCGGAGACTTCAAATCTAGACTTAACTATTTCATATGCAAAATCAACATTAATTTTGGAATAATAGTAAGATTGATATTCTGAATTACTATAACATTCATGCCAATCCTGTTCGCTCCTATAACAGATGTTAAACTTTTTAGATAATTTCTTTATATCAATTAAATCTTTAAAAGTCTGGTTTTTTTTAATCATCTAAAAGAGTGTTTGAAATCCCTGACGATTCTGAATAATATTAAAAATCATTTTTTGTTGACTCTTTGTTAGACCAGGGTATATTGGTATACTTATAGCTTCCTTATAATAACTTTCAGATTCGGGGAAGTCTTTAATATTATAATTAAATTTTTGATAATAAGGTTGTCTATATATTGGTATATAGTGTATATTAACTCCTATACCGTTATTTCTTAGATTTTCAAAAATAGAGTTTCTGTCATTTGCTACTCTAATGATATAAAGATGTCTAGAAGACTTAGAATAGTTAGCTTGTTGTGGGGTAGTTATGCTTGTTTCGGAGAAAAGAGAATCATAAAATTTTGCAATTTTCTCTCTAGTATTGATAAATTTTTCTAATTTTTTTAGTTGACTTATTCCAAGGGCACTCATTAAATCATTAAGTCTAAAATTGAATCCTAATTCTTGCTGTTCATAATACCATGATCCATCTGGTTTATTTATCATTTCTAGTGGATGTCTAGTAACTCCATGACTTCTATACATACAAAGCTTTGAATATAAATTAGGGTCATTAGTAGTACAAATTCCTCCTTCACAAGTTGTAATTATTTTAACAGGATGAAAACTGAATACAGTTATATCACTGTAATTACAATTTCCAACTGGTTTATCAAGATATGTTGCTCCAATAGCATGAGATGCGTCCTCAATTATTTTAAAGTTATATTCAATAGAAAGTTTTTTTATACTCTTCATATCACAGCTTTGTCCTGATAAATGAACAGGTATTAAAGCCTTAGGCAGTTTCCCCTTTTTTTTAGCAATTATTAGTTTTTCTTCCAATTTATCAACACTCATATTATAAGTATTCTTGTCTATATCAACGAAGTCTACTTTAGCACCACAGTATAAAGCACAATTAGAAGAAGCAACAAAAGATATTGGAGAAGTCCAAACAATATCATCCTTTTTTATTCCTAGAGATAGACAAGCAATGTGAAGGGCGCTAGTAGCAGAATTTACTGCACAGGCATATTTAGAGTTGGTCTTTTTAGTTATTGCTTTTTCAAATTCTGGTGTTGTTGGACCTTGTGTTATAAAATCTGATTTTAAAACTTTTAGAACTGATTCAATATCACTTTTATCTATGTTTTGTCTTCCGTATGGTATCATATTATATGATTTAGAAAATTAATTTGATCAATTATTGATATTTGGGGTTTTCTTAATAGTGTTTTAAGCTTCCTATTTGATAAACTCATATCTTTAGGCCTTATAGTTAAGTCTTTCTTGTCTTCAATTTTTATAGGCTCAATTAATTTATCATTAAACTGTAACTTCTTTGCAATCATCATTCCGAAATCATACTTAGTAATTCTTTCATCACAAGAAATATTAATTACTCCTTTTATATCTAGATTAATTAAGCTTTCGACTGAGTCTGCAAGTTCGAATATGTGAATTGGAGTGTAATACACATTGTCAAATAAGTATATCTTTCGATCATTTTTTAAGGAGTGAATTATTTTGTCAGAGAAAGATTTTTTATATGTTGGTCCATCTCCAAAAAAATTAGTTCTAATGATAAGAGCTCTATCATTATTTTTGAGTACTTGATTATCTCCAAATGCCTTTGATTCTCCATAGACATTTAGCGGACATAAAGGATCATTTTCATCAACCATTTTATTTAAACCATCATATAAATGATCAGTTGATATATGAATGAGTTTAATATTTAAATCCAAGCAGACTTCAGCTAAATCTGCTGGTAAAAAACCATTAATTTTTTTAGCCTGATCAGGATTTTGTTCACATTCTTCAACATTAGTAATTCCAGCACAATTGATAATAGTGTCAATGTTATTATTAGATAAAATATCTTTAGTTTCTGATTTATCATTACTTATTTTAATTGATTTAGCAAAATTGAATTCTATCCACCTTTTATTTAAACCAAGAAAAATATTATACTTTAAATTCCAATAGTTTAGCCACATATTAGATAAAAGACTTGCGCCCCCATAGAATAGTATATTTTTCATAAGTAAAAATAATATGGATAATCTTCAAGAATGTCAATTAAAATGTTTCTTCCATCAAAAATTTTTATGCTATTTTTTGATTCACTAATAATTTTTTTCCATTTTAATTCTTTGAATTCTTTAGAATCATTAATTATCACAGCAGAATTTACATTCTTTAATGCTCCATCTACAGTTTTAAAAACTTTTAGAGATTTATTATCAACTTTTTTATCTGAAATTTCATTTATATCATCATAAATTCTCTTTTCATTTACTAAGGGATCATAAACATTTATTAAGAATCCTTCATCAATTAGTTGTCTTGAAATGTAAATTGAAGACGACTCTCTACTATCATTAGTATCAGATTTGAATGACCATCCAAGAATAGCAATTTTTTTGTTAATAAACTTTTCATTAAAGTTTTGAATAATTTTTTTTGAAAATCGAGTTCTTTGATAGTCATTAATTTTTACAACTTGGTGCCAATATTCAGCTATTTCTTCTAAGCCATAATAACTGCATAGATATACTAGGTTAAGAATATCTTTTTTAAAACAACTACCTCCAAAACCTGTTGAAACTTTTAAAAATTCAGAACCAATTCTTTTGTCCATCCCTATGGCTTTTGAAACTTCATCTGTTTTAGCACCAGTTTTTTCACAAATAGAGGAAAGGCTATTAATTGAAGATAGTCTCTGAGCCAGCATAGCGTTCGATGCAAGTTTTGAAAGTTCTGATGACCAAACGTTTGTAGTTAAAATTTTTTCTCTTGGAATCCATTTAGAATAAATTTTAACCAGTTCATTAATTGCTAGTTTTCCAGATTTAGTAGATTCTCCGCCAATTAATACTCTGTCAGATTTAAATAGATCATTTATAGCAGTACCCTCTGCAAGAAATTCTGGGTTTGAAAGGATTTCAAATTTTACATTACTGTTTTCTGATTCAAGTGTTTCTTTTATTTTTTCGGCAGTTCTTACGGGTAAAGTAGATTTCTCAACCACGATTTTATCTGTTTTTGATGCTTTAGCAATTTGCTTTGCAGAAGCTATTACATACTTTAAGTCTGCAGCCATCCCTTTTCCCTCTCCTTCAGTTTTAGTCGGAGTATTAACTGCCATAAATATTATCTGAGCTTTATCAATCTCAGAATCAATATTATTTGAAAAAAACAGATTCTTACCTCTAACTTTTTTTATAATTTCTGGTAATCCCGGTTCATAAACTGGTAATTTATCAACGTCTCCATTCCATGCCTCAATCTTTTTCGAATCAATATCTACTACTGTAATATTAATCTCAGGACACTTTAAGGCTATTACTGCCATTGTTGGACCCCCAACATATCCAGCACCAATACAACAAATATCTTTAA
>MDTG01140628.1_pt1 | contig 19225 bp, 18 predicted proteins | sample 811421 | NCBI WGS metagenome assembly MDTG01 (sample SAMN05326645, study PRJNA326480) | marine metagenome | isolation source: seawater | place: Pacific Ocean: South East | collected 2011
TAATTTAAGAATTTTACTTTAAATACTGAAGGTTCAGCTTCTTAATTTAAAGAAAAAAGATTCTAATAGATTTTTTGACTCGGATTCAAGAATATTTGAGATAATGATCAGTTTTTTATTTAACTCTTCCTTGGATTTTCTTAAATAGCCTTTCTCTTTATCGTCTAGGGCATAAACCACTTTTTTTATTTTAGATAGATGTATAGCTCCACTGCACATCATACATGGTTCTAGGGTAATATAAAGTTCACATTCATTCAAGTATTTACTTCCTAATTTATTTTGTGCGGATGTAATTGCAATCATTTCTGCATGAGCTGTCGAATCATTTAGTCTCTGGCATTGATTATGACCCTTACTAATTACTTTATTATTATGAACTATAACAGCACCTACTGGAATTTCTTCTTCTTCATAAGCTAGTTTTGCTTCCTTTAATGCCATTTTCATGAAATATTCATGGTTATTTTTTATTATACTCATAAGCTATGTAAGATTATATAAAAAATTCATGCATTCTTCTTAAATCTATTAATTTTGTTAAAAATCAAATAAATGCTGAGAACTCATAATTGTGGTGAATTAAGGAAAAGAGATGTTAACTCATCAGTTATATTATCTGGGTGGACGTACAGAATAAGAGATAAGGGAAAAGTTATTTGGATAGACCTAAGAGATAGGTATGGAATCACTCAATTGATCTTTGAAGAGGAGTTTTCTGGAAAAAAATCATTTGATTTAGCAAAACATTGCGGTAGAGAATATGTAATTAGAATTGAAGGAAAGGTTTCTGAAAGACTATCTTCTAATCCAAATATTAAAACTGGTGAAATTGAAATTAAGGTTTCAGATATTGAATACCTAAATAAATCTGAAGTGCCTCCTTTTACAATTGAAAGAGATACAGATGGGGGAGAGGATCTTAGAATGAAGTATAGATATTTAGATTTAAGAAGGGAACCACTTCAAAAAAATATTTTTTTAAGACATAATTTGATGCAAGAAACCAGATCATTCTTAAATTCAAAAAATTTCATTGAAATTGAGACCCCAGTTTTGATAAAATCTACGCCAGAGGGTGCTAGAGATTTTATTGTTCCTTCAAGAATGAATCAGGGAGAGTTTTATGCTTTACCTCAATCTCCTCAGACCTTTAAACAATTACTTATGGTTTCTGGTTTTGATAAATATTATCAGTTGGTTAAGTGTTTTAGAGATGAAGATCTAAGAGCAGATAGACAACCTGAGTTTACTCAAATAGATTGTGAGATGTCTTTTGTTAATCGTGATGATATACTTAAAAATTTCGGAGATTTAATATCTTATTTGTATAACAAAATATTAGAAATAGATTTGGGTATAATTCCTGTAATGGAATATGATGAAGCAATTACATTATATGGTTCTGATAAACCTGATTTAAGATTCGGAATGAAGTTCAATGATATTTCCTCAATAGTTAAAGGTAAAGGCTTTAAAGTATTTGATGACTCAGAAGTTATTTTATCAATAAATGTGAAAGGTTGTAGTTCTTATTCAAGAAAACAGCTTGATGAGTTAACAGATTTTGTTAAAATGCCTCAAATCGGATCAAAGGGATTGGTTTACATTAAAAATAATGAAGATGGTTCTTTAAAATCATCTGTTGATAAATTCTACTCCAAAGAGGATTTAGAAAAAATTGTAAGTTATAATAAATCAAAATCATCAGATCTAATACTGATACTTGCTGGTGATAAAAAACAAACTTATTCTGCTATGTCATCTTTGAGACTTTTTATGGGAGATAAATTAAATTTAAGAAACTCAGAAGTTTTTAAACCGGTTTGGATTGTAAACTTTCCATTATTTTCATGGGATGAAGATTCTAAAAGATTTCATGCTATGCATCATCCATTTACTTCACCTATTGAAGATGATATTAGTTTATTAGATAAAAATCCAGAGAAAGTAAAGGCAAATGCCTATGACCTTGTCATAAATGGTGTTGAGATAGGGGGCGGTTCAATAAGAATTCATGACAAAAAATTGCAAGAGAAAGTTTTTAAAATTTTAGGTTTTTCAAATCAGGAAGCAAATAGTCAATTCGGGTTTTTATTAAATGCTTTTAAATATGGTACCCCTCCACATGGTGGTATTGCATTTGGATTTGATAGATTATGTGCTCTTTTTGCAGGTAAAGAATCTATTAGAGATTTTATAGCTTTCCCAAAAAACACTTCAGGTAGGGATGTAATGATTAACTCACCATCTGAGATAGATAAGGATCAACTTAGTGAGCTTGGATTATAGAATTATTTCTTTTTAATATTTTCAAATAATAAATTTTCCCAATTAGGAGTTATGCTTTTTTCAGCATCAACTATTTTTTTTACGTCACTTAATAATTCTTTTGCATCAAAAATTATTCCATCTTTTATAGTTTTCCAAATACCTCCAACTCTAATAACCTCATTCCCTTCAAGTTTAATATCACCAGTTGCATAAAGGTATTTTAGATTTTTAAGTGGATTTTGATCCATCACTATTAGATCAGCATATTTTCCAACTTCAATGGTGCCAATTTCTTTTTCCATACCGATAGCCTCTGCTGCATGTAATGTTCCAGCTCTTATTACTTCCATTGGATGAAACCCAGCCTCTCTTAATAATTCAAGTTCTTGAACATATCCGAATCCATATAAATTATACATGTATCCAGAATCTGCACCTGCAGTAACCCTTCCACCTCTATTTTTATATTCATTAATAAAAGTCATCCACAACTTATAATTATCTTTCCAAACAGTTTCTAATTCTGACCCCCAATCGTAATAAGCTGCTGCATGGGAATCTCTAGCAGGTAAGAAAAACTTTAAAAGTTTTGGTCTTGTATAGTCCTTATGCCAGGGTAGACTACTTGCTCTTTGTACATCTCTAAATACACTATAGGGCACAAATGTCACATCAATAGTAAAATCTAGAGATATTAATTCATTCATTACATCATTCCATTTTTTAGAATAGGGTTCTGCTGCCTGTTTCCATAATTTTCCTGCTTCTTCAAATCGATTTCCTTCATTCATATAATTATAATCTAAAGGATAATTTTGAACTGTTTTATTTTCGAATAGAGCTTCGGGGAGACCGTACCAGTGCTCCATAGTAGTTAAACCATTTCTTGCAGTCTCTAATACATTCATTTCAGACACGTCCATTTGTGCATGATGACATGCGGACCTTAATCCAAGTCTTTTATTTTCCTGTAAAGCAGCTTTAAATATATCAGGCCTTGAACCAAAAAATTTTATACCATCTGCTCCTTTGTCTGCATTTTCTCTAACCCAATTTACCGCTTCCTCAGGGGAACTAATTCCTTTAGAACCCTGACCAAAACTTGTATAAGCTAAAATTCTAGGCGCAGTAATTTTGTTCTTTTTGCTTTGCTCTTTTTGATGGAGCACCCAGTCAAGTCCTTGGCCGCACGATGGATCCCTAATAGTTGTAATCCCATGAGCCATCCATAATTTAAAAACATATTCTGCTGTACCGCTTCTTTGTGAGGAAATATGTCCATGCATATCAATAAATCCAGGTAAAACAAATTTACCATGTGCATCAATTTCTTTTGCTCCAGGCTTTGCTATTGGTCTTTTTTTTTCATTAATTTCCAAACCAGGATAACCTACATTTCTAATACTTTTAATTTTATTCTTTTCAATAACTATATCAACTGGTCCAGTAGGTGGGGCACCATTACCATTTATCAAAGTTGCACCTCTAATTATTAATTGGTTGTAGGGTCCTTCTCCTCTATATCTATCTGGGGCTTTTTCTATTTGGCTTAAAATTTGATTTGAAAAAAATAAAAAAATAATTAGGAAGGAATTTTTCATAACTTTAGGTTAAATGATATTAAATTTAATTTAATTAATAATCTAAATATAATAAAATAATGGCTTTAACATATTCTCAAATGCTTCCTTTAGGTACGAAATTGCCTGAATTTGAATTATTAAATGTTTTAAATAATGAGATGTATTCTACAAAGAACATAAGAACGTCAAAAAATACTGTTGTAATGATAATTTGTAATCATTGTCCATATGTTATTCATTATCATGATGAAATCAAAACAATGATATCAAAATATAAAGAGCAAATTAGATTTATGGCTATTAGTTCAAATGATGTAATTAATTATCCTGAGGATTCTCCTGAAAAAATGAAAATACTTTTTAAAAATCTAAATCTTACTATCCCTTATCTTTTTGATGAATCACAGGATGTAGCAAGAATGTTTAAAGCTGAATGTACTCCAGAGTTTTATTTATTTAATAATGAGAATAAGTTAGTTTACAGGGGTAGATTAGATTCATCTTCACCTGGTAATGAAGATGATATAGATGGAAGAGATTTAAGAAATGCAATTGATGCTATATTATCAAATAAAATTATAGATGAAAACCAATTTCCAAGTATGGGATGTAACATTAAATGGAAGTAAAATCATTTTATAATTATTTATTCCTTTAGATAAAAAATATCTATAATTGCTTTCTATTTGACAAAAAATGCATATTTATGGAAGGAAATAAAATAAAATTTAACAATGGTAAAATAGATGTCCCTAATGATCCTATAATTCCATTTATTGAAGGAGATGGTATTGGTGTAGATATTTGGTCTGCAAGTAAATTAGTTTTTGATTCAGCTGTAGAAAAAGCCTATAAAGGAGAAAAAAAAATATTCTGGAAAGAGGTTCTTGCTGGGGAAAAAGCTTATAATAATACAGGTGACTGGTTACCGCAGGAGACATTAGATATTTTTCAAGAATATTTGGTGGGTATTAAGGGTCCATTAACTACACCTGTAGGTGGAGGAATTACTTCTCTTAATGTTGCTCTTAGACAGAAGTTAGATTTATTTGCTTGTGTTAGACCAGTTAGATGGTTTAATGGTACTCCATCTCCAGTGAAAGATCCATCAACTACTGATATGGTTATTTTCAGAGAGAATACTGAGGATATTTATGCTGGAATTGAATTTGAAAATGGTACTGAAGAGAATCAAAAAATTAAAGAACTTATAAAAAATAATTTTAAAGATAGGTTTGATAAAATTAGATTTCCTGATACTGCTGGAATAGGAATTAAACCAATATCAATTGAGGGAACTTATAGGTTAGTTCGTTCATCAATAGAATATGCTATTAAAAACAATAGAAGTTCTGTTACTCTTGTTCATAAGGGAAATATCATGAAGTACACGGAGGGTTCTTTTAGAGATTGGGGATACCAAATAGCAAAAGAAGAATTTGGAGCAAAAGATTATGAGGGTGGACCTTGGCAAGTAATTCAAAATGGTTCTAATCAAATTATAATTAAAGATGTTATTGCTGATGCTTTTCTTCAACAAATATTGTTAAGACCAAAAGAATATTCTGTGATAGCGACTATGAACCTTAATGGTGATTATATATCTGATGCATTAGCTGCAATTGTAGGCGGTATAGGTATCGCACCCGGGGCTAATATAAATTATGAGTCAGGTCATGCCATATTTGAAGCAACTCATGGTACTGCGCCAAAATATGCTGGTCAGGATAAGGTGAATCCTGGATCTGTAATATTATCTGGAGCAATGATGTTAGAGCATTTAGGTTGGAATGAAGCTAAAGAGTTAATTCATATTGGATTAACTAAATCAATAGAGTCTGGTAGGGTTACTTATGATTTTGAGAGATTAATGAGTGGTGCTACTCTATTATCATGTTCTGATTTTGCAAAGGAAATAGTTAAAAACATGTAAAGTTTACTTTATGGGAAAAGAAAAAGTTTATGTTTTTGATACAACATTAAGAGATGGTGAGCAAGTACCAGGTTGTCAACTAAATACAAAAGAAAAAGTTGAAATAGCCCTTGATCTTGAATCTCTTGGTGTCGACATTATTGAAGCTGGTTTCCCTATATCAAGTCCTGGTGATTTTAATTCAGTTAATGAAATTTCAAAAGTTGTAAAAAAACCTATAATATGTGCACTTTCTAGGGCTGTAATATCTGATATTGATATGGTTAATCTAGCATTAAAAAATGCTAAAAGAAAAAGAATTCACACGGGGATAGGTGCTTCAGACATTCACATAAAAAATAAATTTAATTCTACAAGAGAAAAAATTTTGGAGCAAGCTATTGCTGCTGTAAAATATTCTTCTAGGTTTTTTAATGATATTGAATTTTATGCTGAGGATGCCGGTAGAGCTGATGAAGATTATTTATGTAAAATGGTAGAAGAAGTTATAAAAGCAGGAGCAACTGTTATTAATATTCCTGATACTACAGGATATAATTTACCAGAGATTTTCGCTAAAAAAGTTAAATATCTTATGGATAATGTACCTAATATTGATAAGGCTATATTATCAGTTCATTGTCATAATGATTTGGGTTTAGCTACAGCTAATACTATTGCTGGTCTTCAAAATGGTGCACGTCAATTTGAAGCAACTATTAATGGAATAGGAGAAAGAGCCGGAAACACATCCTTAGAAGAAGTTGTAATGGCTTTAAGGGCCCATCCAGATTTAAATTTAGATACAGGAATTAACTCAAAAAAAATTACACCAATAAGCAAAAAAGTAAGTAGAATGATGAATATGCCAATTCAAAGAAATAAAGCTATTGTTGGTGCAAATGCTTTTGCTCATTCATCTGGTATTCATCAAGATGGCTTCCTAAAACACAGGGAAAATTATGAAATTATTAATCCTGAGGATGTTGGTTTGAAGGCATCCTCAATTGACCTAACGGCAAGAAGTGGTAGAGCAGCTCTTAAACATAGGCTTCATCTATTAGGTTTTAGTTTTTCTAAAGTTGAGTTAGAAACTATTTATATTAAATTTATAGAAATGGCAGATGAAAAAAAACTCCTTCATGATGAAGATCTCTATAAATTAATGAAAAAATATAGTTAATGGCAAAAACTATTTTTGATAAGGTTTGGGATAAACATGTAGTTGATTCAATATCTAATGGCCCATGTATTCTATATATTGATAAACATTTAATCCATGAAGTTACAAGTCCACAGGCTTTCTCAGGATTAAAAAAGAGAAATATTAAAGTTTTTAGACCAGATAAAACATTGGCAACTGCTGATCATAATGTTCCCACAATTAATCAACATTTGCCGATCAAAGAAGCCCTTTCAAGAAATCAAGTAGAGACATTAACAAATAACTGTAAAGAACATAATATAAATCTATTTGGCTTAGGTCATAAATATCAAGGAATTGTTCATGTGATTGGACCTGAATTAGGTATAACCCAACCAGGCATGACCATAGTTTGTGGTGATAGTCACACATCAACTCATGGTGCTTTTGGATCAATCGCTTTTGGTATTGGAACTAGTGAAGTAGAAATGGTTTTATCAACACAATGTATTCTTCAATATAAACCAAAAAAAATGTTAATTAATATTGATGGTAAATTAAATGATGGTGTATATTCTAAAGATATAATCCTATATATAATTTCTAAAATATCTGCATCAGGAGGAACAGGTTATTTTGTTGAATATTCTGGTTCAGCTATTGAATCTTTATCTATGGAAGCTAGAATGACAATCTGTAATATGAGTATAGAGATGGGTGCTAGAGGAGGAATAATCGCTCCTGATGATGTTACATTTGATTATTTAAGAGATAAAAAATTTAGTCCACAAGGTGATAAATTTAAAAAAGCAATTGGTGAATGGAAGAGACTTAGATCTGATAAAAATGCTAATTATGATAAAATTTTAAATTTTGCAGCTTCGGATATTGAACCAATGATTACTTATGGAACAAATCCTGGAATGGGAATTAAAGTTAGAGATTATATACCTAAATCTTCTAAGAATACATCCAGAGAATCATATAATAAATCTTTAGATTATATGGGTTTAAATGCAGGAGAGAGGTTATTAAATAAAAAAATTGATTATGTTTTTATTGGCAGCTGTACAAATTCTAGAATAGAAGATTTAAGAATTGCCTCAAACTTAATTAAAGGTAAAAAGAAAGCGGATCATGTAAATGCATGGGTAATTCCTGGATCAAAATCTGTTGAAAAGGTTGCAATTCAAGAAGGTCTTGATAAAGTTTTTAATAATGCAGGTTTTGAATTTAGGCAACCTGGTTGTTCTGCTTGTTTAGCTATGAATGAAGATAAAATTCCAAAAGAAAAATATTGTGTTTCTACCTCAAATAGAAATTTTGAAGGCAGACAAGGTCCAGGAGCAAGAACTTTTTTAGCAAGTCCAGCAACTGCAGCAGTTTCGGCCATTAATGGATTTATAACTGATATTAGAAATAATTAGAATGGAAAAGTTTGTAAAGTTTGATTCATCTATAATGCCTATTAATATTGAAAATATTGATACAGACCAGATTATACCAGCAAGGTTTTTAAAAGCTGTAACAAGAGATGGTTTTGGAGATAATTTGTTTAGAGATTGGAGATATAGTAATGGTAAATTAATAGAAACTTTTGAATTAAATAGGATCAAAAACAATTCTAAAATTCTTTTGGCTGGTAGAAACTTTGGTTGTGGTTCTAGTAGAGAACATGCTGCATGGGCAATTTATGATTATGGATTTAGAGTTGTTGTGAGTAGTTTTTTTGCCGATATTTTTAAAAATAATGCACTAAATAATGGATTATTAGTTATCCAATTAGATAATGTTATAATTAATAAAATTTTTGAAAAAGTTAATAATGATTTCAATTCAACATTTAGTGTAGATTTAGAAAAACAGTGTTTTAAATCTCTTGATGGAGATATTCTTGAAACATTTGAAATTAATGAATACAATAAAACATGTTTATTAAATGGGTTTGATAATATTGATTATTTATTAAGTCAAAAAGAAAAAATTTTAAATTTTGAAAAAATAAATGACAAATAAAATAGCTGTCCTTTCTGGTGATGGAATTGGTCCAGAAGTAATTAATGAAGCTTTAAAAGTTTTAAATGTTATCTCCAATAAAATAAAAGTAAACTTTGAATTTAATAAATGTTTAGTTGGTGCTTCTGCTATTGATTTGGAAGGTAATCCTTTCCCTGACTCTACTAAAAAAATATGTGATAATTCTGATGCTATTCTCTTTGGAGCAATCGGAGATCCAAAATATGATAATGATCCAAAAGCAAAGGTTAGGCCTGAGGATGGGTTACTTGAAATGAGAAAACATCTCGGTCTTTTTGCTAATATTAGACCTATTAAAACTTATGATTCTTTAATTGATAATTCGCCAATTAAAAAGAATATAGTTTCTGGAACAGATTTTGTTGTATATAGAGAGTTAACAAGTGGAATTTATTTTGGAAATAAAGGAATTTCTGATGATAGATCTCATGCATTTGATACTTGTTCATATGAAATTAAAGAGATTGAAAGAATAAGTCATTTAGCTTTTAAAGAAGCACAAAAAAGAAAAAAACACTTAACACTAATTGATAAAGCAAATGTTTTAGAAACATCTAGATTATGGAGAGAAGTTGTTCAGAAAATATCAAAAATGTATCCAAATATTAAAGTTTCATTTTTGTTTGTAGATAATGCAGCTATGAAGATTATAACAAATCCAAAGGATTTTGATGTAATACTTACTGAGAACATGTTTGGAGACATTATAACAGATGAGGCATCAGTTATAACCGGATCATTAGGTATGTTACCCTCTGCGTCAGTTGGTAATAGAATTTCATTATTTGAACCTATTCATGGATCTTATCCCCAAGCAGCAGGTAAAGGTATTGCAAATCCAATGGCTATGATTTTATCTGCTGCAATGATGCTTGATCATACATTTAATTTAAAAGACGAAGCTAAAATAATTGAGAAAGCAATAGAGGACGCTCTTGTTAATAATATTGTAACAGAAGATATAAATAGTGAAAATAGTTTCTCAACTATTGAAGTCGGAGATTGGATCTCTAATAGGGCTGAAGAGTTATTTTGATAGTTTTAACTTTTCTTAATATTTTATTTTTTGATATTAAAATGAATTTATTTTATTTTTAAGTATGATTAAAATATTATTATCTGTTTTAATAATGAATTTCAACTTAATTTTTTCTCAAGAAAAAAGTGAAAAATATAAAATTGATTTATATCCAAATCCTGCCACTGATTATATTAATTTGAAAATTAACTCTGAAATTGAAATAGATGATCTTAAATTTTCAATTCATTCTTTAATAGGTAATGAAATGTTAATTATTAAAGAGAAAATTTCAGATTATGAAATTAGATTTGATTTAAATAACTATAATAATGGTTATTACTTCTTGTCAATTAATAATCAGAAAGATAGTAATAGAAAAATATTTAAATTTTCTAAAAATTAATTAGAAGAATTTCTAGAATAATTTTTTTCAAAAAGATCTCTGAATTTTTTTGATAATTCTTGATCAGGAAACTTATTATAAGCTCTTGCAAGTGTATTTAAAGAAACAAGATTTCTATTAATTTCATATTTGTCATTGATTTTGTTATCATAATAATATTTTAATATTTCATCTGATCTCTCTCCAATTATATTTGCAATTTTATTTGCTAAATCTTCCGTTTCCAAATTGGATTTAGATTTTAGATCTAAAAGGAATTCTACAAGTTGGACAGAAAAGTGATCATACATAATTGCTTCATCAGGAATTAACTCTATAGATTTTTTTATGACTTCAAAAGCTTCATTATAAGCTCCTTTATTTATTAAATTTTTAATTAAAGTATTAAATGTAGATCTGTAATTCATTATAAAACCTCTGTGATCTTCTGAAAAATATGCCTTTGAATTATTTAATCCTCTCCAATAAGAGTTATTCATTATATTCTCATACATTAATTCAGTATTAACTAAATTTCCAGAGGCAGAATTTAAAACAGGATATAGTCTATAAGCAAAACCCTCCTGAATAACGTTTCTTTTTAAATCTAGATTTATTCCATTTAGAGATGTATTATTAAAATAAATTGGCCTTTCCCAATTATTAGCTTGTAATAAATCCAAAAACGCCAAATCTTTTTTCTCTAATCCTCCTTTATTACTTTTTAAGCTTACAAATAATGTATCTTGTTTAAAATTCTTAAATTTTTCTGGGATTATATTTTGAGCATTTCTATCTATTGATAGCCAGAAGGATTTTGAAGGTATTGAGTTATAGTTGCTTACTGAGGTTGGAACTTGTATTGCTTTGCTATTTCTTTGAACAAGATTAATATAACCTTTAAGGTTAATAGCTACATTTTGAATTCTAGGATTATTTACATAAGGAAGATAATCGTTCAACCCACCTTGTATATAATTATCTAAATCAATTGAAAATTTTATCTTTTCAGAAAGATTTTTTTTGCTCATCATTTGTTCAATATACCAATCGGTATTAAAATAACTAAGTACTATTACTCTTACATCAGTCCGAAAGTTTTCAACTTCCTGAACATACCATAATGGAAAAGTGTCATTATCTCCACCAGTAAATAATATTGAATTTGGAGCGCAAGAACTAAGTAAATTTTTTGCTGAATCAACTGTAAGATATCTATTGGATCTGTCATGATCATCCCAATTTTCTTTTGCTAATATTAGTGGAGAGGATAGAGAAATAATAAAAGTTAATACAATAGCAATTTTTTCTTTTTTAATAAATTTATTGATCATATGAAAAATAAATAGAGATCCAAAACCTATCCATATAGAAAAAGCATAGTAAGAACCTGCATAAATATAATCTCTTTCTCTTGGTTCAGTCGGAGGACTATTGAGATATACAACTAACGCAAGTCCAGTTAATATAAAAAGTAAAGCAACAACATAGAAGTTTTTATTGTCTTTATAATATTGAAAAAATAAGCCTAGTATTCCAAGAAGAAAGGGTATCATATAATAATTATTTCTAGCTTTATTTATTTCCAATTGATATGGAACTTCATCAAAAACATTTTGTAACCCCAACCAATTTGCATTTTGTATATCAGATGATCTTCCAGAAAAATTCCACATCAAATATCTAAGGTACATGTGTCCAACCTGGTATTTTATAAAGAATTCAATATTATCAGAAAATGTAGGTTTTTGATTTTGAGATAATCCTGTAATCTCTCTATATCTTTCAATATGATTTGGTGATCCACTATACATTCTTGGAAAAAGAGTACTCCTTTTTGGATCATATACATATCTAAATTTCTTCTCCTTTACTTCATATCTATCTTCTCCCTTTTTATAACTTATACCACTTTCTTCCTGTCTAATAACTTCAGCATCAAAATATTGACCCCTAAATAATGGTCTATATCCATATTGCTCTCTTTTAAGGTAAGAAATGAAATTCAAAATATTTTCAGGATTGTTTTCATCAATTGGTGGATTATAATTAGATCTGATTAAAACTAAAGAATATGAAGAATATCCAATTAAAATAAATGTGAGTGCTAAAAGAGATGTGTTTAATATTTCTTTTTCTTTTTTCTGTGAATACCATATTAAGTATGATAGAAATGAAATAAAAAATAGTATAAAAATTATTATACCTGATCCAAATGGTAAACCAAATGAATTAACAAAAAGTCTTTCTAAAAAACTAGCTAAAGATGGTAAACCAGGTATAATTCCTTCTACAATAAAACCTATCACAATTAAACCTAATGCTAATGAAAATATTAATCCTAATAAAGATATTTTTTTTGTTTTTTTAAAATAGATTATTAGTGCAAGCGCTGGAATAGCTACTAAATTAAGTAGATGAACTCCAATAGATAAACCCATCATATAGGCTATTAAAATAATCCATCTATTTTGAATTTTATTATTTTGTGAACTCTCCCATCTTAGTATTGCCCAAAATACAAATGCAGTAAAAAAAGATGACATCGCATAAACTTCAGCTTCCACAGCAGAAAACCAGAAAGAATCAGTAAATGTAAATGATAATGCACCTGTTAATCCAGAAATTAATACAAGCAGTATATTGTTGAAACTATCAGTTTTTATAATTTTTGATGTTAAATAAGTAATTGTCCAAAATAAAAATAGTATTGTAAATGCACTGGATACAACACTCAAAAAATTAATTGCTAATGCTATTTTCTCTGGATCACCAAATGAAAAAAATGAAAAAAACCTACCAAGTAATAGGTAAAAGGGAGCACCAGGAGGATGAGGTACTTCTAGCTTACTTGATACTGCAATAAATTCTCCAGCATCCCAAAAGCTAGCAGTATCTTCTACAGTGATTGAATATACTATAAGAGCGATTAAAAATGTTATCCAGCCAGTATAGTTATTTAGTTTTTTGTATTCTTTCATTTTAATAGATTACAGGCGAAAATAATTAAAATAATTATAATCATATTCTTAATGATTCAGTTATTTTGCTTAAATATTATGAATTATTTTAAGATTATCTTCTTCTACTTTTTCAATATAATTTTTATATATCCACAGGATACTACAAGTATATTGACAAATCTAGATATTCAAATAGAGGCAACAGCTGCAATTAATAAAATGTATGATTTTAAATTTGATGAAGTAGATAAAGAATTTAATTGGTTAGTTCAGGAATATAAAGATCACCCTCTCCCAATTTTTTTAAAAGGGTTAAGTATTTGGTGGAAGATTGATGCTTATTCAGGTTTATCTGACACTAAAGAAAACAAAGAAATTGAACGACTTGATAATAGTTTTTTAGAATTAATGGATAAATCAATATCTCTATCTAAGAAAGTTTATGATAGTGGAAATAAGATTGATGGTGCTTTTTTTCAAGCTGCTGCTTACGGATTTAAAGGAAGGCTATTATCAGAAAGAAAAAAGTGGAGAGCTGCTGCTTTTGCAGGTTTAAATGCTTTAAAGTATTTAAAAGAAATTAGAGAGGATGATATTATGATACCTGAGATTTCTTTTGGTAATGGATTATTTAATTACTATTCAATTTGGATTTCAGACAGATATCCTCTTTTAAAACCAATTATTAAGTTATTTCCAAAAGGTGATAAAAAATTAGGGATTAAACAACTTAATGATGCGGCTCAGAACTCATTTTATACTAGAACAGAAGCTCAATTATTTTTAGTAAGAATTTTTTCTGGTGAAAATAATATTAGCAGAGCAACATTTCTTTCCAAATATTTATTTGAAACATTTCCTGATAACTCTATTTTTCATAGGTATTATACTCAATTATTATATAGAGGATCAAATTTTTATTTATGTAAAAAGGAATCATTCAAAATAATAGAAAATTTTAGAAATCAAAAATTTGGTTATTATGATAATGACATGAGATTAGCTCATTTTTATTTAGGTGAAATATTTCTATCTGAAAAGAAAAATGATGATGCAATTTTTCATTTAAAATCATCTCTAAAATATGCTCAGAGTTTTAGAAATAATAAAATGGGTTATACAATTTATTCAAAATTTTTATTAGGAAAAATATATTATAATAATGGAGATGAAATTTCCTCTAAGAAATATTTTAAAAGTGTTATTAGAACTTCGAAAAGAAAAAGTGACTTAAACTCAAGATCTAGAGAGTATTTAAAAAGACTTTAAAAATTTTTTTCATTTTATTATCTTGTCACAGAACATTAATTTAAATTTTTACGTTTTACCAAATATAATTTTTTACATGAAAATAGATAGAACTGACAAAAAAATTTTAGAATTATTACAAAAAAACGCTAAAATAACTAATGCTAAATTATCAAAGGAAATTGGTTTGTCTCCGGCTCCAACCTTAGAAAGAGTTAGAAAATTAGAAGCAAGAGGAATTATTAGTGGTTATCATGCAAAATTAAATATGTCTAAAATTGGATTAGGAGTTAGTACTTTTGTAATGGTTTCACTCAAGGGGCATAATAAGAAAAATCTTAAGTCTTTCCTTGATAAAATTAAAGATGTTGAAAATATTATAGAATGTCATCATATTACAGGGAGTGGAGATTTTATTTTAAGAATAGTTGCTGAAGATATTGAATCTTATCAAGAATTAATGTTAGATAAAGTCAGTGAAATTGAAGTTACTGATAGTTTGCAGTCAATGGTTATTCTCTCTACATTTAAAGATAATAAAGTAATACCAGTCCAAAGTTCATGAAAAATATTGTCCTTGATTCCGATGATATTTCAAATAAAATTAAAAGAATTTCATTTGAAATAATTGAAAAAAATTTAAAAGAAAAAGAAATCTGTATTTTTGGAATTTTACCTAATGGCAAATATTTATCAGAAAAAATAAAATTATTTATTAATAGTAATTCTGATATAAAGTTACATCTTCATTTTATTAAAATTGATAAAGGAAATTTTTCAATTAATAAAATAGTACCTAATCCTACTTCAAATAAATTAAAAAATAAAGTTTTTATTGTTGTTGATGATGTAATGAATAGTGGAAGTACGTTAATGTATTCAATTAATAAATTACTTGACTTTAATCCAAAAGAAATCCAAATTGCTGTCTTAATTGAGAGATACTATAAAAGTTTTCCTTTGAATCCTAATTTTAAAGGTCTTGAGATGAGCACATCAAAATCAGAACATGTTGAGGTATCACTCGACAAATCACCAAAAGTGTTAATCAAATGATATATATAGTAAGAAAAGAACATTTTAATGCCGCTCATAAATTATATAATCCAATGTGGTCGAAAGAAAAAAACATAAAAGAGTTTGGTGTTTGTTCAAATGAAAATTGGCATGGGCATAATTATGAGATTGAGGTTACTGTCAAAGGAAAAATAAACCCTGACTCAGGTATGTTGGTCAATTTAAAAGATTTATCTAAAATTATGAAAGAAGAAATTATTGATAAAGTCGATCATAAGAATTTAAATTTAGACGTTTCTTTTTTAGATGGAATTATAACAACAACCGAAAATATTACTGTAAAATTTTGGGAAATTTTAGATAAAAAGATTAAATCCTTGGATAATTCTAATTGTGTTCTTCATAAAATTAGGGTTTATGAAACACCTAGAAATTTCGTAGAATATTATGGTGAAAAATAAATCAGATATTTTTATCATTTGCGGTGAAAGGTCTGGAGATTTACATGGTTCATTCATTGTAAAAAAATTATTAGCTAAAGACCCAAATTTAAAAATTCATTGCTGGGGTGGGGATTTAATGAAAAAAGCAGGAGCTGTAGTTTTAGAAAATTATAAAAACTACAGTATTATGGGTTTTTTTGAAGTATTTTTAAATCTTAATCATCTAAATAAAAAAATTAAGCTTTGTAAAAAGCAGATACTCCATTTTAATCCAAAAGTATTATTACTTATTGATTTTCCAGGATTTAATTTAAGAATAGCTAAATTCTCAAAAATAAAAGGATTTAATGTTCATTATTTTATTCCTCCAAAAGCTTGGGCTTGGAATAGAAAAAGAGCTAAAACTTTATCAAAATATGTTGATAAGATTTATTCAATTCTTCCATTTGAAGTAGATTTTTTTAGGGAATATAATTGTAACATATCTTATGTTGGAAATCCTCTTATGAATCAGATAAATCTTAATGTGAATAAAACAAATAATAAAATAAAAACAATTTCTTTGTTGCCAGGTAGTAGAGAATCAGAATTAAAATACTCATTGCCAGTATTTAAAAAAATTGTATCAGAATTTAGGGGTTTTGATTTTCTTGTATGTGGTGTTAGTAACTTAAAAAAAGAACTTTATTCAGATATAAATGAATTTAATAATGTTACTTTATTTTTTGATAAAACTTATGATATAGTTTCTTCTTCTGATATTTCAATTGTAATGTCAGGTACAGCTAGCCTTGAAGTTTCTTTATTAAATATTCCTCAAATTGTTGTTTACAAAGCTTCTTGGATATCTTATCTAATAGCTAAATTAATTGTTAAAATAAAATTCATATCTCTAGTAAATTTAATTTTAGAAAAAAAAGTAGTTACTGAATTAATCCAAAATGACTTTAATTCTTATAAAGTAATATTAGAAATTAATAAATTAGATGACAAAGAACGTAAATTAAAAATGCTAAAAGAGTATAATCAATTAAGAAAAAAAATTGGTAATAAGGTAGCTGAAAATGAAATTTGTAAAGTATTATTAAGTGAATTATGATTTTTTTGTTAATACTTCATCAATAATTCCATATTCTTTAGCTTCTTCCGATCTCATCCACTTATCACGATCAGAATCTTTTTCAATTTGAGTATATGATTTTCCAGTATGATGAGACAATATATTATATAGATCTTTTCTTAATTCTTGCATCTGCTTAAGTGTAATCTCCATATCAGTCGATTGTCCTTGCATACCACCACTTGGTTGGTGAATCATAACTCTTGAATGCTTTAATGCTGATCTTTTTCCTTTAGTTCCTCCAGACAATAAAACTGCACCCATTGAGGCAGCCATTCCAGTACAAATAGTAGCTACATCTGGTGAAACATATTGCATAGTATCATAAATACCAAGACCTGCATATACTGAACCTCCAGGGCTATTTATATATAACAAAATATCTTTTTTTGAGTCAACTGATTCTAAGAATAAAAGTTGAGCTGTTATAATATTTGAAATATTTTCCTCGATTCCCATACCTAGGAATATAATTCTATCCATGATAAGTCTAGAAAAAACATCAATTTCTCTAAAATTTGTAGGTCTTTCTTCGATAACAGCTCTGGTCATATTTTCAACACTTTCAACATATTTATCAAAAGTAAGACCATTAATTTTTTTATCTTTTACTAAATATTTTCTTAATTCCTTTTTATCCATAATTAGATCTTTTTTGCCAATAACTTAAATTTATCAAATGTTATTGATTTTTTTATAATTGTAACATTTTCTTTAATGTGATTAAAAACTTTGTTAGATTTTAATTCACTAAAAATTTTAAGATAATTTTCACCATTATTATGTTTTAAATAATTTTCAACAAATTTATCGATGTCTTTATTCATATTTTGCATTCCTGATGATAATAACTGATGTTGTATTTGATTTTTCGCCATTTGCTCAATCTCAGAGTTTTCAATCTTAATTTTATTCTTATCTATAATATCATCAACAATATATGACCATCTAATCTGATTGCAATATTGATTAAAATCTTCATTTAATAATTTTTTTGATTTCTCCTCATCATTATTTGACTTAATCCAATCTTTAACATAAAGTTCAGGAACTTCAATTTTAATCTTAGATAGAAAGTGATTCTCAATTTCTCTATTTAGATAAAATTCAGTTTCTTTTAAATAATTAAATTCTATAGATTTTTCTACCTCTTTTTCAAATTCTTTTTTTGTCTTTATTTTTCCAACACCAAATATTTTATCAAAAAAAGTAGGATTTAATTTTGCAGTAGATCTTTCAATAATATTTTCTATTTTTAATTTTACTGTATCTGGAAAAGTTTTTAAATCAACAGTATCACCAATAATTTGGGAAATTATATCTAATTTGTTCTTAGCTAACTTTTTTAAGTTGATAACCAATAATTCATCAACTTTTTTTCCTATTATCTTTTTACTCTCCTGTTTATCTAGCTGTTCAAAGCTTATAAGACCTTTTTTTGTATTATTATTATATTCAATTTCACAATAAACTGAGGATTTATCTGTTACTTCTTTAAGGTTATTGACATCTGCATATTGATTTCTCAGATTTGATATAGTTTCATTCAAAACTTTTTGTTCAATTTTTACATTATAAAGTATAAATTTTTGAGATTTTTTAAATGGCTTTATTTCAAAATCACTTAGATGCCCAACTTTAAAGTTAAATTCAAAATCATTAATTTTATTAATATCAATCTTATCAATTTCATTACTTTCAGGTTTAGGCTCACCAATAATTTTAATCTTTTTTTCTTTTATAAAATTATTTATTTTTTCACTTACTATTTTATTAATTTCTTCTAGTAGGATACCTTTACCATACATATTTTTTAGAATTTGAATAGGTACCATGCCAGGTCTGAACCCTTTTAAATTTGCTTTCTTCCTAAGGTCTTTTAATTTATCTTCAAATTGATCTATATAATCTATTCTTTCAAGGACTAAATTAATATTTGACTCTGTATCTGAAATTTTTCTTTTTTTAACTTTCAATTTTATAATTTTTGAGTTGTGCGGATGGAGGGACTCGAACCCCCATGCCTCGCGGCGCTAGATCCTAAATCTAGTGCGTCTACCAATTTCGCCACATCCGCTTAA
>MDTG01064210.1_pt1 | contig 19218 bp, 19 predicted proteins | sample 811421 | NCBI WGS metagenome assembly MDTG01 (sample SAMN05326645, study PRJNA326480) | marine metagenome | isolation source: seawater | place: Pacific Ocean: South East | collected 2011
TACGCTTCGGCTTTTTATCATCCGTTTCGGGGGGCCGTCGACTCCCAACTCAAGGGAAACCGGTTAACATATCAGCAAGATTGGCGTAATCGAAAAGAAGCGGCAAGAGAGGTCTCACTGGATGTCGCTGAGGGCGCCGACATAGTGATGATTAAGCCCGCTTTGTCCTACTTGGATGTGATCAGCGACGCGAGTCGCGCGGTCAATGTTCCGGTTGCAGCCTACGTTGTATCTGGGGAGTATGCCATGGTTGAGTTTGCAGCAAGCCACGGCCTGGTCGATCGAAAAAATGCAATCATGGAGCTTTTAACAAGTGTTAGGCGGGCCGGCGCGACCATAATTTGTACATATTGGGCCATGGAGTGGGCTCGCGTCCTCAGGGATGGCGACGATGAGTGAGCCTGATTTGCTTTCCTCCTCTGATTGGTTCAAGAGGGCTAAGCAAGCAATTCCAGGAGGAGTGAGTTCTCCTGTTCGTGCCTTCAAAGCTGTAGGAGGGACTCCTGTCTATTTCGAGCGAGGAGAGGGTTCTCGAGTTTGGGATACCAGCGGGAACGAGTACCTGGATCTTGTGGGGTCGTGGGGGCCGATGATTGTGGGTCATGCTCACCCACACGTGATCGATCGGGTAAAAACTGTAGGTGAAAAGTCATTCTCTTTTGGAGCTCCTAGTCGGCACGAAGTAATTCTCGCAGAGGAAATGAAGGCTCGGGTCTCGAAGCTAGACTTGGTCCGATTCGTTTCGTCCGGCACTGAGGCCGCAATGTCCGCTATTCGGTTGGCTCGAGCCGCCTCTGGCCGAAAAAAAATAGTCAAGTTCGCTGGTTGCTACCATGGTCACGTCGATTCGATGCTTGTCTCGGCTGGGTCCGGGGTCGCAACTTTGGGTCTTCCAAACTCACCAGGTATTCCTTCGGGACAAATCGAGGACACGGTAGTCCTGCCCTACAATGACATTCAGTCGATCAGGAAATTTTTCTCTGCCGACGGAGATCAAGTCGCGGCGGTAATTACCGAGTCAGCCCCTGCAAACATGGGAGTTGTTCCTCCGTTGCCGGGGTTTACGGAAGAATTGCGCAAACTCACCAGTCAGCACGGAGCTTTTTTGATATTCGACGAGGTTATGACGGGCTTTCGCGTCGCCAGGGATGGCTGGTGGGGTGCCTTTGCAAAACCTCGAAACATAAACCCTGACTTATTTATTTTCGGCAAAGTAGTTGGGGGTGGGTTTCCTCTTGCGGCCTTAGGGGGCCGGGATGACCTAATGAAATTGTTGGCTCCAGACGGAGACGTCTATCAGGCGGGGACTTTGAGTGGGAACCCCGTAGCGACGGCAGCAGGCTTTGCCACCCTCGAGCTCATGACGGAGCAAGCCTATGGAATATTGGATGCTAGGGCCGCCGCGGTCGGAAAAATTGTTTCGGATGAGTTATCGAAGAATGGTGTTCCACACTCTCTTCAATGTGCAGGAAATCTCTTTTCATTCTTTTTTTCACCCGACTTGGTGACCAACTATGAACAAGCCAGTGCTCAAAACACGAGTCATTTTGCGATTTTCTTTCATGAGTTATTGAAACATGGGGTTTCAATACCTCCATCCGCGTATGAAGCTTGGTTTGTTTCCACGGCAATCACAGATGATGATCTCGAAAAGCTGGGTAAGGCCGCGTCCCACGCAGCTCAGGCTGTCGCGGCATGGACTCCGGATTCTCTCGGGAAGTAATACGTATACTCGGGGGATGGAAAGTTCTAACCGGGCGGATTATCGACAGAAGGCCATCCTTCGGGCTGCGATTAAACTGCTGCAAAACGGTCAGGCGGATGATGTGTCAATGTCCGAGCTGGCTTTACAGACCGGCTTGTCTAGACCAGCCATTTACCAGTACTTTTCGTCGAGGCAGCACGTGCTTGCGGAGCTGGTTATCAACGAAATGGCTGATCTAAGTAACGAGATTGATCGATTGGTGGGGCTATTCGAAGATCCGTTAGAGCAAGTTCGGGTATGGATTCATTATTCCTTGGCCCATTTGGCGAGCGAGGAGCATGTCGCAATCAGGAAAATTTCGACTGATGTTTTGCCAGATTCAATGAGGGGTGAGCTCCGCGCTATGCATGGTTACGTTATGACCAGTCTAATTAATCCTCTAGCCGAGCTTGGTGTCGCGGACCCCGGTGCGCTTTGCGGGATGATCTATGGTTCAATATCGGCCGCGGCAAAGAGAATTGAGGAAGGTGCATCCTTCGTTGAAGAGTCGAATGCGTTGGAGACGTTCGTAGTATCTGGTGTCGAGTCCTCCATCTCGGAGGCCAGAGGGGGCTTGTAGTTTAGAAAGCCGGAAGCTCGAGGGCTGGTGTCTTCGTCAGGTTCGCTCGCCCAACTTGAGGTCCCGCTATCAAACGGCTGGAACAAACCAGTCATCAACTCCCGAGATATCTTGGTGGACTTGTCGATACCCAGCTTCTTCGAGACACCGCCTGATCGAGGATCTGTTAGGCCCAAAATTGTGCTCCACGGAGATGGCATTGAATCTAAACCTGGAAAAATCGAAAGCCTTTAAGATGGCCAGTTCGCTTCCCTCTGTGTCCACGGAGAGGAAATCAATCTCCCTGGGAGCCTTGGCCTGAATGAGAAGGTCCAAAAGGGAGACCGTTTCGACCGGGTACACCTTGCCCTGCTTTCGGTAGCGACGGTACTGGTCCCTTGATTCCAGAAACTTAAAGGTCGAGATGGCCCCAATTTTTGCTTCCTTGAAATCAAGAATTTCTCCTGTTTGGGACCAGACTGCTCGAAAATCGCAAACGCAATTTCGGTTCGCCACCAGTTCGGCATGGAACCGCGCCGCTGGTTCAGCTATGACTCCCTTCCACCCGAATTGCGATTCAAGAAGATAGGAATTTGAGCCGGTAATCCCATCGGTACCACCGAACTCTACGAAATAGCCTTCACGTTTGAAGCCAGACTCTGCAAGAGCAAAAACGTCTTGGCGGAATTGTGCCTTAGACTCTGACAAAGACTCAATAACTTGGGTTACGAGACTTGGCGAGGAGTATCTCCGGATAATTTCGATATCTCGAATCGCGTTATCCTTTGTCTGCTCTAGAGATGATTTCCTCGCCAGCACAAAACCAGTTTTGCCGATTATTCGCTGGACCATCGCTGGAAAAGAAGACATGTTGACAATTATGCTCTGGTAATCGAGCGATTTCTACCTCAATTTTTTGGCAGAGTGCAAAGCTATTGCTGGCTTGGGGACTGCATCTTGCCAGGTTGCGCCGGTGCGCCAATTTCCGAAACTCTAGGCTGGTTCGCTTCAGACCTCTGCCCTAGAGGATCAGCAATATTTTGCGGAGGATGGGGGATTCGAACCCCCGAGGGCTTTCACCCAACACGCTTTCCAAGCGTGCGCCATAGGCCACTAGGCGAATCCTCCTGCTAACTCACTGGTTTCCTTCCTGAGCCTTAATTACCATCCTAACGATAAACTGAAGATGGCTCTCCGTGCGGCGCTATCCCGGCCAAACCCCCCAGGGCGGAAACGCAGCAAGGGTAACCGGGCTCTGGTGGGTGCGCGGAGAGTCCTCGCAAGAAATTCCTGAGCCCAACCCAATTTCATGCAGATAGGGTAATCACATGGTCGCAGCTTTATACCGGCGGTATCGCCCCCAGACCTTTGGGGAGATTATCGGACAGGCTCAGGTCACTGAGCCTTTAGCGAAAGCGCTCGATTCGGACCGCGTTAGCCACGCCTATCTTTTCAGCGGTCCCAGAGGCTGCGGTAAAACAACTTCGGCAAGAATCCTGGCTCGATGCCTAAACTGCCACCAAGGTCCGGCTTCTGCTCCTTGTGGGTCGTGCCCAAGTTGTGAAGAACTTTCGCGCGACGGAGGAGGCTCGCTCGATGTCGTCGAGATTGATGCAGCAAGTCATAATGGTGTAGATGATGCCAGGGAACTTCGCGAGCGGGCAGTATTTTCCCCGGCCAGGGACCGCTATAAAATTTTCATTCTTGATGAAGCTCATATGGTGACCCAGCAAGGATTCAATGCTCTGCTTAAGTTGGTCGAGGAACCGCCAGAGCACGTTAAGTTCATTTTCGCGACCACCGAGCCTGAAAAGGTAATCGGCACAATACGCTCTAGAACACATCACTACCCCTTCCGCTTGGTTCCACCTGCAGACCTGCTCAATTATGTTGAGTCCGTAGCAAAGAAGGAGTCGGTCGAGGTTGAAGAGGGCGTTATCCCTCTTGTTGTTCGCGCTGGAGGAGGGTCAGTAAGAGACACTCTCTCGGTTCTTGATCAGTTGATGTCCGGTTCTGAGGATGGAACCTTAAAATACGATCGAGCTACGGGCCTGCTGGGTTACACTCATAGCGAGCTTCTTGCAGAGATTGTCGACGCCATATCTAAGAAGAGCGGAGGAGCATCTTTTGTTGCGCTTGAGAAAGTTATGCATGCAGGCCAGGATCCCCGTCGATTCGGGGAAGATCTGTTGGATTATCTTCGGGACCTCATAGTTGTCATTGCTGCTGAATCCGAAACTGAGGCTCTACTTCCGGGGATCAGTTCTCCCGTTATTGACCAGATGCGTGCTTTGGCATCGGCTCTCGGTCCGCGCCGGTTGCTGGGAATGGCTGATGTGGTTAGCGAGGCAATCACAACGATGGTCGGGGCGACCTCGCCGAAGCTTCACCTGGAACTTCTGCTGGCTCGTTTGCTGGTTGATGAGCGCGGGTCAGCTATTTTGCAGCCTGCAGAAGATGCTGAAAGCGGGCCCGTCTCAGCAAATAGTCCGTCTCTGTTAGATGAAGATTCGAACCCAACTGTTTCAAAATTAAAGGAAAAAAGTCCTGAGGAGAAGTCCATCTCCTCGGGTGCGGAGCTCGCGAAACAACCCGAGCCGTTGACGACTCAGCTTTTGAGAGATTCTTGGCCGACAGTCATAAATTATGTTGGGGATAAGAAAAAAGCAGTGTGGTCTGTTCTAGTAGACTCGACGGTTCTCGGTCTCGATGGTGATGTTGTGACCATAGGGTTTCCTGTCCTCGAGGGCGCCGAAGTGCTCCGAAAACCCCAAGGTCCCGGCCTTCCTGTAAATGCAGAACTCCTGAGGGCTGGCATCGAGAGCGTAACTGGGCATCGAGTCAGATTTATAGTGAAGGAAACTCCTCCAAATCATCGAGACTCCGACCAATCGAAAAACGAGTGGCCAACCAAAGAGCCCCCTGCTTCAGTCGGCTCTTCCGAGGAAAACGGATCAGACTCGGCTAGCCAATCTGACGGTTCTCAGGAAAATGCGGAGGCGATCAGTCAGGGCCAAACTGGCGAGGCAGCTGTTCGCGAATTACTCGGTGGCGAACTTATTGAAGAGCAGATTTTGCCGAGCCGGGAAGACTAATCAAAATGTACGAAGGAATTGTCCAAGACATAATTGATGAATTCGGAAGGCTGCCGGGCATCGGCCCAAAATCTGCTCAGCGAATTGCTTTTTTTATAATTCAGAACTCCCAGTACGACCCGGCTCGGATCGCTGAATTATTGGCCTCAGTCCGTCAGACAGTCCAATTTTGTGAGACTTGCGGCATGATTTCGGAGAGCGCGTCGTGCGGTTATTGCTCAGAACCAAAAAGGAACTCGGAAATTATTTGTGTGGTGGAGGAGCCGAAGGACGTATTGGCGATTGAGCGTACACGGGAATACCGGGGTCTTTATCACGTCCTGGGGGGCGCAATCAGCCCAATTGACGGCATTGGCCCCGAGGATCTCAGAATTTCGGAACTAATGGCCAGATTGGCTGACTCGTCCGTTTTGGAAGTGATTATCGCGACGGACCCAAACATAGAAGGAGAAGCCACCGCCACTTACCTCAGCCGATTGTTGGTCCAGCCTGGACTGGCGGTAACTCGATTAGCGAGCGGCTTGCCAGTCGGAGGAGACTTAGAGTACGCCGATGAAGTTACGCTTGGAAGGGCCTTTGAGGGCCGGAGGCCGTTTTCCTGAACTGTGGCCACCAAATCAGTTGGGCGATAGAATTCGGGAGAGGGGGTCGCTGGGACTTTTCGAGGGGGCTTGGAGAATAATTTGAGTTTAATTGTCCAGAAATACGGGGGCTCCTCGGTGGCTGATGCCGAGAGCATTATTAACGTGGCCGCTCGGATTGTTGATGCCCGGTCGGCGGGCAACGCGGTTGTCGTGACCGTATCCGCAATGGGCGATACCACTGACGATCTAATTGAACTGGCCCGAAAGGTCAGCGAAAATCCCCATGACCGAGAAATGGATATGTTGCTAACAACAGGGGAGCGCGTTTCCATGGCTCTTCTTGCCATGGCAATTCGAGATAAGGGCTACGATGCTCGATCCTTCACGGGCAGTCAAGCGGGGATGATGACTGACGCGCAGCATGGCCGGGCTCGCATTGTTGATGTCAGCCCAGCTCGACTTAGGCATGCGCTCGATGACGGCGCCGTCGCAATAGTCGCCGGTTTTCAGGGTTTCAATCAAGATTCGCGGGATATTACAACGCTTGGTCGCGGTGGATCGGACACCACGGCAGTGGCTCTTGCAGCTGCTCTCGGGGCCGAGGTCTGTGAGATTTACACTGATGTTGACGGAGTCTTCAGTGCCGATCCAAGAATGGTGCCGAGAGCGCGTAAGCTTTCTAAGGTCTCTTATGAGGAGATGCTTGAGCTTTCTGCGGCCGGAGCAAAGGTAGTAAATATTCGAGCAGTTGAGTTTGCACGTCGGCACGGGGTTCATTTGCATGTTCGTTCGTCGTTTAGGGAAGAATTAGGGACCTGGGTAGGTTTCGCAGTTGAAGGGGAAAATGTGGAAGAGCCAATCATTTCTGGCGTCGCTGGTGATACTAGCGAAGCAAAAATAACGGTTGTAGGGGTACCGGATATTCCTGGAAAAGCTGCAGAAATTTTCACGATCGTAGCCGGAGCGGGAGCCAATATCGACATGATTGTTCAAAATGTCTCGGTGCGAGAAAAAGGACACACCGATATTTCTTTTACGCTGCCTAAAGAAGACGGAGAAAGAGCGATGGCTGCCCTGACTAAGGCACAGAAAAACTCAGGTTTTGAGTCTCTCGTTTACGATGACCAGATAGGGCGTCTATCTGTGGTGGGGGCGGGTATGAGAACTAACGCGGGAGTTTCCGCTCAATTGTTCACTGCTTTGTCCAATGCGGGAATTAATATCGAGATGATTTCGACCAGTGAAATCAGAATTTCGGTTATCATGCGACATGAAATCCTGGAAGAAGCTGTGAGGGCTGTTCATGCCGCTTTTGGCCTGGATGGTGACGCTGACGCGAGTGTGTACGCGGGAACAGGTCGCTAGTGGTCTCTCTTGGCATTGTTGGTGCCACCGGCCAGGTGGGGCGGGTTGTCAGGCAGTTACTGGAGGACCGAAATTTTCCAGCGAAATCCGTAAGATTCTTTGCTTCGGAGCGCAGCGTTGGCAAGAGCCTCGAGTTTTTAGGTGAAGGGGTTGCCGTCGAGAGCGTGGTTGATGCTGACCCGGCTGGCCTTGATTTAGCCATATTTTGCGCCGGGGCTGCTCTGGCCCTCGATCAAGCACCTAGGTTTGTCGGGGCCGGTGCGTTGGTAGTGGATAACTCGAGTGCTTGGAGAATGCATCCAGAAGTTCCGCTGGTGGTTTCCGAGGTGAACCCGAGCGCATTGGAGAAGCTAAATTTAGGAATAGTAGCGAATCCCAACTGCACAACAATGATCGCAATGCCCGCCTTGAAAACGCTCCACGATCATGCAGGACTAAAACGACTAATTGTCTCCACCTACCAGGCGGTCTCGGGCTCGGGTTTGCGAGGCAGCGAGGAACTTAGCGAACAAATAAGTTCAGTTATGAATGTAAATTTTGGGGATCTTGCTTTTAGTGGGTCGGCCATCAAGTTCGCCCAAAGTAGGGTCTTTCCGGAAACAATTGCTTTCAACACTGTTCCGCTAGCGGGAGATTACGCCTCAGATGGAAGTGGCGAAACTGAAGAAGAGCAGAAACTAAGAAACGAAAGCAGAAAAATACTGGAAATTCCGGACTTGCGGGTGGGGGGCACCTGCGTACGTGTCCCCGTTTTCACGGGACATTGTCTTCAAATAAATGCCGAATTTTCGAACGCAATCAATGTTGTCCGGGCACGGGAACTGTTAGATGGCGCTGCTGGAGTTGACCTGGTCGAGGTGCCAACACCGCAAAAAGCCACAGGGGGAGACAAGAGCATGGTCGGGCGACTACGACAGGACCTCAGCGTAGAAAATTCTCGTGGCCTATCTTTGTTTATCGCGGGAGATAATTTGCGAAAAGGGGCGGCGCTCAATGCTGTTGAAATTGCTGAGCTCCTTGCTCGCCGTCTGTAAGCCCTGGCCAATGGTTGCCTCCTAAGAGAGTATAACGGGTACTATTTTCGATTTGGCATTTCATATTCCCCGCTGTCCTTGATGTAAAAGACACCCACCGCGATGCATAACACGAGAATCCCGAACAACGCGTTCGCGAAGTTACCGCTGAGAGAGAAAGCCAGATATGTTCCGGCCGGCACCGTAACCAGGGACCCCATGCTGACCCAGCCGGATAATCGAAACGATGTGTTCTGGTACCTTAGGTTAGCCAGGCTGCCGCTCAGGGCTCCCGGAATAATTGCGAGGAGTGAGATACTTTTCGCGGCAAGGTCACCTACTCCGAAAAGCAAAACTAGAGCTGGAACGACCACGACTCCTCCCCCGATCCCAAAGGTTCCAGCGAGGATGCCCATCAAAAGGCCAATGGCTATCAAAGACATGGCAATAAGGGTTGTAACTTCCCCAATTTCCTCTGAGCTATCGGGAGTCAGAAAAAGTGTGACTCCTGCGCAAAGCGCAAGAACGCTGAACCCCCAAGTGAGTACTTTGGTATTAATTTTCTTGAGAATTAGGGCTCCAATCTGAGCCCCACTAATTGCTCCAATTGCTACCAATAGGCCAGGAATCCAGGGAAATAAGCCACCAGCTGCGTAGGATGAAGCCCCCAAAATTGACATAGGGGCTATCGCCAATAGGGAGATGCCATTGGCGAATTTATGCTCAAGTCTAGCCCACCACATGAGAAGCGGAGCGATAACAATCCCGCCCCCGACTCCGAATAGACCGCAAAACAAGCCTCCCGCCATTCCGATGGTTAGAAGTTTGATTCGGCGGACCCATGAGGGGCTAATTTGGGACTTCACTATGGAAGCTTATTGTGGAAAAGCCTGAACTACAATGGAGTTGTGAATGGACATTATGACGTCGTATTAGTCGGGGGCGGCATCATGAGCGCGACTCTTGGGACTATAGTTTCCGAGGTTGAGCCGAACTGGAGGATCCTCCTTATTGAAAAACTTCCAGATGTGGGGTCCGAGAGTTCAAACGCCTGGAACAATGCTGGGACGGGACACTCTGCTTTGTGCGAGCTGAACTACACCCCTGAAATGGACGACGGGTCTGTGGAGATTAGTGGGGCGGTCAAAGTCAACGAACAATTTCAAGTGTCACGACAGTTTTGGTCGTGGCTGGTTTCGTCCGGCGCAATTCCTGATCCGAAGGCGTTCATCAATCCTTCCCCGCACATAAGCTTTGTTTGGGGGGAAAATAATGTTGCTTACCTTAAGAAGCGATACGAGGCTCTGCGACAACATCCATTGTTCCCAAATATGGAGTATTCCGAGGACCCGATGGTCATTGCAGAGTGGGCTCCCTTGCTTATTCACGGAAGGAAAAAAAACGAAGTTCTCGCTGCAACGCGATTTAAGTCTGGCAGCGATATAGATTTTGGTGCTCTGACTAGTCTTCTAGTGGACCGTTTGCGTTCCCGAGGTATTGACTATCTGCCGGAGCATGTGGTGGCAGGCCTGCAAAAGAAATCTGGTTTTTGGAAAATTCGCGTCAAAGCCGAAATTGGCGGCACTCCATCAGTTATTACCAGTCCCTTCGTGTTTGTTGGGGCTGGGGGCATGGCTCTGAATTTACTTCAACGTGCGAAAATTCCGGAGATCCGAGGCTACGGAGGTTTCCCGGTGAGCGGAGTTTGGATGCGCTGCGATAACTCGTCAGTCGCTGCTCTCCATCAGGCTAAGGTATATGGAAAGGCCAGTGTTGGGGCACCACCTATGTCTGTGCCTCATTTAGACTCTCGAGTGGTCTCGGGGAAGACAAGCCTCCTATTTGGGCCATACGCGGGTCTGAAGCCTAAGTTTTTGAAGAACGGTTCTTTTTTTGATTTTTTCCTATCGATCAGGTGGCACAATCTGTTGCCAATGGTGGCAGTCGCTCTCCAAAACTTGCCCCTCGTTAGTTACCTCATAAGAGAATTAATTGCGAACAGGTCTCAACGTTTGCAATCTCTTCGGGATTTTTACCCAGGTGTCAATCCGGATGATTGGTACGAGTTGGAGGCGGGGCAGAGGGTTCAAGTAATAAAACCAGACTCGGAGAAAGGAGGCGTTCTACAATTTGGCACCGAAATGGTCTCTGGCTCTGATGGAACAATCGCTGGATTACTGGGGGCCTCTCCTGGGGCTTCAACTACTGTGCCAATCATGCTGAGTGTCCTCGAGTCGTGCTTTCCATCGAAAATTCGCGAGTGGATGCCAATTATTCAAAAAATGGTGCCGAGCTACGGCACGCAGCTCTCAGAGTCCCCATCCAGGGCCAAAAAATCGTTGTCAAGCACTGCTAAAAAACTCGGACTTGAATTATAGCCGCGGGGATTCAATTCAAAGCATGACGGATAGAAATCTGCCAAAATAGGCCGCAATTCATATATCGGCCAAGGTGTCGGCTTGATCCCAGATTTTCCTGACACACTTGAGTAATGTTCGAGAGACACAAGCCTGGCTTATCCCCCTATCTTCCTCCAAAGCCGGTGAGCTGGTGGAGATGGGCACTGGGAACTTTTCTGATTGTGATCGCCTGGGTTTTTGGAGGGTCGTTTCTGAGTCTGGCTATCCTTCCCTATTCAGGGGTAGACCCGAAGGTTTTAGTCGGAGGGGGCGATATTTTCTCCGCGATGCCCGGTTGGGGATTTCTGCTTATTGCTCTCGTGAGCTTCATCCCATTATTTATTGCAGTGATGGTCGCTTATCGATTCGTACTAGGCATCAGGGTCTCTTATCTTTTCTCGTCTCTCAACAGATTCCGATGGTGGCGAGTGGCTCTCGGGTTTTTCGTCTGGCTTGGCCTAATTGGCGGGCCGGTTTTGGCTGGACTTCTCTTTTATCCAGGTCAATATCAATACAATTTCTCAGCAAGCAGCTTCATTCCCTTTGCGGTAGTGGGGATTTTGCTTTTACCCATCCAAACATCTTCGGAGGAGCTTTTGTTCAGGGGTTGGTTGCTTCAGTGGATTGGGGGTCGGGTGCGGAATATCGCTCTCTTATCGTTCATTAGCGGTGCGGCCTTTGCCCTTCCGCATCTGCTTAACCCGGAAGCCGGAGGAGATATTATCGGAGCATTCCTGGGGTACTTTTCAGTCGGATTTGCTCTAGCTTGGGTGACGATTCGCGATAGGTCATTGGAGGTTGCGCTGGGAGCTCATTTATCGAACAACCTATTTGCGGGGCTGCTGTTTGGTTACGAGGGTGGAGTTTTACCAGCCGAGGCTATTTTTGTTTCGGGCCCAGTCGAATGGGGAGTCAGCAATCTTCTTGGAATTTTGATAATTCCTGTTTTTATCCTGCTCACGAGGGCTGGTCGTCCAGTGGCAAGATCGACTGAGAATAATTCTGTGTAGACAATGCGGGGCGTAGAAAAATATGTAAGTGAGGCAACAGTTTTGCCGTCCATTCGGATTTGATTGACCGCTGGGTCATGCGCGGTCTCACGGGGTCCTGTTACTTTATATCGAGACAGAAATGATTGAAACAGATAATTGTTACTAAAGTTGAATCAAGACCTTTCAGGGTCAAAGTAACATTTACCGTACGAAAAATTCAACGAAATGGAGAAGATTAGATGGCTTCAGGAATTTTGTCAGAGGGTGACACAGCTCCAGGATTTGAACTGGAGGATAAAGATGGGAATCAGGTGAAGTTGGCTGATTTCTTGGGACAAAATGTCGTTCTTTATTTTTATCCCGCCGCTAGCACGGAGGGATGCACTACTCAGGCATGTGATTTTAGGGACAACCTGGCTTCCCTACAGAATGCTGGTTTTGTGGTTCTTGGAATATCAAAGGATCGCCTTCCTGCTCTTCAAAAATTTGCCGCAGACGAGAATCTCAAGTTTCCTCTCTTGAGCGACCCAGAGCTAACGACTCATCATGCTTATGGAGCTTATGGAGAAAAATCCATGTATGGAAAAACTGTGATGGGTGTGATCCGATCAACCTTTGTTATCGACAAAAATGGAGTAATCGAACACGCGCTATACAACGTTCGGGCGACAGGTCATGTGGAGATGCTCAAGAAAAAAATTGGAATCGCGTAAAAGGTAAGTGGGCCCCGTGGGGATCGAACCCACGACCCACGGATTAAAAGTCCGTTGCTCTGCCAACTGAGCTAGAGGCCCACCGATTAGTTTACATTCGATTGGCTACCACATATGTTGCGGTCCGATACGTAAACGTTATTGCTCATGTAGAGTAGGTTGTTGTCAATTACGAATCCCTTGAGGTGTCCTAAATGAAAAAGCCCCTTCGATTTCCGTTAGTCGCGATGTCATCCGTAGCCCTTTTGATGGCAGGATGTGCCGCTGAGCCGTCAGTCGAGGAAAGCCCCGTTGAAGAGCAAGTTGAGGAGGTTGTTGCTGAACCCGAGGTGAATCGTCATCCTCTTACTGGGTTCGAACTTCCTGAGGGTTCGGTCGAAGGACCAAGTGTTGCAGTCAAAATTGACAACACGAGCAGTGGTCGTCCCCAAGTGGGTATTGCAGCGGCAGATCTTGTGTTCGAGGAGTTGGTTGAGGGTGGAGTGACCCGCTATTTGGCCGTGTTTCACTCGGCGATACCAACAGAGGTTGGTCCGGTTAGGTCAGGTCGTCCCCAAGACGCCGATCTAATCCAATCTCTGGGGGGAATTTTTGTATTTTCTGGTGTTGGGAATGCTAATGTTCGCGAAATTATTCGAGGAACAGGGCTTCAGCTAGTTGAGCATGACACATCGAAAGGAGAACCCTTCGAGGACAACTTCTTCAGGTCCACAAGGAAACCTGCCCCATGGAACCTTCACATCGAGGCTTCTGCAGTAGCCGAACTTTATCAGGACTTGACGTCACCTGCCGAGCAATTTGAGTTTAGGACGGAACCAAGCGAATCGTCTGCTGTGTTGAGTGGGGTAGGTGCTGATTCGGTAAGAGTTACCTTTAGCAAAAGGGTGCAATCGATTTGGGAGTGGGATGAGTCGAGCGGCACTTACTTGAAATTTTTGGAGAATGGCGAGCCTGACAGTGACGCTGATGGAACTCAAATTTCCGCCACTAACTTGCTGGTCTTCACGCCAAACTACTTTGACGTAGAGGGTCTACCCTCGGCTGCTATTTCTGGAATTCGTGAGACAGCTTATTATTTTGGGGGAGGTAACGTAATAAGCGGTCTTTTCGATGCTTCGATCCCTGGAAACCCAATTGGTCTGTCTGATCTTGAGGGACAGAATCTTTTTCTTACCCCTGGAAAGACCTTTATTCTTCTGCCCCCGGGAGCCGGCTCCACTGCTGGCGGTGTCACGGTCGGATCGCTTACCTATCAGTTCCAAGACGTTTCAACCCGTCTAGACTTTTAGCTTTTTGGCAAGCCTTCGATCTCCATCAGTTTTCTCTCCCGCATACAAAGGAACAGCGGAAATGTGAAAGCGAAAGCTGTGATTCCCGAAAGAGCTATGTAAAGCCAAACTCTCTTCATTCCGAGCTTTCTCGACTCAAAGATCATAAACGCGGAGCCTGCGATGGCCACCAGAATGAGGTCCGCGGAAAGAACCCAATCTGCAGCCGAACCAAACCAAGCTGAGAGGTAGTTTTGGCCGGTAGCGCTTACAAACCCATTCAGGGTCCATGCAGATATCAATCCCGCAAAAGCTAGGGACAGATAAAAAACACTTTTTGCTTCCCGATTCAAAACTTTCATTTCGAAAGGCTACTAGCGAAAACTGAGACTCTCATGGAACTTTTTGACGTAGATTAGAATCTCGTGACGAAGTTTCTAAAACCCGTAAAAATGTCGCCGTCTCGACTGGAGTCTGCATCTTCTCAGCTAAGTGCACTTGGTATAAATCCAGCACAAAGATCGGAGGTTGCCCATGAGACGGCGTCCGCTTTTTTGGCGAGAGGTAAAACTTTGGCATCAAAAGATATGCGTCGAGCGCTCGTGGATTTTACAGATAAACACGGCCTTGACACCTTGGCAGATTTGTGGTCTCAATCCCACCCAATAACCCTGCCCGGAGCTTTGTGGAGACTTTACTTAGTGCGGGCTGTAATAAGGCAGAATCCGGCAGATTTTGCCGGCCTTTTTGTCAGAGGAGCTGAAAATCTTCGATCTATCGAGACCTTTTTGAACAGTCCAGCGGAAATATTGAGCGGAGAAGATCTCCTAGGCACCTGGGATTCAATTCTGTCCGGAATTTTTAGCGGAGATATCTCGTCAGCACTCGATCGAGCGGGCGCCGTGGCCAGAGCTATATCCGCCGGGGCAATTTCGATTTCATGGGATGATGAGTCGGACGCCATTTACCTGACCGCCCGAGCGATCGAATGGAATCTTGTTGCCGAAGAGCTAGCTTTGGCTGCAAAGGAAGAGAGGAAGGGTGGTCTCAGCTAGCGAACTTGGTGAGGGGTTACAATTGGGTGTCGAGTCGCAGTAACCCCGGGCTCCATAACTAGCCGCTTCGAGCGGCCTCGCGCCGAGAGGCGTTCTGCGGCTCGGCTCTAATTTGCCGGAGGGCTGTGGCTTTCAATCGAGGTGATGTGAACCAAGTTTCTGCTAACAGCTAGGTGAAGGATGGAAAAGCTTCCTTCTGACAAATTTACTATCCTCCATAAAGCGTCGTCTGCCAGGCCTGCAAATTTAGCGGCGGTTTTCAGAAGTTGCAGGAGGACAGGGGCATGAGAACAAAAGAGAGATGGGCTTTCCCGGTTGATTTGGCGTTTCAACAGCTCAGACGCACGGTCGGAACCTTTGAGTACCAACTCTTGACTAATGGCCTCAGCGATCTCAAGCTGTGTGTCGCTCAATCCAATAACGGCTCGGGCTGTGTCCCTGCACCTTCGAGATGGACTGGAGAAAACACGGGTTGGTGAGAAAGCCATTATTCCCGCTGATATGTTTTTGGCATCTTCTAATCCACGCTCAGTTAGGGCCCTGTCTCTATCACTATGGTTTGCTTTGAATTTATGCTCTGCTTCGGCATGACGCAAAAAAATTATGGGAAATGTTTGGACTTTCCCCTCACTCAAGGCTTCCCGAAACCTCTTGACCATGTAGCGGTCGAGGTCGTAGGTCAGGAGTTTAGAAACTTTATCTACACTTACCCATTCGATAGAGGACACTTCTTCGTTGGGCCTAAATTCTGAATTGGTACTTAGATTTGAATCTATTTCTGATCCCCAATAGTGAACAGTTTTTGGACTACCGTCTTTTAGGGTGTAGCTGACCTCGCCGAGGTATAGTCCCAGATTGATTTCAAATCCTGTCTCCTCGAGTACCTCGCGCCTAGCCGTTTGCGGCAGGGTCTCAAAATCATCCCTCTTACCTTTCGGAAAGGATGTGTCTTTGTGAAAGGGTCGGTGAACGACGAGAATCTCAACGCTACCGGCTTGTCGCCGCCAACACACAGAGCCTGCCGCGACAGTTGCGGGTTCTTTGCTGGCGTCTGACAACCCTGCCTCCACTTCCTACTTACCGTTACCAGCTCCAACTAGTATGAACTAGCTTGTCATCGGGGTAACAAATTCCGAAGTTTTTATTTTTTAGTTTTCCGGTCGCAGGCGCCCTACGCGGGTTTATTGTCTGTCTGATTAACTTCGTCGGAGCTTTCCAAAACCGTAAACCGGTAGCCGACATTGCGGACCGTACCGATCAATGATTCCATGTCTCCGAGTTTTGCTCGAAGGCGGCGCACGTGCACGTCAACAGTTCGAGTCCCTCCAAAATAGTCATATCCCCAGACTTCGCTCAGCAGCTGCTCTCGGGTAAAGACTCGTTGGGGGTGACCAGCAAGAAAGCGCAGTAGCTCGAATTCCTTGAAGGTGAGGTCAAGTGCGCGGCCGTCGATTTTTGCTTGATAGCTAACCTCGTCAATGGTGACTCCTGAAGTCGAGATCATTTTATCGTCGGGATCCTTGCTGACACGGTTGATAAGTAGCCGGATTCTTGCGTCGACTTCACCAGGACCTGCTCCAGCTAAAATCACGTCGTCAAAGCCCCAATCTGGACTCAGCGCAGGCATTCCCGTCTCGCTAACAGCCAAGAGAAGGGAGGCAGAAAGGCCCGTTGTTGTAAGAATTCGACATAGCGCTTTGGCCCCGGATAGGTCTGATCGCGCATCGACTACCACAATGTCGGCGCTGGGAGCATTCACCAGCGCTGCTGGTTGAGCGGGAATAGTTCGAACCTTATGAGAGAGCAGGTTTAGGGCTGGAATTACCGAGGAGCCATCCTCGGAACTCAAGACCAGCACACTCGCCATCAGCCCCCCTCTCAGAGATTTTTGATGTAATTGAGTCTATCGCTGCCGAGTACACCGGCGAAAATATATTTTTCTGAACGGGGATTTTAGGCCAGTAACAAGCTGCTTTATTGGCCGGGTAAGGCATATGAAGGATTAGCAAAATTTCGACCGGGTGGATCCAAAACCCTAATCGCAAAAACATTTTGAGCAGGCTGTTAGATTTCACGCAATAGACTTGCACTATGTTGCTCGCGTTAGAAATTTTTTTCCTCGGCCTCTTAGCGCTCGCTGGCGTCGGAATTGCTTGGGTCGCTTTTGTTGTTCTCAGAAACCTCTACAAAGGGCAGCGCTAATAAAGTGAGCAAGCAGAAATCAAAGCCCGAACTTTCCCGGGAGGCCGGGGGCGACCCGCATAGGGTGCAGCGAAAAATTGTCTCGGGAGAAGTCGTCATTCAAGATGACGAGAATGCTGTGTTGAGATTAGGTGGAAACGACAGGCTTAGATGGTTGGATAGTTTGGTATCTCAGCAGGTTGCGGACCTAACAATTGGAAAGACCGCTGAAGCCCTTTTGCTTAGTCCGCAAGGCCGGATAGAGCACTCATTTCTCCTGACTGACAATGGCCATGTGACGTGGTTATTGACTCGAAAAAAAGAAATTTATGCTCTCGAGGAGTGGCTTCGGTCTATGGTTTTTCGAATGGAGGTAAGTATTCAGCGGCCGGAAGGGCTATTGCTCTTTTCCAGCCCCCTCAGTTCTAGCCTCAAATGCTTCGATCCGATAGCACTTTTTTCCGATCCTTGGCCAACTATCGGGGCAGAATCTGTCGGTCTCAAGGAGCAGAATCATCCGGGTTCTAATTGGTCAATGTTGACTGCCTTAGTTGAAGAAGACAAAACGTCAGCTTTAGCAGTTCCTAAGGTGGGGCCGGAATTCTGCGAACCTCTTAGAATTGCTGCTGCGAGACCAAGCATGGAGGATGTTGACGAAAAATCTATTCCTCATGAACTTGACTGGCTCAGAACCGCAGTGCATCTCAACAAAGGATGTTATCGGGGGCAAGAGTCGGTTGCTAAGGTACAAAATCTTGGTCAGCCGCCACGAAGATTGACAATTTTGCATCTGGATGGGTCTAGCTCACAGCTCCCTGAAAAAGGAGATGAGGTTTTCTCTGATGGCCGTTCTGTTGGTCGTATTTCTCGCGCCGGGTGGCACTATGAGTTGGGTCCGCTGTCACTAGCCCTTTTGAAAAGAAACGTCCCAGCAAATCAAGATTTATTAGTCAGGTGCAAGGACGTCAAATTGGCAGCTAAGCAGGAGACTATCGTTCCCGCCGGATCACGAGAAAGAAAAGATATTTTTCGTCTAGGTCCCCTTCGGTAGTCCTAATGCTTGGCCAACTCCCTCCGCAGCCCTCACTAAACTAGGGGTATGACTCACAAACTCATTTTGTTGCGGCACGGCGAATCAGAATGGAATAAGGTCAACCGTTTTACCGGCTGGGTTGACGTGCGATTATCTGAAAAAGGTAAAAGGGAAGCGGTTCGAGCTGGAGAATTACTGCGCGAACACTCGTGCTTGCCTGACGTCGTGCACACCTCAGTGCTTTCGAGGGCAATTCAAACCGCTAACCTGGCTTTAGACTCCGCCGACCGACTGTGGGTGCCCTGTAGCAGATCTTGGCGACTTAATGAGAGACATTACGGAGAACTTCAGGGCAAAAACAAAGCGGAAATACTGAAGACGTTTGGTCAAGAGCAATTTGATGAATGGCGACGAGCCTTTGATGTCTCTCCTCCTCCGATCGCGATTGAAAACCCCCACTCTCAGCGAGGAGATCCAAGGTACTCAAATATCGGCGATTTTGTGCCGCTAACCGAATCTTTGAAAATTGTGATTGACCGGCTAATTCCTTACTGGAAATCTGAAATTGTTCCTGATATTTCACTTGGTAAAGTTACGTTAGTAGTGGCCCATGGAAACAGCCTACGAGGTCTCGTAAAGTACCTTGAGGGAATCGACGACGAGGCTATTTCACAGCTAAACATTCCAACCGGGATCCCTTTAATTTATGAACTGGGTAGAAACCTCAAGCCGAAATCTAAAGGACACTATTTGGACCCAGAAGCCGCCAAAAAAGGCGCCGCGATGGTTTTGGCCCAGGGTAAAAAGAAGAGCTAGACCTCGATCGGTTCGGTGGGCGGGTTCCACTCTCCAGTGGCAAGGTATATCATTTTCTTCGCGATTGAGACCGCATGGTCGGCAAAACGTTCGAGATACCTGGACGCCAGAGTCGCGTCGACAGTAGTTTCGGTTTCCTGAGACCATGCATCGCTTAGCAGTGTCTCGAAGACAGAAAGATGAAGGGCGTCAACTTTATCGTCCTCGTCTCTAATTTTTTGCGCGATAGCAGTGTCGTTAGTTCTCAGCAATTCGACCAACATTGTGGACATTTCAATATCCAGCTGACCCATTTCGGTGAATGTAGGACGCACAGATTTTGGGGCAACTTTTTCGGGGAACCGGTACCGAGCGAGCTGTGCGAGATGCTCAGCCATATCACCCATTCGCTCAAGAGAGGA
>MDTG01268650.1_pt1 | contig 19215 bp, 25 predicted proteins | sample 811421 | NCBI WGS metagenome assembly MDTG01 (sample SAMN05326645, study PRJNA326480) | marine metagenome | isolation source: seawater | place: Pacific Ocean: South East | collected 2011
AATCTAAAATATGACCACTTGCCGGAGTGACCGGAATCATGGAATCCCAATGAAGCAGGTCCCCGAGTTGAGCTATTATGCACTTTTCTGCTGAGGGAGATTGCGCTACCATTGATCGGAATGCGTCAATGATCACATCCTCCGCAATTTGAAGGTTCCAATCTCTACCGCCTTCTTCACCCCATGCCAACATTCCAATATGGCAATCAGTTAAAACATAAAAGTTAAGCAGATCGGAGTCGCACTTGCGCGGGCTTTTAACAGAGGGTAGACGCTTTACGTCTTTTGCTAAGTCTTCGTAAATTTCTTTAGCTATTTCAAACTCAGCGACCTTATCCTTGTCGGTCTTTACCCACTGTTGTTTAATTTCTCCATCACCATCCAGAAGTGTTGAAGTTCCTTTTAGATGATAACCGGGAGGACAGGGTGATGATACGTTGTGATGCGGTGACCAACCCCTCAAAGCGGCGTTCGACTCAACTCGTTGAACTGTTTTTACAATAGCTGAGTGATGTTTATTAAGAGACCTAGCGGCCTCCCTAATTTTTCCTCCGTTATCGCTCAGTGTTTGAATCACAGATTTTTGAGTATCGGTGTTGCAATACTCAATCAGCGAACTATAAAAAAACTCGTCCTTTTTCATCCCTCTTCGTTTGCACTAGCAAAAGCGACTGATGCAAAAAATAATCCTCGAAATAGAATTTCAAAATTCGCGATACCGCTTCTGAACTAATGGTGTCAGCCGCGGGGCGACCAGATTCATGCACACGCTCAACGGGGAGAACTATGCGAGCGCCTCCATACTCGCTAGTCAAACCGTCTAATTCGTCCTGCAAGTTCTCTAAGGTAATTAGCCTGACGCTTGGAGCGTCAACATAATCAACTTGAGGTGTGAAGTGATGACAAACCTTTGCGAGTGCTTCGAAATCAATTAATTCAAAAAACCTAGAGGGGTCACCTGAAGCAAAAAGAGCGGAATAGACTCTGGCTTCATCATCAGACAGAAGCGGACCCCATGTGCGCTGCCTTCCCGCCCATGACCAAGCTTTTAATGCACGATCAACCGGATCTCGAATTACCGTGAAAATCTGTTTGTCTCTGGCGGCGGCAAAGACTTGAATCATTTTGCTCGCCTTATGGTGATGGAAGGACTTGTGATTACCGCCGTGTTGACCCATCGCTTTGCGGATTGATCCTCCTGCGTTTCCCGGAATATGCAAAAACCATAGCGAATCATGCCCCGGCAACTCTGCTGAGCAAGCTACATCTGATCTGGCATTTGCATAATTAGACATAAAGTTTCAAAAACGTTTCTATTTGAGGGAAGACTTCTTCAACCTTTTGAGATAAACACGGGGGATGCTCAAACCCTTGGTCGTAAGAACATAAAATCATCCCCCTGCACGGTTGCTGACCAATAGGACAATAACCGACTATAGGAAGCGCGGGGACCCGATATACGCTCATAGTCTGCTGGGCCGGATAAGAACCAAACAAACCTACCAGCGGAATTCCTAAAGCCCCCGCAACGTGAAGCCAGCCAGTGTCCGGGCTAATAACCGCCTTGCTTTCGCCTATAAGGGCAGCCTGCTGACGTATGGTGAGGCCCTCGGTTGTTGGGCCAGCACTCTCAAAAGGGTCTTTGTGCTCAATTAAGTAAGCATCGAAATCCCACTGAACCCTTAAAAACAAACTCGGCAAATCCAAGAAATTCTTGTTTCTGGAAGCTGTTTGATAAACTACACCGACAGGCTTCTTCAAGCTGCGATCTTCGAACCATTGCCTCGCCCAGCTTCGCTCTTCATCAGTAATGACAACTTTTGGCACTGCTGTCCTCTGGAGTCCCAAAGCTGCCGCAAATAGCGCCGCCCTGCTTGCTGGTTCAGGAGAGCGAAAGTAACCCTCAAGCACCGCGCAAGGGCCGGGGTTGGATAAGTCTATCAAAGGAGCGTTGAGATTTAGGTCTTCTTTGCTTGAGATAATCCGATCAATGCTGAAGTGGTTCTCCGCAATTGAGAGAATGGGGTTTTCCCCGAGTAGCGTAACCTTTAAATTGGGATGATTTTCCTTAAACTTTTCAATCGCTCCCAAAAGAGATACCATATCGCCTAATCCGGGGCGGTTCCGCAAAAAAGTGACCTCGTCGCACCCCCCTAGATTTAGAGGCCGAATAGGTAAATCTCTGGAAATATTGCCATAAGGCAGCCTTTCCACGGGGCTTCTACCTTCGACCTTTAAGCCTATTAGTTTATCTCGTGCCCCCCTGCATTTAGCGTTCGGGTGGTAAGTAACTTGAACGCCTTGCGACATCGATTACGCATCTTCAAAAAACACGGTTGCGACTAAACCCTTGTATGCTGAGTTTGCAAGAGAAGTGCTATTTCCAGTGAGAAATCCCACCCCGAAAGTATTGCCTTGCTGAACGCTCGCCAAAGAGCTGCCAGCAGACGAGACTCCAGTATTTGATTCGGGGCTCCAGCTAATTGAAAAACCGTTATCTTGAAGCTGTCCGCTTTCAGTATCAATCGTCCCAAAGTCCAGTTCGATCTCATCATAAGCCGATCCTGTGCCGTCATTAGACAGGTATGAAACACTGACCTTTTTAACGGTTGCGGCCACAGGTGCAACGAACAAAGGCTTGCCCGCTCCATTGCCCGTGTCTGCACTGACTGAGGTGTAGTAACTCTTGATGATTGTCCCGAAAGGCACAACCTCAATAGAGGCAGCGTAAACCGTCCCTCCGCCTCCACCAACATCTACAGGAGCCCAGCCGCTTCGGAACCCCTCGTACCACTGATTTGTGTCAAGGGCTTGAGCGGCCCAGCCTAGATAACTTTCAGAATCAGGCAGCGCAGCCTTATTAGCTACAGAGGTGAGGCCATTAAAATAAGCAAACGTGGGCGGATTTGGCCTTTCAACCCAATTGCCGCCAGCACTCTTGTAGACTAACTCTGTATCTGTAGCATAGTAGATGGAATCTACCGCCGCAGTTGCCGCGGGTCTTTCTGAAAGAAGTCCAGAGAGCCGCTTCCCAGAATATTTCATTTAGCAACTTTTTTCTTTGGGGTGGGCTGATCAGCCAAGGTGGAAATTTCCAATTTTCCTTCAGAAAGCTTGATTGATTGAACCTTCTTCCCATTCACGGTGACGACAAGACCGCCACCGTGATGTTGAAGACCTCTAATTAACTCTCCGACGTTCATTATGCGATAGTGTTATCGGAGCGAGAATCAGCATTGACGTTCACGCGGAGCGAGTCGGTTGCGTTTGCTACACCAATAACAACTGCGTAATCACCTGTGGTCAGGTCGCCAACGGGAGCAATTCCACCGGACTCAGAAAGAACGTAAACCTCGCCAACGGTAAGGGTTGCGCCAATATCAAGGTCATTAGACTTAACGCAAACATCGATGGGTTGGCCGTTGCTTGCTCCGTTAAGAGCCACGCCGTATGCAGCGTAAGCGTTAGCGTCGGTAGCGTCAGCGACTTTGAATTTGCTATCGGAAGTGTCCAGATAAACAACCTGACCGGCGGTAACTGTCGCGCCAGCGGTTCCGGATTTCAGGGTCGCGCCTGCGGCTGCGATAACATTAGCTGCGGTGATTGATAGATCGGCCATTTTTTAAAAGAATAGAATTTTCATCTATTTGAGATGTCAACTCTCGTGCGGAAAACCAATTGCCTCAGTAATCGTGGCGGCAACAAGAATCATCGCCTCGCAGTCGCGCAAGTGGTCGTCCTTTCTGATTTTGACATATTTGAAAGATTCGTGTCCTCTAGAGTCCTCAAACTCTTGGCGGCGCTCAGCGGTAAGCTGCTTGATATAATCATCTGAAATCTTTTCGGGAATCTCCCAGCGAGTCGATTCCCCCCTCATCATTAGCTCCAGCTTGTCTTTTATGGAGGGATTTGACCAATGATAAAGCTTAATTGGCCTAGCCCGACCCTCCATTGGGGTTCCGATAGCCGGATCGATCTGATTCATAGACCAAGAGCGTCTGAGCTTTTCGTAAAGAAAAAAGTGTCGCTCGTCCCCCCAGAACGCTTTCCACTTATAGTCGGAGCCCGCTACTTCGCGGTAAACCTCCTGTGATCGGTGAGCGGCATCTATGACGACATCATCATCATCCACATTCAGCTCGCGGATAGTTGATCTAAGCTCGTCAAAGTTAGTAATGCGGCCATAATCAATTAATCTTGATGCTCCCATGTCTCCAAAAGCGCGACATACGAAGTAAAGACAATCTTTTTGAACATCCACTCCAATAAAACGCCGATTTTCTTCTTCCCATTTTTCTCTGAGATTGTAGTTCACCATGCGATCATGCAGAAAGTTGGTGTCCTCTCGGTATTTTAATGTGTCCCTCCAAGGTTGCCCCAAGGACTCACAGATAAAAGCCTTCAGGGGCTCAAAATCGCCCCAATCGAGGGCTTTGTTTGCGCTTATAAACTCCTCTACTAAGTCCCTCCACCTTACCCACGGTGGGATCATCGCAGACCATGTGAATGAAACCTTGCTTTTCGGAGCAGAAGTATTGTGCCTTCTCCACTCTCCATTTTGAACCATTTTTTTTCTCTTGGCTGGAGAGTCAGGTATTTTACACCCTTTTTCGCACTGGTAAAAAATCGTCTCAGCAAGAGCATCGAAATTCCACTTTCCGTCCGGCCTCGTTTTTTCGCTTTCCTCCCACTTCATATTAGGCCAATCTAAAACCTGATAATGTCCGCACTCCGGGCACTCGATGTAGAAATGCCTCTGATCTCCCTCTAGGAACTGCTGATGAACATGGTCGTGCTCCATGCCCGGGGTTGAAATAACAACTCGTCGAGCGTTCCAGAATGCCCTTGTTCGCTTGAGAACCATCGGAAGCGCCGAAGCGGGCCAATTTCGCACCTCGTCGAGAAGGAGCCACCTACGAGGTTTTGACTGGAGTTTGCCCGGTGCGTTGGACCCTATTATCTCTAATGGCATTGTAGGGAAAAAGATTTCACGAGCTTTTCTTTTTCCTCGCTCCGTGGGCATCATATCCCTGATTTTTGGACACGACTCAAGAGAGGGCCACATTCTTTCCGTTGCAAATTTTCCAGCCTCTTCTTCTGATGAGGTAACCCACATGCAAGGACCCGGATCTTCGGAAATCAACCAACCCAGAAGGGCGAGCATCGTCTCGGTTTTTGCAGACTGAGCTGAGCACATTGCCGACAAAGTTTGAACTTCATCATTTGCAAACTCCTCCATGATCTCTCTAACCCACGGAGAGTTATCGGATCTCCATTTGCCCGGAAACGGAGAAGAGGGAGAAACCCTATAATGATCCTCCGCCCACTTCCAAGGCGGCCTTCGATCAGCAGGCTTGAAAGCCTCTCGAGCGGCTTGCTCGACAACGTTTGCTTTAAGCATCCGGTTCCCCTCTTAGCTTGGTCCTAAGCTTTCTTTTTTTTCGGTTTTGGCTGAGGTTTGGTAGCTTTTTTACTAGGAGCGGGTTTAGCGACAGGCTTTTTGTGCAAAACAACCCCCTCTGGAAGCTCATCGACATCAAAAACTCGGATTCCCACTACAGAGCTGATACCTTCAGCATCAGTGTAAAAAACTTCGTTTCCGGTTCCGCCCATGTTGGATTTATCTTGAGCGATATCAGATACTCCAGCGCCAGCATTTTTGAGGTTTTGAGCCAATGCCACACCTTCGGTTCGTACGCGGTATTCAAATCTAACTTTTTTCATTTACCTATCTTTCTCTTGTCAATTCTTCCGCTTTTTCCACCCATTCATCTTCGTGCAGAGATCGGAGACATTCGTCGATAGCATCCTTGAGACGATCTTGCATCTCGTGAATGTCTTCAATTGCTATCAAAGTTGGTGCGAGCGTGGTTGGCATGTGAAGCATTTGGGTCTTTACTGCCGCAACTAGCATAGAAACTTGTTCGTAAACCTCCGAAATCAAAACGTATTCGCCTCTCTCTACAGAAAGCTTCAGCTCTAGCGATTCACAAATCGCCTTGAGTCGGCGAACCTCAAGGTCGTATTTTTCCTCTTCTTTATCTTCACCTGAAAAAATCTTTTTTCCTCGCGCCTTGCACCAGTCTCGCACTGCATGAACGTCCCATTTACCGTTGCTTTGGGGCCTTGGAAAATTTGGCTCTTTTCTCCAACGCTGAATTGTTTTTCTTTCAACTTTCAGAACATCAGCTAAAGCCGTCTGGTTCTTCGCCCAACGAGGAAGCTCGGTATCCAATACGGCAGTCGTTGCTGGATGACTTTCCTCGAGCTCGTCACGCCCGTCCTCGTCCAGATCACCGCCGAGAATTCTAGTCGCCCGCTCGATGTCGTTGTGGGTGACCTTCATCCCATCCTTCACCCGCTGAAGAATGTTCATGGCCCACGTTTCCTCAGCCTTCTTTAGAAGACGCTTCTTCTCGGGTTCACCTCCTGTTTTTTGATTTGCCAAAACTTGTAATAACACTTATATTGAGACATGAATGAGCCAACCCCCATTTTATCTGTTCGTCAGCCCTTCGCGCACCTGATTGTAAACGGAATCAAAGATGTTGAGAATAGATCGTGGATCACGCATTATACGGGTCCCCTTCAAATCCATGCCTCCAAAAATCTGGATTATTTTCGCGAGGACTGCGAGAATATCAAACTCGATTTTGGGATTGAAATCCCGATTGACGAGATAGTCGTTGGAAGAATTATTGGTCAAGTTTACCTCTCGGAGTGCAGGCCATACACCACGCTTGAAGGGGATGATTTTTCTCCTCAATGGTGGAATCAATATGATCATGGATGGATGCTCAAGGATGCTGAGCCGTGGGCTCCTCAGATGCAGATTGAGTGTCGAGGTAAGCCGGGTCTTTTTTATCTCTAATTCTTTTTACCCAACCGTAGCCGATTCGCCACAAAACCCAAAAAACCGGTCCAGCTATGATTCCTGAGATTAGAATCGTAGCAGTAGACCGCTTGTTCCACCTTCCGGTTGTAAGCATCCAAACCCACCAAGCTGATCCAATAAGGGAATACAGCAAAGCGTAGAACGCAATACCTGACAATTCCAGCCAATTCATTCTTTCGCCTTTTTTGTTTTGGTTTCTTTCTTGGTTTCTTTCTTGGCGGGGGATTGACGCTCCGCTGCATCATCGCCCTCCGCATCAAAGACGAAGTGGTCAAGTGTCTTTCCGTCCACATAGCGATTGTCATCAAAGCCGCACGAGTCGGTGAACTTTTTTCTCTCGTCATGCGACTTAAAGATCACAACAAGATAGAAATCTCTATCGTCAGCTCTCGCGTGGTCTTCGTCCATCTTCTCAATGGTTGATTTGGCGGCCTCAAGCTGATCATTAAGCTCTTTAAGCGTTTCATCAGGAACTGCACTCGCGTCGTTACCGAATAGCTGATAGATGTCCCCAGCAGAAAAACCAGATCGCTCTGCCTCAATACCCTCCTCGTCGAACATCTTTTTGAGCTGCTCAAAATCCCAGTCCCCTTGGGTTGTGGGGTTGTTGAGAAGGATGTTGATCTCCATCTCTTCTTTTTCATCGACTTTAATCACCGCCACCGTGATCATATAGTCGGTATTCCCCTCCAAGTGATCAATCTGACTTAATCGCTGGTGACCGCCAACCAGATTCCCCGTCTTCTCATTCCAAACAAGGGGCTCAAGAAGCCCAACGTCTTCCAGACCCTTGCGGAGACGGGTTTTTGCCTCGTCGTCGATTACCCGAGGATTGTAAGGCGCTGGATTGATTTTTGACCGGTGAATAGACCGGATTTCGTAATTTTCGAATTTAGTTTTAGATGCCATTAGATTCCGTAGAGCTTTCTTCTTTGAACCACGGCATCAGCGTAGGGGAACCACTTATTAAAGACCTCCCAATCCACAGGGTAATCCTCTGCAAGCCAGCAGAAGCAGTCGGGTTCAAGGCCAATGCCTGAGGTGATTGTTCCTTCCGGAGCGGGGGGGAGTGGGATTTCGTGAGCGCGAAGATACGAAATTACATCTCGCTTTTTCCAGCCCTTAATTGGGTAGCCAACATATTGCCAAACCGTGTCCCCCTTTTTTGCCTGACGCTCCACGTTTTCAAAAAACTGCCGCCTTTGAATCCCATCAGAGTCCTTCGCCCCCGTTAAGATAAGATCAATTCCGGTAGATTTTTGAAAATACCCATAAACGTCTTTTAAAGCAAACTCAGGAGTTCCATCAAGCTCTTCTCGAGCATCACAGAAATCTCCATGCTTTAGCGAATCGACAAAGTTTCCCCTCGGAAATTGCATGATGGGGATACCCCACCGCTCTTCGGCAGCTTTGAACTGGTCCTCCATCATCGGGAGACCCGGAACAAAGTAGCAATAAAACGCCGCTACTTTTTTGAACGTGCGGCAAGCAAGATCCATTACGCATAAAGAATCTTTGCCCCCCGAAAATGCAACGAGAGCAGCGTCATGTTCTGACGACCACTCTCGTAATTGATCTAAGGTATCTTTCCAGAGCTTCACAAGGAGGATGTTAACTCCCTATAAGCTCATGGCAAGGAAGAAATTTCAATCTCCTCCTGAGCGACCGCCGGTTGCGCGACTTACTGCTCCGCGACGACGACTGCCACCGCCTCCGCGTACGCGGGCTGACGATCTTCCTGTTGTTCCGGGTCTACGTTCTCTAGCCATGCCTTTGATCCAATGTCAACCTGTGCCACGCATGACACTCATTTGTCCAAATAGGGTTTACCAGTAAGCAAAGCCATTACATAGCTGTAATGGGAATGGAACTTCTGTCCTCGGCCCTTGATAACGCCCTCCTTGAACTGATAGGCTTTACCTTTGATAAGAGTCACCGTAGGTGGATCGTAGAGTGCGGAGTTGTTCTGCTGCGTCTCGCTTTCTTTTAGAGATGACTTCGATGCGCAACTTGTCAGAAGGTGTGCCACGATCACCGAGGCGATAAATTTCATCTTCATAGTCGTAGATTTCCTTCTGTAAAGATCGCATCTCCTTTATTGGAAATACAGTCTTATAATATGAGGCTAATGCAGATAATGCTGAAGCGAGCGCAGCTAGAACTGCTCTCATTGCTCTGACTTCTGGCGAATAGACCAGACAATGCCAATCAGTGTAATGATACTACCTACGGCTTCGAGCATCATGGGTTCTTCAATGGTTCCTTTGGCTACGAGAAGTCCCCCGCCAAACGTTAGTATATGGCGAACTACTCCGAGGATGGATTCTTTATTCATGGTTTTATATTTGATTAACTATGGCGGTTCTTTTGAAAACCAACCGACACTATCACGCCGTCAGAAAGCGGTCAAGCAAATCGGAAGGCGGAGGGCGGAGGGGCGGAGGGCGTGCAGTTTTTACAAAAAATATACTTATTAAGTATAACTATACATACCCCCGTTTTTCTTAGTGTTTTGTTAGAAAAAAAATTTGTAAGTTGTTGAAAATCAACGAGTTATGAAGCCGCTATCACCGGTTGCATTTTTCGCTTTAGCATATAGTGTTAAAGCGTTCCCAATAAAAACAACGGGGACAACCTAGATATGAAAGCAAAACAAGCTAAGCCAAGACAGCCCCAAAAGGGGAAAACAAAAACAAGCGGCACTGACATAGTAGCTGCGAACCAACGACCCACTGCAATCGGGCAGCGCATGAATCTCGGAGATGTGTTCTCTGAGAAGATCATCAAGGTCCCGTCGGCAGGCACTCTCATCCGTGGTAAAGCCACAGATGAGAAGCTGTGCATAGCGCACAGAGCGGCGAACCTCTACAAGAGGTCCGACCTCCTCGCCTTCGCGAAGAAGGCGGGACTCGACGAGGGTGAGAACTTCTCACCTCCACGCGATCTAGCGGGCACTGTCAAAGCCTTCCGCAAGGCCGTGACCGCTCGCCTCAACAAGAGTGAGGCACTGGTAGAAAAGTGTCAGACGCTAGACGGAAAAGCTTCAAAGAAGCGAACCGAGAAGGCACTGACATCAGCGGGAGCTAAGGGTGTAACCGCAAAAGAATTTGCGGCACTACTCAAGCAGGTCCTAAGCACCAAGGCTGGTGCGCTGATGGTCGCCGAGGCGGTCGTCCCACTCATCGCGATCGAACACGAATACTCGGAGCAGATGAGGGCGGACCTAGCCAACCTCGATATCCTCTGGTCAGAGAGAAACGCCAGCGCGAAGGGCACTCTCAAGCGGAAAACCGCTAAGAAGAAAACCCCTAACCGCAAGAAGTAAAGGCACTGACATCGGGGGCGGCCATGTCGCCTCCGATACACGCCATAAGTAGCCATGAAAAAGGTAGCTAAGAAAAAGGCGATTAGAAAAAAGAAAACCATGAATATCGAAGAGATCGAACAAGAGATTGACGACACCCTCTCGGCACTCATCTTCGCAGATGAGAGGAAAATGAAGATCCCAGAGATCCGGCGGGCGCTCGAAGAAGATTTAGCTTCTCTCCGCGCCATGAAAGACAAGCACTTCGCAGAGATGGCGACACCCGACGCTATCATGTCGGAGGTCGAAGCCGCCCTAACGGGCGAGGCGGAGGTCAGCATGGACTGGACACCAGTGATGCATAGAATCCGATAACACAAACAAGCTAGGGGCGGCCCTCACGGGTCGCCCCTTTTTTTGCGCCCGTTGGTCCGGGGCGTTGGCCTGATAGTGACAGTGCGGCGGTGAAGTTTAATTTTAGGCGACCCCTGATAGTGACAGTGCGGCGGTATAACTAAATATTAGGCGATCTACGAAAAATAGGCGGCTAAAATGAGACACTTTTACGACATTATAGTAATTATAGTGAGCTTGGAAAATAACTTGCAAAAAAGCTTTCAATTAACGTGAAACGTTGTAAGCTTATGGAAGGTCAGGGAAACCTCACCGAGGGGAGCATACCAGATGGCGAAACAACCACTGCGCCCCCCGAAAGGTCGATCAAAGGCGACCTCGGAGCCAAGCTCCAAAAGCCCAGTCACCAGACTCGGCAGCGGACCTTTCCGACTCGGACTAACAACCCGAAGGTAAAGGCAGCCGCCCTGAGGGTAGCGCCGCGAGTGAGCGGGGGACTGCTAGGCTAGATGCCTACGCGAAAGCGACGAGTCCGACAGGGGGATCAGCCCTCGGCGATCAAAGATCGTCACCATAGGTCACAAGATCAGAGAGAACATCGTCGGAGCGCCCGGCGGCCAAAACTGATCTCAGCATCAACACCGAAAGCGGAAAAGCGTAGGCACTAGCATCAGTGCTGCTCTTGAATTCGATGATGAGACGGACTCAGCCAAGCTCAACCAAGGAGCGGGCGAGTCACCGAAGTCCGAATGCCAAAAGCTTAAAGTTATTCGTTCACCCCCAACAATGGCAGAGGGGGTTGCCGGTAGGTGGGTCTATCCAGACCCGATGCAAGAAACATAAACGGCTATGAGAATACGTTCTCAGGCGGCCACAACGCCAAACACGTTTAACCTTTCACTTGGAGGTTCGATCCCTCCCGACCAGTGGCAAGCCATCAGATGCGCAAATGCGCTGCTTGCTACTGTTCTGCATTCCGCTTCTGGACAATCCAGCGGCGGAACCTCAGAACAGAAACTAACCAACCTAATTATGGCAACACTAAAAAGAAAAAGCGTTCGCAAAAAAGCAACGCCCAAATCTGCCGCAAAAGCTGGCAGCCTCAAAGACGACCCAGAAATTCCAGCACCCGCTGGTTTTGACGACGAGACAGGCGCTCCAACCGTTCGACTAATTGTTCGAGAACTCGAATTTAATTACGACGACGAAGGTGAGTGCTACGTCGCTTGGCTCGGAAATAGCGGCGACCGCGCCGCTAAGGTCAAAGCCGAGTGGTCGCCCCATTTCGATTGGGGCTTCTACAAACGGCATCGCGACCTGTTCCATGCGGTGAACATGAAACCGCTAAAGGACGAAGACGGGACTTGGTGGATGGAATGGCATCCTGACGGTCTTCCGAAATACGAAGCACCCGCGCCCCGCGCAAAAGCTAAAGCTAAAGCTAAAGCTAAAGCCAAGACCAAAGGCACTAGCACAGACGACACCGATGGAATCGTCGATAGACTAAAAGAAAGATTCAATGACGCCGACGACAAGGCGATCCAGCACTTCATCGGTCAAATGATATCCGGTATGGGCAACGATCCCGAATCAATCAACGCTGCCGAAGTGGTAGCAAAAGCAAAGGAGATAGCCGACCTCCTGTAATGGCGGCCCCAACAACAAACCAATAGTTATATATGAACAAAACTCAAATCAAAGAAATCCTTGATGAAATCCTACCTGATGCCGTTGATGAGGCGATGGAGGGTTTCGAGGTAACCGTCGCCAAAGAAGATATTGAAGGTGTAGCATCCCCGATGATCGACACCTTCAAGGGCGAAGTCAAAGACGAACTGGTAGAGATGAGGACTAAAAACGCATCAATACTCACCGCTTACAAGAACATCAACGAGGCGGTAAACGAATCCAAAGCCAACTCCGAGAAAATGCTTGATCTTGTCGAGACTGCTCTTGCCGCTGCACCTACTCCGGCGGCCAAGGCCAAGGTTGCACGAGCGGTATCTTCCGCGTCCGGTAGCGGTTCAACGTCAAGAGTCACTTATGCGCTCAACACTTATGGTCAGCCCGGGCGAGCGCCCGTTGGTGCGGGTATAAGCCTCATCGGACCTCAAGGTGCTACCAAAACTTACGAGTCCCGTCTGTATGGCAGAACCGCTGGTTTCTCCCACCCCGATGGTCTTGTGGAAGTTGGATGTTTCGAGGGACTTGAAGCACTCGACTTGCTGGGCGGTGTTGATCCGGGATTCATCGGAAAGGGTGATGCTTGGAAAGACGGTCCGATCAGTTCAGCCTATCGATGGGTCGGCACTGACACTTCTTCTGACATAGGAAAAGTAGTCGATAAGGGCGACACGGTAATGTTGCTAATTGATGAAATCAATCGGATGCCCCAACGCGAGCGGTCGATCTTCCTCAACTCCATGTCGCCGGAGAACATCGGCGGCTACGACTGCTACAAGCTCCGCACCGGTCGCACCGTTACGGGACCTAAGGGAGTGAAGGAGGACGAAATCCTCTACGCCCCTTGCCATCTGATTACCATTGTAGCAACCGGCAATGTTGGCCTTGAATTCGACGTTCAAGAGGATGACCCAGCGGGTCGTGAGCGGTGGATTGAGGTTTGCGTATCTCCAGACGAGGCGACCATTGAGTCTATCCTAAAATCCAAGTGTGATGACCGGTCTTGGTCACACGATGTTGTGGTAGGCTTGATGGGTCTTTACAAAAAGACGTTAACGATGCGCTCAGACAATCTGCTTCGCGGATCGGCAACCGTTCGAACCCTGTCTCGCATCGTCGATCTGTCGCCCTCCCCCAAACCTAGTGATCTTCGTCGCACCGCGGTGGATGTTGGCGAGCTTTGGGTGGATATCAATCACGACGGTCTTCGCATTTCGGAGCAGAAGGATTTGCTTGAAGGAGAAATCAAAAAACTTTGGAAGTAAAAGGGAACAATCATGTTAACTAAAGCCCAAAAAGAACAGGTCACTCACGACCATGTAGATCAACGCTCGAAAGGGCGTTTGCCCGGATCATATACCCTAGAGTTTATTCCGGCTTACCGAGAACCATCTACCGCCTGCTGGCGATGGAGTTCTGACGAATCGAAACATATCATTCAAATCAATGAGAATGTCGATGTTCTGATGGATAGGACAATTGAGGATCGCGGCATATCGGTCGTAAAGGGACGAACCAGACGGAGCGTCCCCTACGGCGGAAACTATGCTGTATCCAACAAGCGTCACGAAGATGCCCACTCACTGTGGACGGATGGAGATTTTACAAAACTCCAAAAGCAAGTCGAGGCACTAGCATCTAAGAAGCGGGTTCCTGTGCCACCGTTTGGTAGGTTCAACCTATTCGAGGACGCAAGGATTGAGGACTTATACCGGCGGACATTCAAGACCAAGTTCAATTGGATGCGTTATGAGTTCTCATATCTTGAACGCACCACCAAGACGAAGCTAGAGGACTTTTCGGCTGGCGATGTTTATATCGATATGTCATCCGGTTTTCCAGAATACCGAGTCGCCACAGACAAGTGCAGGCTCGAAGTTCCGGCGGCTGAGCCCGTTTCCCATGTAGCTTGTGATGGGTTGTTCCACGCTCTCATTCAACTGGAGAAAAATGGTAAGCTTACCAGAGAGCTTGAAACGGCGTGTTCACGAGCCGCTCAATCTGGTAGCACTACTTCTTACGGACCATATAAAAATCGGTTCACTGGAGGGAAGTATGCTAATGCCGCTTATCTATTCCGGCGCATCCTTCACTATTACAGAAAAGCGTGTCGAACCGAATCCACCGAAGAGCTTGCCTCATTGATGGTGGCGTATCATGCTGAGTTCCTCACTGATCACGACAAATCAACCTCACGAGGTAAGCCCACCAAAGAGGGTGGCGGTGAGGGACCTCGCTCTACCTTCGATCCTCGGAAAGGTGACAAACACGGTAAGGACTGGGAAGAAGCGGTCGAAGAAGCTGAGAAAAGAGGGGCCCTTGGCACATCAGAAGATGGTGAGAAGGAAGCGAAGGGTCGCGGTGAAAAGCCCAAGGAGAAAGGTGGGAGCAAGCCTGATGAGGGCACTGACACCAAAGAAGCTGCGCCAACAGCACGAACAAAGGGAGGTGAGTTCGATACTGCCGGAAGCTTGAGCACAGGCAGCTCAGAGACGTTTTACGAATCCGACCCAAAAGAAGTCGGTTCAGTAAAGCCGAACCCAAAGCTGGCAGAAGAGATCAATGCTCTCGCTCCTTGCTCCGGTCATTACGACGACAAACTCTTTTCAAAAAGAGTTAATCCGCTTCTACGCTTTGATCGAGTCAAGAGAATGGTTCCCGTTCTCGATAAGGCTCTTCGAGGCGGTATCAAAAAGGAAAACACCATGTCTCCAAGGCGTAGGCTAAATGTTCGGGGAATCGTCCGAAATTCTCCCCGCATCTTTCGGGGTAAGATTAAGAGTCCTGACGGTAAGAAGAAGCTGATGCTGATTTACGATTGTTCTGGCAGCATGTCGGGTCACCCCCATAATGAGGGTCTGGTTCTACTTGGAGCGATCAATGAATTGCATCGCCGAGGTCGAGTGGAGGCGCGAGTCTTCTTTACTTATGGTCCTCACTTTGAGATTAAGATGCCGTTCAACAATGATCTACTCTTTCACCTAAACGTTCCGGGCGGGTGCGAGGGTATTAAGAACACGTTAGTAAAAAATGACTCCTGTGTTCGAGATTCTGATCTAGTCATTTGCTACACTGATGGGGCAATCACGGATGCCCCAATCAATCTCAAGTATTGGAAGGAGCGGAATATGCCCTCCATAGGGATATACTGCGGTTCAGCAAAAACTAAAGACCGAAAGGGCAGGACTAAGGTGGACTTGCTTTCACAATACTTCACTCACTCTCTGATAAGAGAATCATCAGAAGAGCTTCTCGACGGCATCGCGAAGCTAATACGCTGGTGGTAAACCAAAACCAAAAAACAAAACAACAAACCTAGAAAAAAATGGCAACAACAAAATTACCTCGCCGAGGAACAAGCAAAGCCAAAGCCAAAGCCAAGGAGATCAATGTTGATGAACTCTTTGGCACTTCAAAGAAAAAATCCAAAGGTAAAGATTACCCTAAGATTGAAGGAGCGGAACATCTTGTTGATCAGATTATAGAATCACAAGAAACGATGGAGTCTGCAAAAGCTATGCTCGACATGGGCAAAGCTGAACTTGTAGCCCTTGCAACCCCCCTGTGGTTCGAGAACAACGAAGGAAAATCAGAAATTCCATCATCGCTTTCCGCCGCGGGCACGGATAAGGAAATCCTTGTCGTATTCACCAGTCGCTACTCCGAAGTGTCAGAAGATACAGAAGAAGAGCTTGCTGACATAATGGGTGACGACGGCGTGGAGGAATACATCGAGCAGCGAATCAATATTCGACTCGACTCCCGACGAGTTCCCGAAGAAGTTAGAGGCTCTTTCTTTGGCGCATTAGCCGAGTTATGTGAGGAATACGACTGCGCTGATGCGGTTTCAGCTAAAGGTGTTCTCTCTCCTAAGAGTCACTTCCACGAGGCGCGTCATCGCGAATACGATTCCGATCAGAATCTCAATATTCAAGAGATACTCCCATGCGTGATTCAAGTAAAAACCAAAACAGGAAGGAAGTAACAAACAAAGGGGGGCACTCTCATGCCCCCCTTCCATCAAATAGAGTAACAGTTTATCATCGACTAACCCAACACGTTATCGGAGGTGACTCCATTCCGGGCGTTTACCCTCGAAATGTGTTCTCAGCAAAACTTAGAAAAAATGAAAAAATCAGAAGAGATTGACCAACGGATTCTTGACCTACTTCACCCTGAGCGGCATAACGATACCGCTCAAGTTTTAGAGCAACTACTCCAGTTCTGTAGGCTTGAGAATGATCCAAAAGAGAATATCAAAATTGCAAAAATGCGACTAGGGCATCTGCTCGCGATAGAAGCAAAAAGCGAAATTGAATACACAGGAACCGGAATTAGACATCTCCGAGAGGATATGAAATTATCGCAAGGGGGTTTTGGCTCCAAGATTGGCGTTTCACATATCACTGTGAATCGTTGGGAGAACAATCATTTTAAACCAACTCTCTCAAATTGTCAGAAAATCAAAGAAATAGAAGACGCATTTCATGGCAACGATTAATAAAATCAAGTTTCCGGGCTTCCCCCCACGACCCATCTCAGGGGGGAAGCCGTCCGAGGCAATGAACTCGCGCATTCAGTCGCGGAGTGAGTCATTCGCAATTGAACCCAAATACAACGGTTGGCGAGTTATTGTTCATCAAAAAAGCGGACTAATGTTCAATCGCCACGGTGAGCGATCTAGCGTTGATCCGGCAAAGGTGTCTGATGCCCTAGAAATGATTACAAAATGGGATGCAGATGTAGACCCTCCCCAGTGGTTAGATTGCGAACTGTTGTTGAATCGACACCCCTTAGCTAAAGGCACTCTCATGGTGATTGATGCCTATTGGTCGGGCAGGTCTTACCGCACTGGTGTGCATCCTTACAATGGATCATATATTCATCGAAAGACTATGCTCGCTAGGGCGTTCCCCGCTCACGGTTGGGAAGAAGGTATCAAGGGCGAGCGTTTCAGAGGGATCGCCAGATTTAATCATCTGCCGAATCAACCGGTTCACACAATATACCCATTTGCTATGTGTGACACAGAAACATACCTAACCTCCTTCTTTGGCGGCTTCAAAATGCTCAATAACATAACAGTCGAAGATGCCATGACGATTATTGAAGAGAACAATTCCAGTTCCATTTTCAATGGCGAGCCATTTTACGAAGGAGTCGTAATTAAGCGAACCGGAAAAATGAAGCCCTCCGGAGAATGGGATGGACAAATGCCCTACAAGTTCGAAAGGCGCGAAAAGAAATCAACCGACTGGATCAAGTTTCGTTTTGATCAATGATACTTGCAATCTGGTTGTTTACTTGTAACATACTTGTTATGGAAGATGATATTGAGGAATCAAAAGAACTCCTAGTAAAAGGATTAACTGGCATCGGATCAATTGTAGCCCTTCTGCTTTTAAGTGCCGCTATTGACCCCGTGATTTACAAACTAAAACAAAAAACTGATGAAGAGAAAAATGAAGAAACCTAAATACATTGAAATCAGATCAGATTACATAGACGATAACGGAGTGATCCACCTTGATGGGTGGCAGACCGACGACGAAAACGCAACCGGAACCGTTATTGCGTGGATCTTTAACGGAGAGGCTTACTTTCGAGATCCCGAGGATCAATTTCTTGAAGAGGTCAAAGCCGCCGTCGCCGAGGCAAAGGATATGGAAAAATTCAACGCTACGGAGGAAACGCTTGAAACATTATTATCGATTTATGGCTATTCTAAATGAAAAAGTTCATTTTACTTATAATCATCCTGTCTGGACTAGCCGTTTTTGTGGCAAGTCTAAACGGACAAGAAAAGCAAAAGTTCATCGAAAGGTTTTCGGTAGAATCAGCAATTGTTAAATCAGCAAAGAAATGGGATGGCCGCCATTATAGATATGGGCAATCCTACCAGTGCGCCAATTGGGTTGGTGAAGTTGTTGAAAATTCAGGGGGGAAACCCCCAGAGAATTTTTCACTTGCTAGGAGTTGGTTGTCGTGGGGAAGACCGGCCTTATTGGGATCAATTCGACCCGGCGATATAATCGTAACTTGGAGAGGAAGCAAATATGGATCATCGGGTCATGTCTTGATTTACTTAGGAGACGGAACCTGCATACATCGCCCCACTCATAGCAGGGCAGTATGCAAAACCCCAATATCGCATTATGAGGCTAAAATCTTAGGGATTAGAAGAAAATGAATAAAACCTCTTGCAAGTTCCCTTCCAAGGGCGTAATATTATTGCATGGGTTTTCAAAAGTTCTCAAAAAGCGGAATTTCAAGGAGTCAAGGAGTTCGGGCTACATTCTACAACTCAGGAATCGGATGCCTCTCGGCAGCTCTGACAACTCAATTTGAAGATGAAGTAGACGCAATTGAGCTTTTCTATAATCCAGATACAGGAGAAATTGGAATTAAGCCATGCCGCTCTACCGACTCCATTGAGGCAAGAAAACTTATTCATCAAGAAAAATCTCGTGTAAGAACTTTTTCTGGAAAAGGATTTCTCGAAGAATACAATCTTTCATATCCTTCATTTGCTGAATTGACTAAAGACGCAAATGGCATGTATATTGGAAAACTGACTTCAACAGAGGTTAGCTCATCATCATAACTAGGTTACCCACCTCCGGCATTAAGTCGGGGGTGGGTTTTTTTTTGCTCATGGATCAAGATAAACTAATAACAACTATCGACGCTACCCTAAAGCACTTGGGCGGAGTCGCAAAGAAACACCCTGACATTAAGGAAGCCACGTTTGAATTTGGCGTAACTCATAGCGGGGATACCGTTCACACAAACGACCCCGCAGCCACAGCAAAAGTGAGGTTCACTTTATCAGTTCCGCAAGCTCGGGGCAGAAAGCCGAAGCAGCAAAATGGAAAATCTTAGCCCTCACGAGCGACTTTTAATGGAGGCACAAGCTCAAGCTGAAGAAATGATGTGGCAACAAAAGCAGCAAGACCAGCAGCAAGACCAGCAGAATGAC
>MDTG01311914.1_pt1 | contig 19215 bp, 24 predicted proteins | sample 811421 | NCBI WGS metagenome assembly MDTG01 (sample SAMN05326645, study PRJNA326480) | marine metagenome | isolation source: seawater | place: Pacific Ocean: South East | collected 2011
AATAAGGAAAGGTGGCCGAGTGGTTGAAGGCGCACGCTTGGAAAGCGTGTATGCGGGTGACCGTATCGTGGGTTCGAATCCCATCCTTTCCGCCAAAAAAGTCTGAATACTAAATTTTTAATGCATATATCTTAAAGTGTCAGATAATAGATTTTTAATTTTTTTTATGTAAGATTAAATTATGAAAGGTACCTTTCCTAAAAAAATACCTCACTTAAGTGAAGAACAGCTAAAGATAAAGAAAGATTTTTATTCTTTTTGGCTTCAAAAATTGAGAAAAAGTTACGGCATTGTTGATTATTTTAACCATAATTTTGTGGTTCGTAATAGTAAGGATCACTTTGAAACTACTTTGGAAATTGGTGCTGGGATTGGGGAGCATCTTAATTATGAAAAATTGACAACAATACAAAAAAGAAACTATTATGCTTTAGATAGTAGTGAAATTTTATTAGATCAATTATCCAGTGAACAACAAGAAATTAATGCTGTTCTGGGTGATTGCCAAAAAACTTTTAATTTTGAAGACAATTACTTTGATAGAGTAATAGCGATTCATATTCTTGAGCATTTAAATAATCTTCCTGAAACAATAAAAGAAGTACATCGAACAATAAAATCAGACGGGCAATTTCTTGTTGTAATTCCTTGTGAAGGTGGATTAGCATATTCCATTGCTAGAGAGATATCTGCTAAAAGACACTTTAAAAAACGATACAACATGTCATACGATTGGCACATTAAATCTGAACATCTCAATTACCCTAATGAAATTATTTATGAAATTGAAAAAAAATTTTACATTACCAAAAAATCTTTTTTTCCATTATTTTTGCCATTGATATTTTGTAATCTTTGCATAGGCCTTGTCTTGCAGAAAAAAATTCTTTGACTCAATAATTATTAAATTTGAAAGGGAATATGTATTTGATTATTTTGTACCTTTAATCAATTAATTGCTGCCATTAATTTATCCACATATCCACAATGCTATAAATTTTTTAATATTCTTATTATTGTTAAATAAAATATTTTTATTTAGAATAATTATATCGAGCCGGGGAAGTTCAGAGGACCTTCGGGGAGTTTGGGTGAAGCCGGTTCGTGTTACGGGGTAGGATGAAATCCTTTTGGGGAGTTTGTTCTACCCCGTTTTTTGTTTAGGAACAGTTTTATTGTCTAATTTAGGCAGTATTACTATAATTTATGTTTAGATTTTGGACGGTTACTGTGCTTAACCACAATAGAACCATCTACAAATTTAATTTCATAACCCCAATCTTCCCAGCCCTTTATGGAAAGCGACTCACCAAGTGACTCTTCCAAGGTACGAGGGTACACATAACATCCAGCGTTATCTCCAAATTGTATACGAGCTTTATTCATCATTTGCTGCACTTGAGCATGTAACTCTAATGGAACTTGTAGGTTTCTTCCCAATAAATAACTTAAATGCATATCTTTACATGCTAAGTCCATCGTAAAACCTGCTTCATATTTTTGATTAAAAATGTGAGGAACAACTGTTTCCCAAGCGAATGAATTACCAGCAGAAACTCTAATAGCATCAAAAAAGCTTTCTAAATCTAAACCTGCTTTTTTTGCAATCATCATGCATTCAGAGGCTGCAACCATATTTGTAAATGCAAGCATATTAGAAACAACTTTAGCAATAGCACCTGCACCTATACCCCCACAAAGAACAACAACTTCACCAATTGCATCTTGCAAAACTTTTTTCCAAGTATTAAAGGTATTGGTATCGCCGCCAGCTAAGCAAACCATATTATTGTTTCGCAATGCATGAACACCTCCAGTTAGCGTAGCTTCCAACATAGAAATTTTATATTTTGCTGCTTTTTTAGATAAATTTTGTGTTTGTTTGAAGTCTGTTGTCGATGTATCAATCCAAATCATTTCAGATGAAGCATTTTCTAACAAACCTTCATTACCATCAACAACATCAAGAACATTTTCGGGTTTAGGTAGGCACGTTATAACAACCTTACATTGTCTAGATAAATCTTTGATACTACTTGCTTTGATGACACCATTAGAAACATTGTTAAGTTTCTTTGCATCTAAATCAAAAGCAACCAATTTATATTTACTATCTGATTGATATAAATTGTTTAAAATCGGCGCACCAGCATTTCCTAGGCCAATGACCCCAATTGTAATGGTTTCTTTCATAGATCAAAACCTTAACTCAGATATTTGAAAAGGCAATTCTCTTCTTATTTCTAATTATAGTACAAATTTTGTTAGGATTTTTGGAATGTTTTTCTTAAAATTAAAAAAACCTTTTTTTGAATATTGCCAACAAAATAGTTCTTTTTCATCATACATAAAATTTAATTCTAAATTAAATTTTAGTTTAATTTCCATAATATAATCAAGGTTTTCGCCAATATTAGGATAAATAATGTCATAAGATTTATGCTCGGTAAAAATAGTATTTATTTTACTACTTACTACTATTTCAACTTGATCAATATTTTTATACATATCAATTGACAGTTTTTCTTTAAAACTGAGAACATTTTCTGATAAATCAATTTTTCTATCTTGATTATCTAATAAAATAAGAAAACATTTTTTGTAATTCATTTTTATTTTTTCAAAATTTTCTTTTGATAAGCAGTTATCAAAAATAAGTAAAAATTCATTAGAAGATTTTCGGTTAGCAAGATTTAAGTCATTCAATTCATAAATCTCATTCTCAGTAATAGGGGATGCTGACTCACTCAGCTTTATTTCAGTAAATCGATTATCAGTAAACTTTTCTATATTCCAACTTTTAGCTAAATAATGCTTACCTTTTGATTGAAGTCCAGCTACCCATCTCCAGCTTAAAGTGTTAGAGGCTGAGTCCCCATCAAGCAAATATTTTAAAAAAAATTCAGCTCCAAGTTGCCAAGGGAGTTTTAATGTAAATATCCAAATACTAGCAAACCACATTCTGGTATGATTATGTAAATAATTATATTGTTTAATTTCATTCACCCATTCATTAAAACAAATTATATTTGTTTTTCCATCTACAGCTTCAAAATAATTTTGATTTTTTTCTATTTTAGTTAAACTATACGTAAAATCACTCCATACTTTAGGTCTCATCTCAAGCCAACCTCTCCAATAAATTCTCCAAAATACCTCGTCTATGAATTTATCAACTTTTTTGTAAGGATATTTATTAAGAATTAATTCCAGAATATCAAATTCTAATAATACTTTGTGTGAAATATAAGGTGAGAGCAATGACACATTAGATCGATTAGTCACTCCATAATCAAAATTTCTGTATTTAGAGTACTTGTTAATCTTATTTTCTACGAATTCACTTAAAAGACTCTTAGAAAAAATTACTTCTGGCTTAAAAAGCATATTGCTTTAATCGTGTTCACCATCTTTACCTCTAAAAAATTTTAGATCATAAATTTGAGGTTTATTCCTAGCTGTATAAAAAACGAAGGTTGTAATAAATATAGCTGCAATTAGTAAAGCGTGAGCAATTGCTGTGAAACCAAATACATATATGCTATCTACTATGTAGATTGAAAAAACACCACTCCACATGAAAGCTAATATTTGCATAACCATGTGTCTGACTCTTAAATTTGCTATATTTTTTAATGGGTTTACGTTGGGATTCATTATTATATCCCATATTTTTTTGAATAAATGCATTTTGAAGAAATAGGCTCAAATTTAATAAAATCAAGCGTTGGGACTCTTTAAAATCCTCTATTTTTCATTAATTTATGATTATTTCAGCTATTTAAATCTCTAAAAAAAGCACTAAATATTAAAAATGGATAAAAAAATAATGAAACATTATCAACCAAGAAATTTTAGTGACAAGGTAGCATTGATATTTACTCAGATTCTGAGGTTATTTGCCGATCTATTTTTTAAAAAAAGATATGGTCATCGCGCAGTCATTTTAGAAACGGTTGCTGCAGTTCCAGGTATGGTTGCAGGCATGTTAAATCACCTTAAAAGCTTAAGAAAGATGAAAGAGGACAGAGGTTGGATTAAAATATTATTAGATGAAGCTGAGAATGAAAGAATGCATCTAATGACATTTATCAATATCGCAAAACCATCCATGTTTGAAAGATTCATAGTAATATTTGTTCAAGGAATATTTTTTAATTTATACTTCCTAATGTATTTACTTTCACCTCGTACATGTCATCGAATAGTTGGATATTTTGAAGAGCAAGCCATTATTAGTTATACTGAGTATTTAGAAGAGATAGATAATGGCAATATTAAGAATATTGCAGCACCACAAATTGCAATTGATTATTGGAATTTGCCAAATTATGCGAAATTGAGGGATGTAATTATAGCAGTGAGAAATGATGAAATCGGACATAGAGATGTAAATCATGGATTTGTTGCCGTTATAGATAATGAAATTACAAATGAGGATTTATCTCAATCTCAATTAATTAAGTCTAAAAAGTAATTTTATCAAGAAGACAAAAATAATTATGACACAATTAGCAATATTCTTTCACACTTTGATTGTAGGATTTATGATTTTTTTTATGACTGTAGTCTCACCTATAATTTTTAAAACATTAAATGAAGAAAATGCAGGAATTCTTTTAAGGCAGCTCTTCCCTCGTATGTTTTTATACGGATTAATTATCACATCAGCTGCATTTTTAATTATGTTAAACAATCAGGCTATCATTTATTGGGTCATCTCTCTTATTTCAGCAATACTTTTTGCAATCAATCTTTTTATTATAACTCCTAAGATAAATCAGTATCGAGATGATGCAAAAAAAGGAATATCTTTATCTGAAAAAAGATTTAAACGATTTCATTTATCTTCAGTTATGATTTTTCTGATCCAGTTATTTGGATCATTGTACTTACTAATAATATTTTTTTACTAGGAGAAATTTTATGAAAATTTTAAAGACCCTTGATGAAGCAAAGCTTATTATTGTTGATTTAGAAGTTAATCTAGCTAATGAAAAGAGAAATGCACCTACTCTTTGCGCTTCCTTTAATGGAAAAATAATTCCATTAAGTACTGCACATGATGGTAGGCCAATATTAATGAATATTGATAATGCTATTAAGCAATGAAAGAACTTACCTTGTGAATTCAGCTATAAACTTTTCAGCCTTGGATAAGATATCTTTCTTTCTTTCATTATTAATTTTGTCATAAATGTTTACCATCATATTAAGTCTTGGATTACTGCTAAAAAATTTTCTGTTCTTATTAATAAATCTCCAGTATAGACCATCAACTATTCCGCACCATTCACCTTTTTTAAAGTCCATCATTTTTAAATAATAACTAGAGCCACAAATGTATGGCTTAGTAGCAAATATTCCACCTTCACTAAATAAACCCATTCCATAGACATTGGGCATCATTACCCATTCGGATGAATCTACAAACATTTCCATAAACCATTTATTCACTATTTGAGGTTTTATTTCACATAGATTCATCAGACTTGATATGATCATTAATCTTTCAATATGGTGCAACCAACCATATTTTGATGCATTTTTAATAGAGTGGTCTAAAGGGACTATGCCAGTAGTTCCTTGATACCAATCTTTAGTTATCCTCTTTTTATGATTAAAAAAATTAGAAGATTCCATTTCTACTGAATAATTCTGATAAATTCCCCTCATGAATTCTCGCCAACCAATGATTTGTCTTATGTAGCCTTCGAGTGAATTAAGCTTAAAATTATTTTTATTTTTTTTTATTTCTTCAATAATTTGCGATGGAGTTATAAGTCCTATATTAATTAATGGACTTAATGCACTATGAAAAAGAATGTTATCTCTTTGACTGACAGCATCTTCATAATCACCAAAATTATCTAGCTTATTTTGAATAAAGTCCTTCAGCCACCTTTTAGATTCTTTATGTGTTGTGGGAATCCACATATTTTTGACCTCACCAGGGTGATTAGAAAACTTAGAATTAATAAATATTTTTAGATCTTTAGTATGTTGTGTTTCTTTGTAATTGATTTTTTTGGGCAAGTTTACCGTTGCTGGTAATTTTTTTCTATTATCTTTATCAAAGCTCCATTTGCCACCTAATGGTTTTCCATTTTCTATTAATAAATTTAATTTAATTCGATTTTTTTTGTAATAACTTGCCATCAGGGGATTTTTTACACCTTCTAAATATGATTTAAATTCATCTCTTGAGTCAATAAACATTGGCGATGAAATAATAGTCCATTCTATTTTTAATTTTTTGATTAATTTTTTTATCTTATTTTCAAAAGGCTTATCTTCAATTTCAAATGAATATACTTTTTTAGCTTTAGTTTTAATTATTAAAGCTTCTAATTTCTTTTCGTAACTTAAGTTAAATTTATTATTATTCGAATAATAATTAACTTTAAAATTATTTTTCTCTAATAAATCCTTATACGATCTCATTGCAGATAAACTTAATAATATTTTTAATTTATGGTGTTTTATGTAAGTACATAGTCCATAGTCTTCGGACATAAAAAAACAAGAATCCTTATATTTTCTAAGGTATTTAGGTTCAAAAAGCTGATTTCCTAAAACAAAAAAAATTGACTTCATAGATATAAATAAGATCTATTTTTTTTAATACTCTTGCAGGATTTTGAGCAGTATTTAACGTTTTCCCAACATTGAGACCATTTTTTTCTCCAATTAAAAGGCCTGTTGCAGACAATACATATTTTTGAAGGTAGAAATTCTTTTTTCATAATTGTTCTAGTTTTTAAAACATATATTTCTCAATTCAAGTAATTTAAAAAACTTATTTAAGTTTCTTGTCAAAATGGCAGACGCTTAATGATTTTTCTTTAAAAATAAAACTTTAATAAAAGATTAATTCAAATTCTGATAATTTAATTGCCATTTTGTCATTTGTTATTTGATTATATTTACACATTCATTTGCTCAGAAATAATTTCAATTGTATAAGTTTCGCATGAACGCATTTGATGAATTACAAGGCTTGAAGCTCTTTATTAAGAACTCTTTGAAAGCTCCAATGTTGGAGAAAGATTATGAAAGGAGTTTAGCTAAAAAATGGCTAAAAAACAAAGATGAAAAGTCTCTTCATCAGCTCACACATTCGCACATGAGATTAGTAATTTCTTATGCATTTAAATATAAGAGTTACGGTTTAAGTGTCAGCGATCTAATACAAGAAGGTAGTATTGGACTTATGAAAGCCGCAGAAAGATTTGACCTCGACCAGGATGTAAGATTTTCTACGTATGCGAGTTGGTGGATACGAGCAGCAATTCAAGATTTTATTTTAAAAAATTGGTCACTTGTGAGGTTAGCAACTTCTTCAAAGCAAAAGAGCCTTTTTTTTAATTTACGTAAATTGAAACAAAAAATACAAACCACAGAACATGGTTCAGTTGATTTTAAAACTGCAGAGGGATTAGCTCGTGACTTACAGATTTCTACTTCTGATGTAATTAATATGGATATTAGAATATCTCAACAAGAAGGGTCATTAAACAATAAAATTAGTGATGATGGAGAGAATGAATTTCTTGATCTAATCGAAGACGAACATGCAAGACCTGATGACGCTGTTTTTAATAAAGATGATTTATCTTTTAAAAAAGAACTTATTAATAAAACTTTGAAAATTTTAAATACACGAGAAAAAATAATTCTAGAGAAAAGATACTTATCCGATGATCGTCAAACACTTGATGTTCTAGGTAAAGAGCTAAAAATTTCTAAGGAAAGAGTTAGGCAGATTGAAAAAGAAGCAATGACAAAAATGAGAATTCATATATCTAACGAGCATAATAAAGATCTATTATTTTAGAAAACTCATTTTTTGATCAGTTTATTAATCGTAATTTTTCAATAATTTTTTCACTAAGTATTTTATTGCCATAAGGTGTGTAATGATCATATCCTTTTGGATTCGGCACTTTCTTAAATACTATACTTATATTATTTTCATTAAAATTTTTATCAATATACTCATCAAAATTATAAAAAGGAATTCCATTTCTTTTTAAGAGTGTTAGCAATTCATTAGTTTGATTAATTATTATTTGACTATCGTTAGAGTACTTCGCATTTTTTGGATATTTATAATATGGATGGTTTGCATTAAATACGATAAGAAATTTAATATCTTTTATTTTTAGAGACCTGTTTACATCCTCTAATATTTCATAAATTATTTTAATGTGATTTTCATTACTTATATCGTCAATATTTGATGAATAAATTTCATGCTCTGACTTGATTGAAAACCTATCTATGATATTTGAAATTGAATTTCGAACGTATTTAATATCTAAATGGTAATGCTTTAATGACTCTTTTAATTTTCTTTTTTCATAATCAAGATAGTTTTTAATAATCAGATCCTTTAAATCATTTTTTTTGACTAGCTGTTGTGTAAAATCTTTCTCCTCTAAATATTTATTTAATATTGGGTTTTGGATTTCATTAGAGAAATCGTAAAAATCATTATCAGGATTAAATAACCAAACTAATGTGTCAAAATTATAAATATGACTATACTCGCGAAATATTGCATATTCAAAAAGAGGCCCGTTTGCCATTATTCCCAAATTCTTAACTTGAAAATTATTTGATGAAATATAATTAGGAAGGTTATATTTTTGATCTAAACATAAACCGTGCACGTATGAATCACCTATCATTAATATGTCAAAATTTTTATTATTGTTCGAATTGTTGAACCCATTTTCATCAGATTTGTACTCGTGATACTGCCCTTTAGTTTCTGAGCAAAAAATTGTTCTTGAGTTAGAAATCCCTGACAATGGAAGTAAATTTGTCTCTTTATGTAAAATTTTATAAGGCGCAAATGCAAGATTTACTTCTTTTAAGGTTTCATTTGATAATCGTTCTCTGTAAGAATATTTACTTTCATTTAGAAAAGTACCATTTTTAATTTGGAAAAAAACTTCTATTGCATATAGGAAGACATATAAAACAATTAAATTTATTAAGAAAATTTTTAGAATATTAATCAAATTAAAAATTGATTTTGTTAGCATGTAGGCACTAATATTGATTTGTTTATGGTCGTTTGTCACATTATATTATGACAATTTAGTTATTTACTATTATTATTTCTTAATTAATAAAAAAATCATGAAAGATGGTATTTCAAAAATCGGCTGGAAATTTAAAAATACCTATACTGATTTACCAAGCATTACCTTATCTAGAGTAGCTCCTATTCCCGTAAAAAATCCTTCTATGGTTATCTTAAATGAAAACTTATCTAGAGAACTTGGTTTAGACTTTACAAGTTTGGATAGTCAGTCACTCTCAAATTTATTTTCAGGTAACGCTCTTCCTTATGGATCTGATCCAATTGCTCAGGCTTATGCCGGGCATCAATTTGGTCATTTCACAGTTTTAGGAGATGGACGTGCAGTTATTTTAGGAGAACATATTACACCAAATAATATTAAAGTTGATATTCAATATAAAGGGTCGGGACAGACACCTTATTCAAGAGGAGCAGATGGTAGAGCTGCGCTAGGGCCAATGCTTAGAGAATATATTATTAGTGAGGCAATGAATGGTTTAAATATACCTACTACAAGAAGCTTAGCAGTAGTTAAAACAGGTGAACATGTTTTTAGAGAAAGTCCATTACCTGGAGCTATATTGACCCGAGTCTCTGCAAGTCATATTAGGGTAGGAACTTTTCAATTTTTAGCGGCTAAAGGAAATATTGAAGTTTTAAGGGAGCTAGTTGAATATTCTATTGATCGTCACTATCCAAATCTTAAAAATGAAAAAAATTATTCAATTGCATTATTGAAGGTAGTTATTGAAAGGCAAATAAGTTTGGTCATAGATTGGATGAGAGTTGGATTCATCCATGGAGTTATGAATACTGATAATATGACTATTTCTGGAGAAACAATTGACTATGGTCCATGTGCATTCATGGATCATTTCAATGAAGAAACTTGTTTTAGCTCAATAGATTTTAATGGTCGATATTCTTATGGAAACCAACCGAGAATTACTCAATGGAATCTAGCAAGATTTGCAGAAACTTTGCTCCCATTGATTCACAAGGATGAAAATGAATCTATAAAGATTGCAGAAAGACTAATAAATGATTTTCAAAAAATATATAATAAGAAATGGCTTATAATGATGAGAGCTAAGCTAGGATTAATAGGTGAAGAGAAAGAAGATATTATTCTTGTGAATGATCTTTTTAAATTTATGAAGAATAATAAGGCTGACTATACAAATACTTTTTGTTATTTAATGAATATGAATTCAGTAGGTTCAAAAATTTTTGATGAGCCTGATTTTATTGATTGGTATAGAAGGTGGAATTACCGATTAGAAAGAAATCATAAAACAAAAGAAGAAGCATTTTGTATGATGAGGGAGGTAAATCCCTTGATCATTCCGCGAAACCATAAAGTTGAAGAAGCATTAAAAGAGGCAGAAATTGATGATAACCTCCCAAAATTGTTAAACTTATTAAGATTTCTCAAAAATCCATATTCTGTTCAGGTCGGAATTGATGAATTTCAGATCCCTAGTACAGCTGAAAATTCAGACTACAAAACCTTTTGTGGAACATAGAAAAAATAAAAATTGATTTTTTTAAATTTATATTTATAAAACATCTTCAAGATGACGTCATTGTTCTTTTAACGGACTTTTACGAAGTCTGTTAAAAAAGTAACAAAGGAAGAAATATGACAATAGGTACTGTTAAATGGTATAACCCAAAAAAACGTTTTGGTTTTATTGCACCAGAAGGTAGCGATAAAGATGTGTTTGTTCACATTACTGCTCTAGAACAAGCTGGACTTGAGTCACTCAATGAAGGTCAAAAAATTAGTTTTGATACTTCAGAAGAAAATGGAAAAGTTTCAGCTGTTAATCTTAAGTTAGAAGACTAACTAGTCTCAACTACCTAAAATTTAGAATATTTGTGGCTAAGCGGCTCGGTTCTCCGAGTCCAGCCATGAAACAAATTCATCAATCAGTTCATTTGATGGATCGATAATCTTTACTCTTTTATCCTTTGTGCTGATTTTAGTTACTAATGAACCTTTATCTATCTCTGCATTTACAAAATTAATTATTGTTGCCCTTGAAGCAAGACCAGACATTTTTTTTGTCAAATATTCTTTAGTACACTCAGGAGAGTCTTTCTCAAAGTGGAGCTTAATGATTTCGAAGCATATCCTAATTCCATATATAGAACCGCGGAAATAATTTAAGAATTTAAATTGTTTTCTATCTCCAGCAAACTCAAATTGGTAAATTTGTTTATTAACTTTTTTTAATATCGTTTCAGCATTCATTTTTTAATTCCTTTAAAAAAACCGTCCCCATCTATGAAAATTATTATCATTTAATAAACATATTTTTTAAATATAAAAATTCGCCATAATGGCGATTAATTTTTATAAGTAAATAATTTGGCAATATAATCAATTATTTAAAAGAAGACTGATTCTTACTATTTCTTAATAAAAATAATTAATTATTATTTATTTATGTCCCCTGAAAATGCCAAAATTTTATGGAGTAAGATATTAGAAACAGGAGACTTTTTAAAAAATAAACTTCCTTCACATCCAAATCATCCTAAAGGACGAAATTCTTACGCGCATGTAGCTCTAGAGATCAAAAATCATTTTGGTGCATCTTATAAGGACATTGAAGATGAAAAAATAGATGATGTAATTAATTATATTCAATATATCAAAGATAATCCTTCATAGATCGATTTCTAATTGCAATGATTGTAGCAATAATAAGCAAAATTAAGATATAAATATTGTTATGGGCAGGAACAATAGTTGGCAAAGGTTTAAAGATATAAATAACAGTAACTCCCATACCAGCAAGAATTGTTGTAAAAGCTAGTATTAAAGGTATCATTTTTTTGGCATAAAATAAGATATATAACTCAAGAACTCCCCAAATAATTTGACTCGCTCCCATTATAGCAAAAATAGAAATTATAATTTGTTTTTGATCCCCACTTCCAATATCTAATCCGGCTATAGTAATCGAACCTCCTTCAGGTAGAAAAAAATGAATACTTCCTCTAAATAAATTTACGATAGCATGCAATCCTAGAATAATTATTGGAATCTTTATTAATATATTATTAAATTTCATCTCTTGCCCGAGACGGTTTCCACTCTGGTTTACCAAAAAAACATAATATTTTTTCTTTAAAGTTATTTGCGTATCTTAGGTCATTAAAAAAAGAAGCCCATTCAAAAAAAGTAATTTTGATTGGATTAAAAGTTTTAACATTGTTTCTTACTCCATAAACTACTTTGTTCTTTTCCTCTGCATAAGTTCCAAAAAATCTATCCCATATAATTAGTAAATTTCCATAATTTTTATCAAGATATTCTTCATTGCTGCCATGATGAACTCGATGTGAGGATGGGGTGACAAATATATATTCAATTGGACCAAGTTTATTAATTAATTGTGTATGTCCAACTACGCCCCATAGCGTTGAAGCTACACCAGCTATAGCAGTAATTAATGGATCAAAACCAATTAATGGCATTAAAATAAAGAAAGGAACCTTTGTTAATGATCCAAACCACGCTTGCCTTAGTGAGACAGTAAAGTTCATTTCTTCACTTGAGTGATGATTCATATGAACAGCCCAAAGAAACCTGACTCGGTGGGAGCAGCGATGATACCAATAGTAAACAAAGTCTATCATAAGGAACGTTAAGATCCATACCATCCAAACTGGGAGTAATTCATTGACTGTAATAAGACGAAAATTATAAAGATAGAAGTATAATATTAAGATAGATCCCTTAGTTCCAAGATTAATCATATAGTTTCCAAGCAGCAATCCGAATGCAGCTGCACTATCCTTTGCTTTATAATATTTCAGGCCGTATATGTATGAATAAACTATCTCACTGCCAATCAATAGTAGGATAATTGGAACGCCATAAGTATAAATAGTTGATTCATCAATCATTTTTTATCATTAATTTTATTCCTCATATTCTTGACTTCTATAATAATAATATTAGTTCAACAACTATGAAAAAAATATTATCAATTCTTGTCATTATTTTTGGCTTGTCGCTTAATGTTCACGCACAAGGCGGCTCATCAGGCGGCTCATCAGGCGGCTCATCAGGCGGCTCATCAGGCAGTTCATCGGGAAGTTCATCAGGTGGAGGAACATCAGCTGGGTCTTCGGATGGATACGGCGGAGGTGGAATGAGTGGTCAGTATACAATTTCTACTAGAGGTGTTTATGATCAAGCCTTAAAGGGTATATGGAAAGAAATCCAACAAGAGAATTATGAACCTGCTTTAGTTTCACTCCAAAAATATGTTTATGAGAATCCGAAAATTGCAGACGGCTGGAATTTGATTGGATTTACAAGCAGGAAATTGATGATTTTCGAGGATGCAGAAAAGTATTACAAAACTGGATTAGAAATTGATCCTGAGCATGAAGGTATACTTCAGTACCAAGGTGAGCTTTATTTAGAAACTGATCGCTTAGACTTGGCAAAGGCTAACCTTGCTAAATTAGCTGATCTCTGTGTATTTAACTGCAAAGAAAAGAATGAACTTGCACAATTAATTGAAGAATTTGAAAAGAATTAAGCTTATTGATTTTATTTAACTATAGATCTAATCTTGGTCTATGAATATTCTTCCATCAAAAGAAAGTCTGATAAAATTCTTAAAGAGTGATCATGAAGGACCTTTAGATATGGTCAATGTTCTTCGATTTAAAGCAAATGGAAGGTCTGAGTACGAGAAATACGCTGAAGCAATATCTAGTTTCATGAAAGACTTTGGAATGGAGACTATTTATTCAGGTGATGTCTTTTCGACAATATTAGGAGATGATGATTTTTTTCATCATGTAATTATTATGAGATACCCTTCTAAAGAAAAATTTATTGAATTCAGTTCCTCTGAAAGATGGAAGGCAATAGAACACCACAGAACAGAAGGATTGGAAAGTCAGTGGCTTCTTGCTTCGAAAGAAAATAAATTAGCATGATTAAAGCATTAATATTTTTTGTCTTAGGTGCAGCGTCAATTATTTTTTTAATTAGAGCTTTTGTTCATTCTGATGCTAGTCGAGTATCAAGAATAGTTAAAATAATAATTATTAGTTTAGTTGTGTTTGGAGTAGTTTTCTTGCTAACCAGAGGTAATCTAGGGTTTCTAGCTCCTTTACTTGGTGTTTTTAGAAGGCTTTTAACAGGGTTTTAAGACCTGTTTTACAAACTCTAATAAATTACTACCTGTAAATTGGTATCCTTTAATTCCAAAGTTTTCAGCAGCTTTTAAATCTGTTAGTTGATCTCCAATAAGAAAACTGGAAGTTTTATTAATAGGCCATTTAGATTGAGCTAACTCCAACATACCTGGACTAGGTTTTCTCAGGTGAGAAATTCTTTCATAATCTTTATTAACTCCGTCAGGGTGCCATGGAGAATAAAAAAACTCATCAATCCTTGCATTGATTTTACTCAATTCATTAGCCATATATTGATGAAGTTCTAATACATCTTTTTCAGAGTAGTAGTTTCTAGATATTCCAGACTGATTGGTAACAACAAAAATTAAGTAATGTGCTTCATTTAAATATTTAATTGCTTCTTTAGCTCCCTCTACCCATTCAAAATCTGAGATTTTATATACGTAACCTTTTTCAACATTTAATACTCCGTCTCGATCAAAAAAGACGGCTGGCTTTAGCATAGGGTTTCTTCAACTATATCACAAACAATTTGTCCAATAGCAATATGCATCTCTTGAATTCGGTCTGGCATAGAAGCAGGGACTTTAATTAAAATATCACAAATATTAGACATATCTCCACCATTATTTCCGGTGACTCCAATTGTTTTAATATTTAGTTTCTTAGCAGCATTAATCGCTTCAATGATATTTTCACTTTTTCCACTTGTAGAAATTGCATAAAGAACATCATTTTCTTTTCCTAAACCTTCTATTTGCCTTGAGAAGATCTTTTTGTATGAATAATCGTTTGATACAGCAGTAATGTTTGAAGTATCAGTTGTTAAAGCTAATCCAGGCAGTGCCTTTCTATCTTTTCGATATCGTCCAATTAATTCTGCGGCAAGATGTTGAGCGTCAGCAGCAGAGCCACCATTACCACAAAACATCACTTTTCCACCTGACTGAATTGAAAGTATTATCGATTGAGCAGCAGTATTAATATCATCGGCACAATTATTAGATAGTTCACTAAAATTCTTTGCAATTTCGTCAATAATTTTAGTTATTTTATCTTTATTCATTTCATTATATTTAGTTTGTTATTAATATTATCATAAATTTTTTAAAACTAAATTTAATAATGATTGAAGTGAAAAATAGTCTTTTTTTAGGTTTGATAATATTTATTTTATCTACTGTTCTGTTTACATCATGTGATGACAGCTCAACTTCTTCAGCATTTACTGGCGTTAGGGTAATTGATAATTCATTTTCTCCAACAGTTGTAAGAATACATGAAGGTGGAAAAGTAAGATTTAAAAATTGGGGCAATAATCCACATAATGTTATTGCAACAGATGAAAGTTGGGGATCATACGATGAGATTGAAAAAAATAGTTATATAGATGTTACTTATCAAAATGAAGGCTTGTATAAATATCTATGCTCATATCATGCTCCACCTGATGGCAAATGGGGAATGGTAGGGTCAGTTATTGTTGGTGACATTGAATATGAAAGCTATACAAATTTTAAGAAAGAAGATGTAGTTAAAAAATTCAGTGGGGTCGTTCGACATGTTCCTAAAAATTATGAATCAATTCAAGATGCGGTAAATTCATCCAACCCTGGAGATTTAATTCTTATTAAGCCAGGAATTTATTACGAGGAGGTAGTAGTTAATGTTCCCTCGATTACAATTAGAGGTTGGGAGAGAAATACTACTATTATTGATGGTGAATTTGAAAGAGGAAATGGCATTCAAGTAGTAGGTGTTGATGGCGTTGCTATAGAAAATTTAACAGCGAGGAACGCACTATTGAACGGATTTTATTGGGCTACATCTGAAGGCTATCGTGCTTCGTATTTAACAGCTTATAATAATGGAGATTATGGAATCTATGCATTTGACTCTGTTGATGGGGTTATTGAACATTCTTATGCATCTGGCTCTCCTGATGCTGGGTTTTATATAGGTCAATGTTATCCTTGTGATGCGATAGTTAATAATGTTATTTCAGAAAATAATGGACTTGGTTATTCAGGAACCAATTCAGGAGGATCTTTATATATAATCAATTCGATTTTTAGAAATAATAAGGGAGGAATTGTTCCCAATACTCTTGACTCCGAACTTTTACCTCCTGAAAGAGAAACCTATATTATTGGTAATCTAATTGAGAGCAATAATAATATCAATGCTCCGGCAACCAACTCAACTTACCTATCTTTTGGAAATGGAATAGTAATAGCGGGCGGTAATAATAATTTTATTAAGAATAATGTTATTGTAGATCATGATACTTATGGAATTATCATAACTGCTTCTTTAGATGTCAATTATTGGCCAGCTCATGGAAATATTGTTAGAGAGAATCTTATCATGGACTCTAGACGAGCAGATATAGCACTAAGTGGAGTTTCTAATCTTGGTAATTGCTTCGAGGGTAATAGTTATAATTCTTCTATTCCTCCGGGATTACAAGCCTTTAATGGCTGTGACTCAAGTTATATTCCTCTAGGATCGGATATGTCAGCATTATGGAGCACAGCCGCAAGACTTATATTAGCAAATTCTGGAGAATACAAACAAGGGGATTGGAAAACTTTTGATTATCCTCCGGCGCAACCAAATATGCCAAAAATGAAGAAGTTAATGGATAAAGGTTATATTATTGATGGCATATCTCCTGGATTTTATTATACATCAATAAAGCCAGCTGTTAATGTCTTTAGAAGACACAAAAAAGATTTAAAAAATATCGAGTTGCCTGAAGATGCAAGAAAGTATTTGAACTAATGCTGCAATTGTTTACGCTTATTTAAGAAGGAGTTTATATTATGCCAGGAGTTACATTTTTCCCATTAAGTGATGTTCCATTTCTTTCATTATTTTTTAATTTTTATGGATATTACCTTCCTATATTCCTCTATGCTGCCTGGACGCCTTTAGCGCTTTATGATATTGGCGAGTCAAAATATTCTTCAAACGCATCTAAAATTATTTGGTCATTAATTATTTTATTGATTCCTCTTATAGGAGCTTTTATTTATCATGTGTTTATTGCACAAACTTTAAATGTTGTAGTTAGAGCAACTATGGTATTTGGAGGGATAGCTGCCTTCCTAATTGTTTTTTTGTATTTGGCTTTAGCGTTATAATCTAAATCGTAACCAGTGATATTTGACAAAAGAATTACAGCAATTAGAAATGATATAGCTTCTGATGATTTTAAAGGCCTCATTAAGAGAAAGAAGTTCGTACATGGTAAAAAACATAATGTTATTGCAGCATATTCTCCACTATATTCATTAAAAAATTCTAAATTAAGCACTCAACTTCTTTATGGAGAAGAATGTAGTGTTTTTGATTCTTCAAAAGGCTGGTCATGGGTTCAGTCATTACGTGATGGTTATGTAGGATACACCCCATCAAAAAACTTAAAGAAAATTAAATATAATCCAACTCACAAAGTCACTGCTCTTAGAACTTTTATCTATTCTTCGGCTAATATTAAAAGTGACGCCGTTAACTATCTAAGCTTTAATTCTTTGGTAGAAATAAGTGGTAAGAAAGATAATTTTTATAAAATAAAAAATCTAGGATGGTGCCCACAAAAAGATTTATCTCCAATAAAAACAAGAAATTTAGACAAAGTTAAAATGGCCAGGCAGTATCTTGATACCCCTTATCTATGGGGAGGAAGAGATTCGATGGGAATAGATTGCTCGGGGTTAATCCAAAATATTATTCAAATAAATAATATCTATTTCCCTAGAGATACTGATATGCAAGATGTATTTATTACCAAAGAAGTAAAGTTTAAAAGGCATTTAGAAGGAGGAGATCTTATATTTTGGAAAGGTCACGTCGCTATGATGATTGATAATAAAAATATAATTCACGCTAATGCATATCATATGAAAACTTGTATAGAGCCTCTTAACGTAGCTCAAAAAAGAATTTCAAGAACAAATGGAAATATTATCAAGATGGGAAGGATTTAAATATTTGATGAATTTAGATTTACTTTATTTCTAATGATCCACAAAATAATTAATGATGGTACAACCATTAAAGTAGTAATGATAAAAAAAGTTACCCAATCATTTTGAAGTTCGTCTATTAATAATCCAGAGAAAGAAGATAGGACTGTTCTGCCAAGCGTTGCAATTGACGCTAACAGCGCATATTGAGCAGCCGTATAGGCTCTATTTACCAATAAAGATATGAATATTACAGTGAACACTGTTGCAAAAGAGCCTGCAATTTCATCTAAAATCACTGCAGAAATAAATAATGAATATGAGGGTCCCGTCCAGGCCATATAAGCAAATAATAGGTTCGTTAAAGCCATCGCAATTCCTGAGATTATTAATCCTCTAATTATTCCTGATTTGATTGCGATAATACTTCCTATAAAGATGAAGATAATATCTATTAACCAACCAAAGCCCTTTGAGTAGATAGCAATATCACTTTTTGAGAATCCAATTTCCAAATAAAAAATGCTAGACATTCTTCCAAGAAATGCTTCACCAATTTTAAAAAGCAACAAAAAACCCAGGATTGCAAATCCAATTGAAATACCATTTTTTTTAAAATAATTCCAAAATGGATTTATAAATGTATCTGTCAAAAAATTTATCACTTTTTGCGATATAGATCTTGTTTCTTCATATAAATTATTAGAAAGCTCTTGACCAGCTTCAACTCTTAGTCTTTTTCTATCCTTCAATTTTAACTCTGGAACATAAAAGAGAACAAAATTACAGATTACTATAAATAAAGACATTACAAAAAAGGTAGGAGGGAAACCGTCATTGTAGCCTTGCCCTTCGAAAAAATCAGCGAAGATTAATGTTGCTCCACCAAATATTTTAAATCCTGTATACCATCCAATAACCATTATTGCAGCACCTGCAGTCATTGCCTTGGTTTCTGAAGAATTTACTTGCTCA
>MDTG01335232.1_pt1 | contig 19214 bp, 18 predicted proteins | sample 811421 | NCBI WGS metagenome assembly MDTG01 (sample SAMN05326645, study PRJNA326480) | marine metagenome | isolation source: seawater | place: Pacific Ocean: South East | collected 2011
CTCCGCCGAGGGATCGCCCTCTTCGAGGACGTCACGGTCAGCGATCCCTCCACCGACCTGACCCTACGCGCGCGCTGCGCGGGGGTCGCCGACGCGACCCTGAGCCTCGACGTGCTGGGCCCGCCGCTGAAGGTCCTCTCCGCCACGGCCTATGAAGGGGCCACCGAGAGCGAAGGGATCGACAGCGACGACTCGATCGTGATCGTGTTCGACCAGCCGACCAACAAGCCCGCCATCACCGCCGCGAACGTCGACCAGGTCCTCTTTGCTTCGGTCTACACCTTCGTGACGGACGCCTACGCCGACGTCGGCATGGGCGCGATCTCGAGCTGGAAGAGCGGCGACGGCAGCTTCGGCGGCGCCACCTGGAGCGCCGACGGCAAGACGCTGACCGTGCACTTCTCGACCAGCGGCGGCGCGCCGACCGTTCACGTCAACAACCGGATCCTCGTCAGCGCTGCGGTCAAGGCCCTGGGCGGCGGCCAGGTCCGCGAGCGCGTGATGATCCTGGGGCGCCTGGGCAGCGCGCCGAAGGTGCGCGTGCTGGACCCCTACATCCACACCGCCGGCCAGGAGATCACCGTTTTCGGCGAGAACTTCAGCGCGGTCCCGAGCGAGAACACCGTCCGCTTCGTGGACGCTCCCAGCGGCCAGCAATTCGCGACGGTGCTCGAGGCGAGCGAGAATCACCTCAAGATTCGCGCCGCTGGGGTCAGAGGAGACCTGATCGTCACCGTCGCGGGGAAGAGCGACGCGCGCTTCACCCTCGCCAACCCCTATGTGCTCCCCAGCTGGTATGTCAGCCGAGCCGCCGTCGCGCTCGCTGCGCCACGAGTCGTCTCGACCGCTCGAGACTCGACCCTGGCAGCCTTCGTCGACGGCAATGGCCGAGCGATCCACTGGGGCCGCGGCGGTGGTCACGCCCACAACCTGACCCCCAGCAACTCGGCCGCGCAGGTCGACGCGGGGAACGGCGGCTGGGTCGCGATCCAAACCCTGCCTTCCCCACACACTTCCCTGCGCGGCGACGCGATCTACGTGAGCCGCTGGGTCCACAACGACAACATCGCTCCCGACAAGGAGCTCGTCAGTATCGACGCCGCCGGCGATCCGCTGGGAATGGCCTGCCGCGACCCCGTGATCGACGGCTCGGGACGCTACGTGGCCTTCGTAGTCGACACGCTCCCGCCCGAGCTGGAGTCGCAACGCGCAGGGCCCTACGTGCTGGTGCGCGACCGCCAGGAGGCGACCCTGAGCCTCGCCAGTCGCGATCGCGCAGGGAACGCAGTCAGCGGCTTCGCCCCCGAGCTGAGCCCCGACGGCCGCTACTTCGTGTTCATTTCCAACGACGACTTGCTGGAGAGCAACGGGCGCCAGGACGGCTACTTGCGCGACCGCCAGACGGGAGCGCTGGTCTGGCTCACCCCCGACGACGGGACGGGCCCCCTGACCTCGCGCGTGTTCTTGGCCGAGAACGGACGGGTGGCGACCTACGCGCGCGGCGGCGACGTCTACGTGTTCGACCGCCTCAGCGGCCAAGCCACGCTCACGGTCAGTCAAGCCGAGCAGCCGAGCCTCAGCGGAGACGGCAAGCAGCTCTTCTTCGTGAGTGCCCGCGCAGACCTGGTGCCGGCCTGGCCCACCCCAGACACGCTGGGACACAAGGACGGCTTCCGAATGCAGCTGGCCACGAGCCAGAGCGTGCCCCTGACCACCGACCGCTTCGGCAACTGGATCGGCACCGACAGCGACCAGCTCGAGTTCGACGCCTCGGGCATGTTTGGCTTCGTGCGAAGGGTCGGCTCGAATCGGGTCAACTTGATCGGACCGGCCGAGTAGCGCCCTCAGTCCAGCCGGCGGGTCGAGCGCCCCTCGCCCTCGACCTCGCTGATCGCGGCGTAGGCGTGGACGAAGTCGTGGAGCGCCTTGCGGTATTCGGGCTCGTTCAGGCGCGGGACGTCGTCGCGGTCGCCGCGGTCCAGGATCACCAGCTCGCCGCCGCCCCACTGAGCCAAGAGCTCGCCGTGGGCGACGGGGTACGTCGGCGCCAGGTTGGGGTGCAGGACGAGGAGCGGGCCCGACCAGTCGGTGAGGATCTTGCGCAGGTCCCAGTCGCGCTGGAGCGCCGTGAGGGTCGCCTCGCGCTCGGGGGCCTGGCTCCAGTCGACGCTCGCCCGCTCGACGACCTCGCGCAGGTCCGCGACGGGCGTCTCGAGGATCAAGCCCTTGATCCGCGAGTGATCCACCCGGCACACGGCGTCGACCGCCAGCGCGGCGCCGACCCCGCGCCCGAGGACCACGATCGAGGGGACCTCTTCGCTGGGGCGCTCGACCAGGTAGCGCAGCGCGGCCCGCGCTGCCTCGCGAGAGCGCGAGAGGCTGGCGCGCCCGGGCGAGGCGCCGCAGCCGGGATAGTCGATCTCGAACAGGTTGGCGCCCGCCGTGGCCGCCCACTCGGGCCAGAGCGCGAAGTCGTCGCTGATCGTCTCGGTGCCGGCGTGGAGGAGGAAGAGCACCGGGCCCCCCGGGACGCGGTTGGCATAGAGCGCGCCCACGACGCCGCCGTCGGGGAGCTCGACGTCCACGCCGCGCTCCTGCTGGGTGCGCGGCAGGGTGGCGCCGCCCTGGCCGCTGAAGAACAGGCCCGAGACGGCGGGGTGATCGTAGGGGGGCAGGCGACGGACGCTGCCCGTGGTCGGCCGAGACACCCCTCTCGTGCCGGGACGAGGCGCTCCGCGCGTTCCGGGGCGAGGCGCCCCCCGCGTGCCGGGGCGAGGCGCGCCGCGCGTGCCGGGGCGAGGCGCGCTGCGCGAATCGGGTCGAGGCGTGCTGGGACGAGGCGCCCCCCGCGTGCCGGGCCGCGAATCGGGCCGCGGAGCCCCGCGGGTGCCGGGGCGCGGCGCCTTGCGCGATCCCGGTCTGGGTTCTGGGGGCCGATCACTCATGCTCTGAGTCTGACAGGCATTGGCTTCCGCGGCGACCCCCGCCTGGAAGCGCAGCCCAGCGCGAGTAGACTGGCCCCTCGCGGGGCGCCCGCGCCGCCAGCGTTGAGACGTTCATGAGCATCGACCCGGTCAAGGATCACGTCTCCTATCAGGACGGTCGGACTCCGCCATCGCGGGTCCCCAAGGCCGAGCGGATCCTGAACCTGATCTCCGTACTCCTGCGCGCCGAGAAGCCGGTGCCGGTGGCGGAGATCCTCGGCAAGGTCACCGGCTACGACGACAACGCCACGCGCGAATCCCTCATGCGCCGCTTCGAGCGCGACAAGAAGGTCCTGCGCGATATCGGGATCCCGATCGAGCACGCCAGCCCCGGGGCCTTCGGCCAGGAGGGCTACTCGATCTCGCGCTCGGACTACTTCCTCGACGACGCGCTCCACCTCCCGCCCGAGTCGGGCCAGCTGCTGCGGACCCTCTTCGCCCTGGCGCACACCGACGGCGGCGAGCTGAGCGCAGACCTCCGCTCGGCCCTGGTCAAGCTCGGCTTCCTGGTCGAGGCCGAGGGCGTCCGCCCCGGCGAGCCCCGCAACGCGACCGAGACCCTCGACCCCGTCAAGGGCAAGGCCAGCGCGGTGGGCCGCAACCTCGAGCGCCTCTCGGAGGCGGTCCTGCAGCGGCGGCGGGTCAAGTTCCGCTACCACAGCCTGAACCGAAACGACGAATACGAGGTCGAGGTCGACCCCTACGGCCTCGGCTTCGCCGGGCAGGCCTGGCACCGCGGCGCCTGGTATCTGGTCGGCCACAGCCACCTCCGCGACGACCTGCGCGTGTTCAAGATCCGCCGGATCAAGACCGACGTCCGCTTCGCGAGCGAACCCGAGTCCTTCGAGCCGCCGGCTGGCTTCCGCGTGCGCAACCACGTCGGCAAGACGCGCTGGGAGTGGCGCGACCTGGCGGCGGGCCTGGCTGGGTCCGAGGGCACGAGCGAAGGCAACGAGCAGACCCGGGTCGTGGTGGGCTTCGACCCCGCCATGGTGAGCGAGGTCACGGCGCGCGCTCCCTCCGCGCTGCCCCTCGAGCCCGACGAGGTCGAGGGCGCCCGCGAGGGCTTCTCCTACCTGGCCTTCCTCGTGCGCCAGCAGCGACCCCTGCTCCGCTTCCTGCTCCGCTTCGTGCCCAAGGTCCACCTCGTCGAGCCCGTCGAGCTGCGCACCGAGCTGCGCGACCTGGCGCGTGAGGTGCTGAGCAAGTACTCGGAGAGGGGAGACGCTTGAGCAACCCGGTCCCGCGCCTGCGCCGCCTGCTCTCGATCATTCCCATGATCCAGCGCCGCGGCGAAGTCAGCCTCAGCGAGCTGCAGCGCGTCCTCGGCGTGAGCAAGCGCGAGCTGCAGGGCGACCTGAACGCGATCATGCTCTGCGGCGTCCCGCCCTACCTGCCCAACGACTACATCTCGGTGTTCATTGAGGACGACCGGGTCACGATCGACTACGCCGACCACTTCAGCCGCCCGGCGCGCCTGACGCTGCAGGAGGCCCTCGCCCTGCGCCTCGCGATCGCGCGCCTGCGCGTGCCCGAGGACGGCCCGCTCTACGAGGCCACCCAGGAGCTCCTCGGCGCCCTCGACCGGCTGATGCTCGGCAACGACTTCGCCAGCCTGATCGGCAAGATCGAAGGCGCAGAGCCGACGACCAACGCCGACCTGAGCATGATCGACCGCGCCCTGCGGGAGCGGCGCCGGCTGCGCTTCACCTACTACTCACCCTCGAGCGAGCGCGTGACGGCGCGCACCGTCCGCCCCTACGGGCGCGGCGACCGGCAGGGCAACGAGTACCTGTTCGCCTTCTGCGAGAAGCGCGAGGCCGACCTGACCTTCCGGGTCGACCGGATCAGCGACCTCGAGCTCGAGGGCGAGGGCAACGCCTACCTGATCCCCAAGGACTTCGACCTCGAGAAGCGCCTGGCCAAGGTCAGCAAGGTCTCGGGCGGCCCGCACCTGCGGATCCGCTTCGCCGAGGCGCTCGCGGCCTACGAGGCCGAGGAGACCGAGGACCGCGACCTCGAGTGGCTGCCCAACGGCGACGTGGTGATCTCCAACAGCTGCAACTCGATCGAGTATGCGGTCAACGACGTGCTCCACCGCGGCGAGCTGGCCGAGGTCCTCGAGCCCCCCGAGGCCCGCAAGCAGCTCGCGAGTCGCCTCGAGGCCTTCCTCGCCCAGGACGAGTGACGATGGCGCGGGCCAGGGCTATCCTGAGGCCATGAAGGTCGAGACCCGCCCCGACTCCTTGGCGCGCGTCCTGGTGCCCGAGGCCAGCGACGACCCCGCCAACCTCGAAGACGCGATCCACGACGAGTGCGCGCGCTACCGCGAGCAGACCGGCGAGAGGCTGCCCCAGGTCGTGCTCGACCTGAGCGGGGTCAGCGAGCAGGGCCCCTGGCTGCGCGCCGCCGGCCCCCAGCAGCCGGACACCAACCTGCGCGTCGCGCTCGGCCAGAAGGGCTACCTGACGGCGCGGGCCCTCCGCCTGGACGCGGTCTACGAGTGGTATCCCGACGTCGAGGCCGCGCTCAATGGCGGCCGCTAGGGGCGGCGCCACCCCCCTCGCGCTGCGGCCCCACTCGCGGGCCCGCCGCTGCGCCTACTGCCACGAGGAGGACCTCTCGCGCTGGTCGAGCGCCTGCTGCGCGCGCTGCAGCGTCGCGCTCCACGAGGAGTGCGCCGAGGACCTCGGCGCCTGCCCGACCTTGGGCTGCGGCGCGTGGAGCCCAGCCCCGCCCCCGCTCTGGCTGCGCGCGCTGGACCTGACGCTGACGCTCCTGATCCTGGGCGCGCTCGGGCTGGTGGCCCTCAACGTCGTCGGCAGCGCGCTCTTCGGCGCCGCCTCCACGGCCCGCGGCAACGCCTTCCCGGGGCTCCCTTTCTAGTCGTGACGTCTGGCCGGCCCGCGGGTCCATACGCAGGAGCCGGCGGGGCGAGCGAGGACGCCGCCATGGAGCGAAGCGCACACCTGGAGCTGCCCGACGAGGTGCGCCGACTGGTGATCCTGGGTGATCCCCACGGCGACCTGGCGGGGCTCGAGGCCGTGTGGGCGCGCGAAGGCGGCGAGGGCGTGGCCCTGTTCTCGGTCGGCGACAACGTCGGCTACGCCGACGGTCCGGCCTCCTCGGCCTTCTGCCGCCGCTTCCGTGAGCTAGGCGGCCGCTCGGTGACCGGCAACCACGAGCACTGGCAAGGCGAAGACGACGAGCTCATGATCGTGATTCCTCCGCGGCCTGGAGCGGACCTGCCTCCCCGGGAGCGCTGGCGCCTGGAGCCCGAGGTCGCCGCCTGGTCGCGCGCCCTGCCGCACCGCCTCGAGCTGAAGCTGGCCGGCTGGAAGCGGCTGCGGGTCGTGCTGCGCCACACGATCGGGCCCGGCTGGGGCTACGTGCACGCCGGCAACGCGGCCGAGCTGGCCAGCGCCGAGCGCGCCGACCTGGTGTTAGTGGGCCACTCGCACGGCCCCTGCCTCTACCAGCTGGCCGAGGGCGAGCGCTGCCCCAAGCGCCAGGAGGGGCTCTCCCTGACGGGAGACGAGGTCGCGACGCTCGCCGTCGAGCCCTTCCACCGCTACGTCGTGGACGCGGGCTCCCTGGCTCGCCCGGGCTACCACCCCGAGCCCCCCCAGCTGGGCCTCGCGACCTACGCCACCCTGGACCTCGAGACCCGCCGCCTGGCGCTCCACGCCCTGGTCAAACCGTCAACGGAGTAGGAGACTTGGCCCAATTTCGGGCCCACTGGCGGCGCAAGTCGTTACGCATTGGTCAAGGCAACTGGCTCGCGAGTTGCCCTACGAGGGGCATGAACCAGGACAAGAAGCGAGCCCGCGGCGAAGAGCTGACCCAGCGCGTCATGCGGCGCTACCGCAACCAGAGCGACGCGACCGACGCCATGGCGCGGGTGCTGATGCTGGTGGTCGGGGGGTCCTGCGCGATGGCGATCGCGCTCTACCTGTGGCAGATCCGCGCCATGTGGGCCAACCCCTACAAGATCGTGGCCGGCGTCGGGTTCGGCCTGGCCTTCGTCTCCTTCCGCTGGCTCGCGAACGCGCGCCTCGCGGAAGAGCGGCTCTGGCGCCGCCAAGGGCGCGGCCCGATTCGCCGCCGCCTGCTCCGTTGGCTGGGCGTGCGCGCGGCCCAGACCTGCGCCTACTGCCGCGACGACCTCGACTCGGACGAGCCCACCGAGTGCCCGACCTGCGGCGCGGGCTACCACCCCGAGTGCGCCGAGGAGCTCGGCCGCTGCGCGACGCTCCACTGCCTCGGGCTGGGGGAGCCCTCCCCACGGCGCGCCAAGGTCCGCCTGAAGGACCCCGTGGTCTGAGCCTGGGGAGCCGAGGGAAGAGGTGCCAGAGCCCCCCACCTGGCTAGCGTGTAGCCACGGCATGGCTCGCTCGGTAGAGTTCCCGCGTGGCCAGGAACTCAGAACGAAGCTGGGCGGCTTGAAGGTCCTCGTGCTCGCGGCCGCCGACCGCGCGTCGGCGCTCTGCCGCTTCCTCAGTCGCTCGAGCGCCGTGACCTCGCTGCACTGCGCGAGCGAGCACAAGGTCGCCCGGGCCCGCTCGGCGCCCGCCTTCGCGACGCCGGCCCAGCTGCGGGACTTCGTGCGCCGCAAGCGAATCGAGCTCGTGGTGGTCGGGCCCAGCGGCGAAGAGCTGGGCCAAGGCTTGCGGCAGGGCTGCCGGCCGGTGGCTCTGCGCGGGCGCAGCTCCCTCGTTCCGGGCTTGAACGAGTTCCTGCGCCACCAGCCGGGCAGCTGGCGCGTCCTGCGCCGCAAGCGCGATCAGCCTCGCTGGCCCGAGCCCGCTCCGAAGGGGACCAGCTCCTCGCTGAGCTCCGTCCCGCGCGAGCGCGGCCCCGTCCGCGTCCTCGTCGCGGGCTTCGGCCCGAGCGACGAGCGCGCCTGGGCGGCCTTCCTCGCGCGTCACCCCGCGGTGGGCTGGATCTACCTCTGCCCGGGCCGGGCCGGCGCCGGCAGCCACCTCGCCACGCGCCTCTCCGAGGACCCCGCGGACGTCGGGGCTCTGGCCCACGCGGCGCAGCGCCGTCGGGTCGACTTGACGATCGAGGGACCCGCCAGCGCGGGCCTGGTCGAGCTGCTCCGCAGGCGCGGCTTCGAAGCGCTCCGCGCGGACGAGCCCGACGAGTTCCTCCGCGACGTCTGGACCTGGACCCGCACCGGCCGCCGCCCCGCGCGCCCAGCCTTCGCCCTCGCGCCGCCCCGCGCCGCGCCGCACCCTCGCTTCTTGCCCGCTCGCTTCGAGTGCGAGCGAGATCGCGCATACGTATTCCGCCTGCAGCCTCCCGAGGAGCCCCATGGCCTTTGACGCATACCTGAGCATTCCCCCCTCGAACACCGGCGGGCCGCCCCCCAAGGGGGAGTCTCAGAGCCAGCAGTATCCCGGGGCGATCGAGATCGAGAGCTTCGACTTCGGCATCAAGAATCAGGTCACGATCGGCAGCAAGAGCGGCGGAGCCGGCGCGGGCAAGGTCGAGTTCAAGGAGTTCAGCGTCACCAAGGCGATCGACTCCGCGACCGCCAGCTTCTTTCACGCCTGCTGCCATGGAGCGCACTTCCCCAAGGCGACGCTGGCCCTCGTGCGTCAGGGAGCCGCGAGGGGGCCCACGCCGGCCTTCATGATCTACGAGTTCGAGCAGCTCTACGTCGTCGATCAGGAGTGGGACGGCAACACGGGAGACGACGTTCCGCGCGAGACGGTCTCCTTCAAGGCCGCGTCGATCAAGCTCAAGTATTCCCAGATGGATCACACCGGAACGACCTCGGGCACCTTCGAGGCTGGCTGGTCCTTCGTCAGTAACCGACCCGTTTAGTCGCGCGGTGAGCCTCGAGATCTACCTGATCTTCGGCGCGCACTCGCAGGGAACCACCTTCCCGAGCGAGGTCTACGCCGAAGCGCTCCGCGATCACCCCTTGGGTCCAGCGGTCCAGCTGAGCGCCTACGACCTGGGAGTCACCAACCCACGGCGCGAGAGCTTCAAGGCGCTCAAGGCGATCCTGGAGCCCGGGGTGAGCACGCCGATCGTGCTCGAGAGTCTCTGCCAGGGCGCGACCTTCGACGAAGTGTGGCTGGAGGTGCACCGCGAGGGCGCGCTGCAAGTCCGCTGGAGGCTCGGGGAGGTCTCGGTGATCGGCCTCGACGCCGACGGCTCTGCGGGCGACGACGTGCCGACGGAGGCGATCGCGTTCGTCTTCAGCGCGCTGGCCCTCGAGGTGGCGGGTGTCCCCAGGCCCGCCCCCAGCTGGAGCTTGGTCAACCGCAAGCCGTGGACCTCGAAGATCCCCGCCGAGCCGGAGCCGGCGTCGGACCCGGAGCCCGAGCCGGACCCGAAGCCCGAGCCGGAGCCGGAGCCGGAGCCCGAGCCCGAGCCCGAGCCGGAGCCCGAGCCGGAGCCCGAGCCCGAGCCCGAGCCCGAGCCCGAGCCGCCCGAGCCCGAGCCCGAGGAGCCCAAGGAGACCAAGCCGGTGATCGGCCCCCAGCCGGTGCCAATGCCGATGCCAATGCCCACGCCCAAGCCCATGCCCTTCCCGACGCGTAAGCCGATCGAGGAGCGGAAGAAGGACACGAGCGTGGCGAAGGAGGTGCACCAGCGCCGACTTCGCGAGCGCAAGCGGCGCTGGAAGAAGGAGCCCTAGGACTCGTTCGACGCTAGGGTCAGCTCACCGATCTGGCGCTTGGGGAAGGTGACCACGCAGGGGCCCGCGCGCAGCAGGCCGTCCACGCGCGCGTAGCCCTCCCCGTCCAGGGTCGAGTCCCGCGCGGGGGTCCCGTCCTCGAACTCGATCCGGAAGGGCTCGTCGGCGAGGGGGAAGCCGAAGTCGTCTTTGACCCGCAGCTCGATCCAGTGGCAGCGGCGCAGCGTGTGGCGCTGCCCGGCGGCGCACTCGAAGCCGCTCTCGTCGTCGGGCTGGGGATCGGCGACGAGGAGCAGCGGGGAGTCGGCGGGGGCGGGTTCGGGGGCGTCCGCCGGGCGCGGGCGCAGCCCCGCGATCGTCACGAAGCAGGCGCCGGCCGGGATCCCCTCCACGCGGGCGGAGCCCTGCGCGAAGCTGCCGCTCTCGCGCCGACCGTCGGGCAGGTCGAGGGTGAAGGAGAGCTCTTCGGCGAGGGGATTGCCCTCGGCGTCCACCAGGTCGAGCTCGATCCAGGTCGCGGCCTTGTTCTTCTTTCGCTTGCCGATCTTGAACACGCGCGTGTGGCCGACCTTGATCGTCCACTCGGCCTTCGTCATGCCGCAGCTGGGGCAGCGCGCGTCGTCGAGGATCTCGTCGCTCTCGCAGTGGGACCAAACCACCAAAGGGCTCCTTCCGCGAAGTCGATCCTACCTACAATCCGGCATGGCGACCCCCGAGGCGATCGGCCCCTACCGCGTGCTCCGCCTGCTGGGGCAGGGTGGGGCCGGCGTGGTCTACGAGGTCGCCGACCCCATGACTGGGCGCAGCATGGCGCTCAAGCTGCTCCTGGACGCCGACGAGGACCCCCTCTCCCTGGAGCGCTTCGAGCGCGAGGCGCAGCTCTTGGCGCGGATCCGGCATCGCAGCGTGGTGCGGGTCCACAAGATCGGGCGCCTGCGCGAGGGGCCCTACCTGCTCGAAGAGCTGGTCCAGGGCGAGCTCCTGCGCAGCGCCAGCCAGCGCGACCCCCTCGAGCCGCGGCGCGCGGCGGCGATCGTGCGCGAGCTGGCCGACGCCCTGGCGACCGTGCACGCGGCCGGGATCCTGCACCGCGACCTGAAGCCGAGCAACGTGATCCTCCAGGCCGACGGGATCCCCGTCGTGCTCGACTTCGGCGTGGCGCGCGACACGCGCGCCGAGCGCATGACCCGCACCGGCGAGCTGATCGGGTCGGCGGCCTACATGTCGCCCGAGCAGGCCAAGGGCAAGCGCTCGGACGAGCTCGACGCGCGGGTCGACGTCTACGGCCTGGGCGCGGTGCTCTACGAGCTCCTCAGCGGCCGCCCGCCCTTCAGCGGCAACGGGCTGCAGCTGCTCCGCCAGGTGATCAAGACCGACCCGGCCTGGCCGCGCAGCCTGCGCGCCGAGGTCCCCGCCGACCTGGACGGGATCGTGCAGGTCGCCATGAGCAAGGACCCCGCGGACCGCTACGCCAGCGCCGAGGCGCTGCGAGACGACCTGGACCGCTTCCTGGCGGGGACACGCGCCGCGCGCGCGCCGGAGCGCCCCAGCTCCAAGGGACCCCTGCTGGCCGGCGTCGCCGCCGCGCTCGGCCTCTTGCTGCTGGTCGCGCTCGCTCTTCGAGGGCGCGCGGAGCGGGCGCCCGCGCCCAGCCCTTCGACCGCCCCCAGGGTGACGCGCCGGCCGAGCGCGACGCCCAGGCCCCTCGCCCAGCCGCTGTGGGCGCTGAGCGAGGGCGAGGAGCTCCGCTTCGAGCTCGGCTACGACGAGTCCGACCAGAAGGCGCTCTTCTCGCTGCAGAGCGAGGTCCGCGCCCGCGTCAGCGGCGCCAGCGCCGAGCGGGTCCAGCTCGAGCTCGAGGTGGCCTGGGTGCGGGCCGGGATCGGCTCGCCCTTGACCGGGATCGGCGACCACTTCGACTCACGGGCCCCCCAGGAGCACCCCTTGGCGCCGATCCAAGCCGCGGTCGGCGGCCGCTTCGCCTGCACCCTCGACCCGCGCAGCGGGGAGCTGAGCGTCACGGGGCTCGAGGCCGTCCAGGCCCGCGTGCCCCTCAGCGAGCTCGGCAGCATTCCCACCGAGAGCAAAGCCTTCGTGCGGCGCGCCGTGTCGGGCATGCTCAGCGACGCCTTCGTGGGGCGCTTCATGGCTAGCCTGCTGCACGTGCGGAGCGGCTCCCTGCCCTGGGAGCGGGAGGGGCCCACGAGCTTCCAGCTCCGAGCGCGGCAGAGCCCGCTCGTGGTGCCCTCGCTGCTCGACCCCAGCTCCAGGCGCCCGGCGACGATCTCCGGGCGCAGCGCCTACCGGGGAGGTCGCTACCGCGAGGGCTCCCTGACCCAGTCCGACGAGCGCCCCGAGCGCGGAGCGGGCAAGGCGACCTGGACGCTGCGCCTGCGCTGAGCCCCGCTCAGAGCGCGCCTCAGGCGAGCCCTGCGCGGAGGGCCTTCAGGCGCCGCGGAATGCTCCAAGGCGCGGGGCGGGCCTCGGGGTCCTTCTGCAGCATGGCCTCGACGAGCTCCACCACGCCCGGCGGAACCTCGGGCCGCGCCGCGGCCAAGGGCGGCGGCGGCGCGTCGACGATCGCGTCCAATGACTCGATATCGGTCGGCTCGAAGGGCGGGCGTCCGGCCAGGAGGGGATAGAGGGTCGCCCCCAGCGAGTAGGTGTCGGCGCGCGCGTCCACGTGCTTGGCGAAGTCGACCTGCTCGGGAGGGAGGTAGGCCATGGTGCCCAGCCCTTGCCCCGTCCGCGTCAGCATCGTGACCTGGCTGTCGAGGTCCTTCGCCAGGCCGAAGTCGCACAGCTTCGCGCCGCTGGGGCCCACCAGGATGTTGGCGGGCTTGACGTCCCGGTGCACGATCCCAGCCTGGGCAGCGGCGGCGAGCGCGCGCGCCACGTCCTCGGCGATCGCCAAGGCGCGCCCGAGCGGCAAGGGGCCCTCCTGGACCAGGTCTCGCGCCGAGGGACCCTCGACGAGCTCCATGATCAGGAGCGTGCGCTGGTCGTGGATCCGCCGCTCCAGGAGCTCGACGACCTGCGGACAGCGCAGCTTCGCCACGGCGGCCGCCTCGCGCTCGAAGCGCTGCTGGGCCTCGCTCTGCTCGTGCCCCGTGGTGACCCGCTCGGCGAGGACCTTGATCGCGACGCGTCGCCCGTCGCTCCGCCGGCGAGCGGCGTAGACGCGTCCGGCCGCTCCTCGCCCGAGCTCGCGCTCGAGCTCGAACTCGTCGGCGGGGATCGCAGGGACGCGCAGCGCCTGCGCCGCGGCGGGCTGGGGGGGACGCGGTCCGCCCAGGACGTCGACGCGGAGCGCGTGGGGGCCGACGTTGAGGAGGTCCCCGGCCTTGACTCGTCCTGGGGTGCGCGGAGGAAAGGCGACGCCGTTCAGCGCCGCCCCGCCAGCCAGATCGTGCACGACGAGCTGCCCCTGCTGGAACAGGAACCCCAGCTGCCGCGGCGCGACCCCCGCCAGGACGAGGTGCGCGCCTGGACCTGCCCCGAGCACGGCGCGCTGCCCTTCGTGCACGACGAACACCGTCCCCGTCGCCGGACCCGTCTCCACCGTCAGCTGGACCTCGATCCCCACGCGCTGCCTCCGCTGCTGCGAGTCCTCACGCTAACCCGAGCGGGTGCCTGCGCTCTCCCACCCGGGCCCGCCCCCTCGGCTGGCTGGCCTATGCTGCGGGCATGGAGTGGGAGCTCTCAGGTGAAGCGTGGCGGGAGGGCACCCACGGCGGGACCCTGGTCGGGTCGCGCGGGCTGGAGCTGATCCCTGGCGTCTCGCGCGGGGTCTATCGGCGCGTGCTCACGAGCGAGGCACCTTGCGACCGCTTCGTCGCCTCGCTCAACCCCGAGCCCTTCCCCGTGGGCGCGGGACTGCGGCTCTCCCTGCGCCTGCGCGAGGGGGAGCGCTGGAGCCCCTGGGCGCCGCTGGGGGTGATCGGCTCGGGCCCTGACCTGCCGCGCAGCGAGTCCTGCGCGGGCGGGAACCTGCAGGTCAGCGAGGACCTGCTCCAGACCAGCGCGCCCAGCTCGGAGGTCGAGCTGCGGCTCGAGGTCGAGGCCGGCGAAATGGGCGGGACGCCGCGGCTGCGGCGCCTGGCGCTGATCGGTTGGCGCGCGGACGAGGCGGCCTCGCAGCCCGAGGAGCCCCTGCGCGCGGCCTGGGGCAAGACCCTCGAGCTGCCCCAGCGGAGCCAGCGCGCCCTGGCGCCAGAGCTGGTCGAGCGCGCCTGCTCGCCGACCTCGCTCAGCATGCTGCTCGCCTTTCACGGCCAAGACCTCGAGCCGGCCGAGGTCGCGCGGCGCGTCCACGACGCGGGCGCCAAGATCTACGGGAACTGGAGCTTCAACGTGGCCCTCGCCGGCGAGCTGGGGCTGCGCGCCAGCGTGCGGCGCTGGCGTGATCTGCGCCGGCTCGAGGAGGAGATCGCGGCGGGGCGACCCGTCGTGATCAGCCACCGCTACGAGGAGGGCGAGCTGAGCGACACGCCGCTGCGACGCACGGGCGGCCACTTGATCGTGGTGGTCGGCTTCAGCGAGGACGGCGACCCCGTCGTCCACGACCCCGCCGCCGACCCCGCCCAGGGCGAGGCGGTCCGGCGGGTCTATCGCCGCGACGAAGTCCGCCGGACCTGGCTGGAGAAGGGCTCGGGCATCGCGTATCAAGTCAGGGCCGAGGAGGCGCTCCCGTGACCGACCCCACCGCCAGTGCCGTCGCCCGCCCCCCTCGCGCCCTGACCCGCGCCGAGGTGCGCGAGGTCGACCGGCGCGCGATCGAGGACCTGGGCGTGCCGGGGGTGGTGCTGATGGAGAACGCCGGCCTGGGGCTCGCGCTGGCGGTGCTGGCCGAGCGCGAGCAGCGGGGCTTCTCGCGCGGGGTCGCGATCGTGTGCGGCCGGGGCAACAACGGCGGCGACGGCTTCGTGCTCGCGCGTCACCTCCGCCTGCGCGGGGTCGCGGTCGAGGTCGTCTACGCGGGAGACCTGAGCGAGGCCAGCCGCGAGGGCGACGCGGGGATCAACCTCGCGATCCTGGAGAAGTCCGGCTGGCCGGTGACCGAGGCCAAGGACGCCGCGGCCCTCGCGGCCTGGGTGACCGACGTCGAGGCCAGCTGCGACCTGCTCGTGGACGCCCTCTTCGGCACGGGCCTCGAGAAGGCGCTCCGCCCCGACGCCCGCGGGCTGGTCGAGGCCTTCGACGCCAGCTCGATCCCCACGATCGCGGTCGACGTGCCCAGCGGGCTCGACTGCGACACCGGCACGCCCCTGGGCGCCGCGGTCCGCGCGATCCACACCGTGACCTTCGTGGCCGAGAAGGAGGGCTTCAGCGCGCCGGGCGCCAAGGTCTACACCGGCGAGGTGACGGTGGTCCCGATCGGCTGCCCGCCCGCGGCCTGGGACCACGTCCAAGCTTGAGCGACGAGCGCCTGCGCGAGCTCGAGCGGCGCTGGGCCGAGAGCGGCTCGAGCGAGGACGAAGCCGAGCTGCTGCGCGAGCGCGTCCGCGTCGGCGCCCTGGCCACCGCCCACCTCGAGCTGGCCGCCCTGCTCGCGCACCCGGCCGCCGGCCTGGCGAGCGGGCTCACGCCCATGGAGCTGCCCCCGCTCCCCAGCGTGGAGTGGTCCGAGCTGGAGGAGAACGAGGACGTGGCCTGGCTGCGCGCCCTGCGCGAGCGGGGCGGCGAGGCCGCCCTCCTGCGCGCCGTGGCCGCGGTCCTGGTGCGCAACATGGGCGCCGAAGATCCCGCCACTCCTCACGGGCGCCTGGCGGCGCAGGTCGACGCCTTCGCGCTCGCGCCCCAAGACGACGAGCGCCGTCTGGCCCTGCACGAGCACCGCTTCAGCGACTGGGGCCTGACCCGCAACCTGGCTCGCTGGCTCGAGGAGTGGGGTCAGCCCCCGCTCAGCCGCACCCTGCGGACCTGCGTCGTGCTGCGCGTCAGCTCGGCCCTGGTGCCCCAGGGCTGGGAGGGGACGGTCCGCGCGATCCGCGCCGAGCTCGTCCCCTGGCTGCTCGGGGGAGGAGACCCGGTCCAGGCGCGAGTCGCCGCGAGGGGCGAAGCCTAGGCGAACCTCGTCGGAGCAGGGATCGCCCAGGGGCCGCTCTGGCGCTCGCTCGGAGACTCCCCGGGAGGAACGAGCAGGTAGTCGGTCGTGTGCAGTCGGGGGACGATCCCTGGCGGGGCCTTGGCGAGACGGTCTCACCCGACGAGGGCGCCGCGAAACGAACGCGGCACCTTCAGCCCGCGAGGGGGAGCGAGAAGGTGAAGCGCGAGCCGACGCCCTGCTTGGACTCGACCCAGATCTGGCCGCCGTGCTCCTCGACGAGGCGCTTGGCGATCGAGAGCCCGAGGCCGGCCCCGTGCTCGCCCGCGGTCGCCAGGGTGCGGGTCTGCTCGTACTTGGCGAACACCTTGTCGATCTCGTCGGGGGCGATCCCCTGCCCCGTGTCCTGGACGGCGACCTCGACCTGCTTGCCCTTGCGCTCGAGCGAGAGGGTGATCGTGCCTTGGGAGGAATACTTGATCGCGTTGCTGATCAGGTTGTTGAGCACCTGCCGCACGCGCTTGGGGTCGGCGATCACGACGAGCGCCTCGCCCGGGACGCGGGCCCTAAAGCCGATCTGCTTGGCCTGGGCCCACATGGCGTAGCGCCGCTCGCCCTCGCGGGCCAGCTCGGAGAGGTCGACCGGGCGGGGCTCGATGCGGATCTTGCCCGCCTCGAGGCGCGACACGTCGAGGAGGTCGTTGAGCAGCTCGCTCATCTCCTGGGCCGTGCTCTTGATCACGGCCAGGTCGTCGAGGGTGGCCTCGCTGTCCATGCCCGCCTCGATCCCGGCGATCGCGACCTCGGCGAAGCCGAGCATGCCGGCCAGGGGCGTGCGCAGGTCGTGGGCCACCATGCCGAGCAGCTGGTCCTTCTGCTGGCTGAGCTCGGCGATCTGGGCGGCCTGGGCCTGGACCTCCTCCGTCCGCCGCTCGACCTTGTGCTCCAGCTCCTGGTTCCAGGCCACGATCTCGTCGCGGGCGGCCTCGAGCTCTTGGTTGGCCCGTCGGATCGCGTCGAAGAGGCGCGCGTTGGCGATCGTGGCCGCCGCCTGCTGGGCCACGATCACGGCCAGCTGCAAGTCTTCGCCGCCGAAGGGGCGCTTGCTGCTGCGCTTGTCGAGGTGGAGCACCCCCAGCACCTCGTCCTGCGAGCGGAGGGGGACCGCGAGCGCCGAGCGAATGTCGTGCTTGTAGATCGACTTGCCCGCCTCGAAGCGGTCGTCAGTCTGAGCGTCCTTGCTCAGGAAGGCCTCGCCCGTGTGCAGCACCTGGCGCAGGAGGGTCCGCGAGATCCCCTTGGCCTCGACCGGTCCTCGCCGGCCGCGCACGGCGACAGGCTGCAGGCGCCCCTGCTCGACCAGGAAGAAGGCCCCGCGGTTGGCGCCGCTCACGTCCAGGACCAGCTCCAGGGCCTTGTCGAGGAGGGGCCCCAGGTTGTTGGCCAAGGTCCGGGTCAGGACGGACATCCGGTAGAGGACCTGGAGCCGGCGCTGCAGCGCGGCGATCGAGCCGTGGGTCTCTTCGCTCTCGAAGAGGTCGCGCTCGATATCGCCGACGCGGAACTTGACCGTGTTCCCCAGCTCTTCGCGCGGCTCGCGCGCCGTGCTCGGGATCGCGGCGAAGTCGGAGTCGGAGTCGAGGCTCGAAGGCAGCGCGCCGGACTCCGAGCCCGGCCAGTCCAGCTCGCGGGGGTCGCGGTCGGTGAAGAGCACGCGGGTGTTGCCGAAGCGCAGCTCGTCCCCAGGCGCGATCGAGACCGTGCCCTCGACCAGCTCGTTGTTGACGTAGGTGCCGTTGGTGCTGCCGAGGTCGCGCAGGCGGTAGCCGCCGGGAGCTGGCTCGAGCAGCGCGTGGGCGCTGCTGATCTTGCGATCAGGAATACAGATGTCCTGGTCGGTGCCGCGCCCGACCCTCAGGCTCCGGTCCCGCAGCGGGATCACGCGGTTGCCCAGGTCGGCCGTCGCGACGATCAGCTTGAGGTCGGAGCGCCGGATCACGGCTGGGCGTGCTACTCGTCGATGGTGCGGGGGACGCGCGAGGAGCGGGAGGAGTTGACGAACTCCTGCCAGAGCCGGAGCTCCTCCTGCTGGATCACGCCGCCGAGGAGCCGCATCTTGAGCTGGCGGATCTCCTCCAGATAGCCCTTCAGCAGGGCCACGTTCTGGGTCGAGCGCACGCGCACCAGGTCGGCCTCGGTGCCCTCGAGCTGCCCGATCTTGTCCCGGGCGCTCTCGAACTTCTTGAGGCTGTCGCGGTAGGTGCTCTGCTCGGTGTCGAGCACCTTGTCGTAGCTGATCCCGTTGATCTGCTTGGTCACCGAGGACTTCCCGTTGGCGGGCGGGAAGTAGAGGCGCAGCTTCTCGTGCACCTCGCCGGCGGCCTTGGAGAGGCGCGCGCCGAGGTTGAACACCCGGATCGACTCCTCCAGCCGCTTGCTGCGCGGCCGGGCCTGGCGCGCAGACGAGGCGTGGCGCGCCGGCGGCGGCGGCGCGCGCCGCCGACTGCGCGTGCTCCCCGCGCGGCGCCCCCAGGGGGGCGGGGTCTCACCCACGCCTCGATACCAAGGTCCCTTGGGCCGCGAGGGCGGCGGCGGCGGCTCAGCGCGCTGCTGCGTCTCGTGGAAATCGGCGTACTCGGTCGGAGCGGAGCGCCCGTACTCGCCCGAGCTGGGGCGCGCGTATTCGTCCGAGGTCGGACGCGCGTACTCGTCCGAGGCGGGACGCTGGTGCTGACCAGAGGGCGCCGTGCGCCGCGGCGGAGGAGCCTGGAGCACGACCTCGCGCCGGCCACGTGAGGGAGGGGGCGGCGGCTCTTCGCGCTCGGGGGGTGGCGTGGGCGCGGGCGGCGGGGCGGCCTCTTCCGACTCGATCGTGGCGCCGTGCTGCTGCGCCAGCTCCTCGATCGCGTTCTTGGCCTGCGTCTCGCTCAAGCCGTCCGAGACGCCACGGGCGATCATGGTGTCGTAGAGGGTCTTGTTGATATGACCCATGACCATCAAGGACCCGACGAAGTCCTTGAAGCCGGTCAGCGCGTCGGCGAGGAGCGAGCCGTCGTATTCGCGCCGCTTCTCAGCGTCGCTGAGGATCCGCTTCGCCTTGCGCAGCTCCTCCTTGAGGAACTCGATGAAGCCCTTGTCCTTGGAGGTGCGGATCTCCTGGAGCTTGCGGATCTGGGTCTTGTAGGCCTTCTGGATGACCTCGGAGTCCGACTCGTCCTGCGAGATGTCGAACAACTCGTAGTAGTTCGGGATCTCGTCCGCAGGCTCGATCCCCAGGAACTTCTTGTAGCGCTCGTCGGGCACCAAGCCCCTCCCACGGAAGGCGAGGAGTCAGATTAAACGGAGATGGGCCCGCGCGCACGCGCGCGGGCCCACCGAATAGTGAGGTCCCGTCTCCGGGGTGAGTCGACTAGGGGTTGGGGTTGGCCGAATCGGCGAAGTCGGCGTAGCCCTGGTCGTCGTAGCCGCCCTGGTCGTCGTAGCCGCCCTGGTCGTCGTAGCCGCCCTGGTCGTCGTAGCCGCCCTGGTC
>MDTG01416735.1_pt1 | contig 19214 bp, 14 predicted proteins | sample 811421 | NCBI WGS metagenome assembly MDTG01 (sample SAMN05326645, study PRJNA326480) | marine metagenome | isolation source: seawater | place: Pacific Ocean: South East | collected 2011
CCATGCCCGAGATGCCAGCTCCTCCACCCATGCCCGAGATGCCAGCGCCTCCACCCATGCCCGAGATGCCAGCTCCACCACCCATGCCCGAGATGCCTGCACCTCCACCAATGTACGAATCACCCGTACCCCAGGATGTTTTGGCACCTACAGTTGCTGAATCTGCTTCGGTACCCGAAGATAATAGTGAGGCAGTTGTCGACTTACCAGATCCTCTCGCTGCACTCGATATTCTTACTTCTACATCAAATGATTCAGCCCCGCTTGAAGATGCTGTAAGTTTGCCAGATGCTGATGAAGAAACTGTTGAACTAAGTGTTGCTGATTACAAATGGAAGGACTCCGTCCTTGATGCAATTATCGACAAATATTCGATTAATGACAGAGATGCATTTTTGGTTCATGCCACTGCATTCGATTCCAATAACAATCTTTACTTGACTAAAGCTGAATTAACGGATGCTGCTAAAGAGTGGGTTGAACTGAATGTTCCTCAGCCCACAGAAGTGGAATCAAATGACAGTGAGGACACTGAACCAGTAGTTGTTGTTGCAGACGCTGTGGAGGAATCTTCATCGGATGAATCAGATGAGGTCGATGTAGCTACAATCGATTTGCAATCCACACCCGAGCCAGAGACACCTATCATTGTTGAACCGACTCCTGAACCAGAGGTATTGGAACTCCCTCCATTGCCGGCCCCTGAACCAGAGGTATTGGAACTCCCTCCATTGCCGGCTCCTGAACCAGAGGTATTGGAACTCCCTCCATTACCGTCTGCACCCGAACCTGAATTACCGCCCCTTCCTGATCCACCTGCACCTGAACTACCACCACTTCCAAGCCCTGTCGATATTGCACCTGTTGGTGTTGATGCTAATCCCGCGCCACCCAAGGCTGAAGAATCCGTCAGTACCGATGACTATCGTGAATTGTGGAAACGTCGTTCTGATAAATCGTTGCCGCAAATGTACGGTGCAATAGACAGAATCGGTAGTGGGGAGATTGGATCACTCTTAGATCGATATTCCGATCGTTTTGGGCATGAACTAGATCGTGAAATTATTGTTATGCGTCGTGCAGAACAAGATTCACGCAGGGAAGCAGTTCCCGTAGTCGAACTGATTTCAGAGCCCGATGATGAAGACGATGACTCACTTCAGGCACAGTTGACTGAAGTTGAAGATTTATTGCGCCCGCTCCAAAGAGAGTATAAAGCGTCAGAAAGTAATACTGAGAAGAAACGTTTGGCACCCGCTCTCAAGGCCCTAATTGCTGAAAGAAAGATTTTGATTGGCGTGATTTCAGGTGACATGGACGAATCTTCACTTGATGATATACCGGAAAGACCCGAAATTCTTGGCCATGACTCAGATGATGAAGTGACTGATGCTCAAGAGGCAGAAGAAATTGATCAATTTGCTGAATTCTTTGGTGTAATCAACAAGCTGTTAGGTGATATGCCTGAAGATTGGGTCAACAATTTCCTTGAATCGAAAGGCTTTGCACTGTTCCAGAAAGTTGGAGATGATCCGAGTGCGGCCAACACAAAGACTCGGAAAAAGTTCTTTGTGATGATTAACAACGAATTGGGCAGTATGCCCGAAGACATGCTAGATGAGTTCGTCGCTTCGCCCGATTTCGAACTCTACAAATTGATGGGTGAATTGTACGGAGAGTGACACTATGGGACTCCTTGAAAAAGCTGGTAAGAAAAAAGATGATGTCGCCCCTAAGAAGGCTGCAAAAAAAGCAAAACCCGCCGCAAAGGCTGTAAAAGCAGCAAAATCACCCAAACCTGTCAAGGAAAAGAAGACTCGCCAGCCTCGTGAACGGAAAGAACGTGTCGCCAAGGTCATGCCCGATGAGTTCCAACTTGCTGGAAGAGCAGCCAAAGGCGCGCGTCGCTTAGTAGATTTCATCATTTCATACGGTGGGATACTCGGGTTTGTAGCATTAACAGCAACTGGGGCGTTCTTCGATCCGACCTTGTTAGTGATTGGAGTAATGGTACCATTGCTACTCAATATGATCATCCTGCCGATGAAGACTAATCGTACCGTTGGAATGTTCCTAACTCGTTCGCGATATGTAAATCACAAGGGAAATCACCCACATTGGACCCACCTACTTTTGTCCAATATGATCGCACTGCTAATTCTGATTGGACTTGGACTACTCGCCATGGGAGCTGGAAATTATTCTGATCCGAAAACCAAGAAGGAAGGAACTCAGATGCTCGTATTTGCATTGTTATTCTTGTTAGTACCGATGGCCAACTACGTTGTTACAAAACTACGTGTTGCCAATGGTCACAATCAGAATATGTTTGATGCACTGTATGGGTGCTGGTTTGTCGTTGCTGAGCGTTCCGAAACTAGTGAAAATCGGTGGATGTCGAGACTTGAGTCACTTGGTGACTGGGGTGAAAAGAAAGGTTGGTCTGGTTCTGCCGAAGATGATGGGGATGCCGAAAGCAATGATTGAAACGTTGTCAAGACGATATACTGTCTCGTACCTGTTGGTAGTATCCAGCAGCATACTTTGAGGTGCTACAAATAATGAGTCCAGAATCATTGATTATTATTTACGCAACTGTTGCAATTGGTGCATCATTTCTTTGTTCAATATTGGAAGCTGTACTGTTGTCAACTTCACGCGGTCATGTTGCCGTGTTGGAATCCAATGGCAGCCGCGCAGCACCTATGTGGGTGCGCTACAAAGAGGATCCTGAACGCCCTTTGACTGCGATTCTTACACTAAACACCATTGCTCACACGGTTGGCGCTCTTGGCGTAGGTACACAAGTCGAAGCTATTCATGATGGTCAATATGCAATGGCCGTGGCCTCTGCACTACTCACAATCGGAGTGCTGTTGTTCAGCGAGATATTGCCGAAAACGTTGGGCACATTATACTGGAAATCTCTTTCTGTCCCTAGTGCATATCTACTTCGATTCTTGATTCTAGTACTAATTTGGGCAGTCGTTCCTATCGAAGTCATACGCAAGATATTCCCAGATGCTGAACAAGAAACTGTATCAAGAGAAGAATTGGTCGCACTTGCCGATATTGGAGAATCGGAAGGTGCGATTGAAGAGGATGAGGAAAAGGTCATCACGAATCTACTACGACTTCGTGAAACACTTGTCAGTGAAGTGATGACACCAGGCATCGTAATGACCACTGTGAATGCAGATTGGACTGTAGACAAGGCTCGCCATGAAATACCAATCATGACCCATGGTCGACTGCCGGTTATTGGCGAATCAAGTGACGATGTACAAGGTATCGTTTTGCGCAGTGATATTCTACGACGTGCTGCCGCTGATGAAGATGATATCCTAATGACCGAATTAATGCGACCAGTCACCTTTTGCTCGGAAGATCAGTCAGTTGATGCGGCACTGGATATTCTCTTAGATAAGAGAGAGCAAATCATGATCGTAAAGGACGAATTTGGTACAACACGTGGATTGCTAACGATGGAAGACATCATTGAAACATTGCTAGGTGTAGAGATTGTCGATGAAGACGACTTAGATGCCATTGAAGAAGGTACTACTGCAGAGGATTTACGCGAATTCGCAAAGGAAAAATTTGCTCAAACAAATGGTGATGAAACAAATACTGAATCGGAGGAATAGCATGTCCGATGAGTATGTCCTCATTTGTGTCGCTTGGCCTTACGCGAATGGCCCCTTGCATCTGGGACATGTTGCTGGTTGCTATTTACCACCAGATATCCACTCTCGATACGAGCGTGCACTGGGTAATCGTGTACTGATGGTTTCTGGATCTGACGAGCATGGTACACCAATCACTGTTACAGCTGAAACAGAGGGTGTGATGCCGCAGGAAATCGTAGATCGTTATCATGAGATTAACACTCAGGCACTTCTTGACCTAGGGTGTTCATGGGAACCTAATATCGACCCGAGAGGCGCCGAATATGGTGGATCTCTATTCAATCGCACAACAGATCCCGAACACAAGAAATTCGTGCAGGAGAATTTCATTTCACTACTTGAAGCCGGGATGTTTGAGCAAAAAACGATGCAACAATACTATGAAATTAGGTCCGATGGAGGTGGACGATTTCTACCTGATCGATATGTGGAAGGTGAATGCCCAATATGTGGAGATGATGGGGCTAGAGGTGACCAATGCGATGAATGTGGAGCCACATATGAGGCACATGAACTGAATAATCCGCGTTCAAAAATGAATCCTGAAGCAGAAATTGAAATTAGAGATACAGAACATTTCTTTTACCGTTTAGATCGATTTCAATATGTTCTGGAGCAGCATGCGAACGATAGAGCGCCAGTATGGAAAGCAAATGTTCGTGCAATGACCAAACAGTGGTTGGATATGGGTCTTCGACCCCGTGCCGTCACTCGAGATTTAGAGTGGGGCATCTCATTACCACTCGAAGGAGATGAATGGAATGGCAAATGTGTTTATGTCTGGTTCGAAGCAGTACAAGGTTACTATTCATGTGCGAGAATTTGGTCAAGAAGGTATGCCAATAAGAATGATTGGAGGAAATGGTGGTGCATATCAGAAGATGGTGCCACACCGAGACATCTGTACTTCTTGGGTAAGGATAACATCCCCTTCCACACTGTCATTTGGCCAGCTTTGATCATGGGTTTGAATCATGCAAACAATGGATTTGATGAATCTGATCAAATTGAACTACCTGGGCCCGGTGACTTAGCTCTAGAAGCCAATGTTCCCGCAATGGAATACTTGATGCTCGCTGGAGGTCAATTCAGCAAGAGTCGCAAACATGCTATTTGGTTACCGTCATTCCTAGAGAGATTCGATCCCGATGCATTGCGATATTATCTTAGCATCAATATGCCAGAAAATCATGATACAGATTTCAACTGGCCCGATTTCGTCGAAAAAATCAATTCTGAACTGAACGGTGCTTATGGCAATTATGTCAATCGCATCATGAGTCTAGGTAACAAAATTGGTGGAGAGAACCCATTAGCCGACTATGATGCTCTGGAACACTGTCATGAAGAGCAAAATCGTTTGGAAGAAATTTACGTTCAAATCACTCAAAGCCTGAACCGCCATCGCTACAAGGAAGCACTCAGGCATATCATGTCTGCAGCCCAGTATGGTAACCAAATGATTCAGAAGGCGATTCCTTGGCAATATATCGGTAAAGAGCCGACCAATGAACCAGATTATGAAATGCAAAGGAACATGTCACTGTCAAAGCTTGCATTTGGGTGGCGTTTGGCCCGATTCTTGGCAATAACTACGCAGCCTTTCTTACCTTTTAGTGCACAAAGATTGTGGAAGATGCTTGGCCAAAATGGTGAGGTCACTGAAACAAGTTATGATAGCGCGATTGATTGGACAATACCCATTACTTGGTCCAAGATCAGCGAGCCACTATTTTCTAGATTAGATTTAGAAGCCATATTAGAAGAAGAGGAAGAACTGGCGCGTATCGATAATGTAGAACAACACGCAGACCCTGGTCATGGTATCAAAGGGACCGGAAAGAAATCAAAAGACGGAGGTAATGACATGGATAAACAATCATCGGGAATTCAATATTTGGACTTTGAAACGTTCATGACGATGGAATTACGCACTGGCACAATCATTAGTGTAGAAGATCATCCTAATGCAGACAAGTTGTACGTTGTCAAGATTGATGATGGTACTGAAGATGGTCGAACAGTATGTGCAGGCTTGAAACCCTATTATTCACCAGCAGAGATGGTAGGGAAAAATATCGTATTTGTAGCTAATTTAGCCCCTAGAAAGCTGCGTGGTGTCATGTCTGAAGGTATGATTTGTGCTGCCGACGATGAGAATGGAAATGTGAAATTAGTCACTATCGATGGTGAAATTGAAAACGGATCACGTGTACGCTAAACCTCAGGGTTGTCAAAAAATTCCCATTGTAATTCTACTAGTTCTTCTCGTGTTACAGCATTACGATATGCCTCAAGTGGCTCTTTATTGAGTAATAAGAACTGCTCACCCCATGTGAATACCGACAAAATACGTTCTGCTTGTTCGTAGCGATTGAGTAGAACCAGACAGACTGCAAGAGCTTCCGCAGTACTCAGTCTACCTGGTTTACCCCAAGATACAGGGTTGGCGGCTAATACGACGGGTAGTGTTCTCGCTTCAAGACGCGGTGATGTAGCTTTGATTGTTGATATTGATTCATGCAATTGTTTCCACGAACAATCTAGGGCCACTAAAGCTGCACCTTTTTCGATCATTGGTAAATCATCTGGACCTAAAATCATGCCAGCAGAAGGATCGAGTAGAAATCCACGTCTGGGTGGTCTGCGGGTGTCGAAATGTAATCGCGCCATGTCACGTTTAGCTAGTTTCCTCGCAGTGCATTTCTTAGGATCATCTTGGTCGAGATGGATGATGTGCAAAGGCACATCTATCGTCATTTAATCACCTCGCAAATCCTTCTTTGCCTGTTCATATAAATCAGCCATCGTCAACGGTCGATCCGATGTTCGTTTGACACTAGTCTCTTCTTCGGCATCACGGTCAACCATGAGTTTGATTTGTAAAATTCGCTCAAACTTTTTGATGACAGCATCTGTAGGTCGCTTACCACCTTCGGTATGCTGAATGATATTCACACGTTCAGCCATGCGCTTGGCTAATTCACGTTGATCCCAACCCTTATTTTCTCGTGATGAGCGAATCGTACTCGCGAAGTCTGAACGTAGAATCCGTTCGTGTCTCACCATGATGTCCTTGCCTTTACGACCCTTGCCACCATAGCCTCCACTAGTTCTCCGATTTTGAGGTCTGGCCGCTTTCTGTTTTGGACTCATGACGGGCGATGTTTTGACCTCCAGACCCATCTTATCGATGCACTTCATACAAGCCTCGATTACATTGCGTCCACTGGTAGTCGTTCGCGTCCCTACTTTTTCAGCCCCACAAACTTCGCATACTCCCATGGTGTCACCAGTCAATGGTCCAAGCCGCAAGTTTTGAAGTTTGAGTTTTCGAGTAATGTATGTGGAAGTATTCATGAACGATGCCCTTGAGCAGTGAGCATGACTACTGATTCCGATGCGATCAAGCCTGGTTCTGAGACCAGTCGCAGCAAGAGAGATGATGAAGGAATTGATGGTCAATTAACGAGACTTGAGAAAGATTATCGTGAATTAACCGAGAAGGCTCAGAATTTGCTCACTGAACGCGTGTATCTAGAAAATGAAGTCGGTCAGCAAAAAAAGAAAGTCAATCGCTTGGAAGAAGAAATACGTATGCTTCGTTCACCGCCACATATTGTCGGTCACGTTCAGGATTGCATCGATAATGAGAGAGTCGTTGTACGGTCATCAAATGGTACAGTGTTTTTGGTATCTGCTAATCAACGAATTGATTCTGAATTACTCAAACCCGGTGCACGTGTTGCACTAAACCAAGATACGCTTTCTGTCATCCAAGTGCTTCATGATGCTTGGGACCCCTTGGTAACTGGAGCTGAAATGGTCGAAAAACCAGACATCACCTACGATGATCTAGGTGGACTTGATGAGCAGATTCAATTGATGCGTGAAAGTATTGAGCTGCCACTTACTTCCCCAGAGTCTTTCACAAGATTTGGAATTAAACCGCCCAAGGGGGTACTCTTGGTCGGTCCGCCTGGTTGTGGAAAAACCATGCTTGCGAAGGCCGTAGCTTCATCTACTGATTGTTCGTTCATACGACTCGTCGGTAGTGAACTTGCTCAGAAATACATAGGTGAAGGTGGCCGAATGGTGCGTGAATTGTTTGACCTTGCCCGTGAAAAAGCCCCTTCTATTGTGTTCATTGATGAGATAGATGCGATTGGTGCTAAGCGTTTGGATACCGCAACCAGTGGAGATCGAGAAGTGCAGCGTACATTGATGCAATTGTTAGCCGAACTCGATGGATTTGATGCACTAGATGATGTCAAATTGATTTCCGCAACCAATCGACCAGACATCCTCGATGAAGCCTTGCTTCGACCTGGACGATTTGATCGCATCATCGAAATCCCTTACCCAGAGGAAGAGGGACGTTCAGCCATCCTTGCCATTCACATGGGCAAGATGCCCAAAGCCAAGGGGCTCACGGTGGGCAAAATTGTTTCTCAAACCAAAGGCTTCAGTGGTGCTGATTTGAAGGCGACATGCGTTGAAGCTGCAATGGTGGCTATTCGTTCAAAACGCAAATCGGTCAACGCTACTGATTTCCGTACTGCCATCGATCGAATCAAGGACAAAAAGGCCAATTCGATTCGTGGTGATGCTCCCGAGAATCTGTTCCACTGATGCCAACACTCATTTGATGAATTTGCAAGGCGACTATATGGCAGCCCTCATTGAATGCGTACCCAATTTTAGCGAGGGTCGTGATATTGACATCGTCAATCGTATTGTTGAAAGTGCACGGGGTATAGACGGTTGTACCGTACTTTCAGCTGAGCCAGATGCCGATTACAATCGAACTGTTGTCACCCTAGCGGGTACCCCAGAAGCGGTCAGTGAAGGGGCATTTCAAATCATTAAATCCTCAATGGAACTCATTGACATGCGGAGTCATTCTGGTGAACATCCCAGACTAGGTGCTGTTGATGTATGCCCATTTATCCCACTCCGCGATTCATCATATGATTCATGTGCAGAACTTGCTGTACAACTGGGTAAACGAGTAGCAAAAGAACTCGATTTACCGGTATTCTACTATGGACATGCTGCGACGGATCCAGGTCGCGAGGTGTTATCCACGCTTCGGAAAGGCGAATATGAGGGGCTCAAAGAAAGACTCGATGATGGTGATTCTGCACATAGTGATGTGACACGCTGGCCCGATGATGGACCCCGATTATGGACAGAGCATGTTTCAAAGTTCGGCGCGGTCGTCATTGGTTCGAGACCAATTCTAGTAGCCTACAATGTCAATTTAGACGAAACGGACGCCCGCGTTGCAAAATTATGCGGAACAATTGTTCGTAGTTCGGGTCGATTGATCAAGTCCGGTGATAAGAGAATGCGAGTTTCTGGAATGCTATCCAAGGTACAAGGAATGGGGCTAGCACTTGATTCACATGGCATCAGTCAGGTCAGCATGAATCTCCAAGATGTATCCATCACCGACATGCACGATGCATACGAGTGCATCCGATCCTTGGCTGCCGATCATGGGGTCGAAGTTTGTGGCAGTGAACTTGTCGGTCTTGCACCATTGTCTTCATTCCTGAATGCAGGCCGTTGGTATCATCAAACACCGGATGATGCAACAGAACAAGATTTGGTCGAAGCCGCAGTTATAGGATTGGGACTCGATTCAATGGCACCGTTTGTGCCAAAAGAGCGCATCATTGAGTATGCAGCAGAGGTGAATTCATGACTATTTACGGGAATATGACGTTGGACGATTACCGTGATGCTTTGTCATCATCTGAACCGACACCTGGTGGTGGTACTGCGGCTGCTGTGGCTTTGTTACAGGGCGCCGCATTGGCTGTAATGGTTTGCAATTTAACCCTAAAAAGTGACAAGTGGGAAGGTGGATGGGGTGCTGCAAATGATTGCCTAACTGTTGCTAATCCACTCTTAGAACGTGGTCATGAACTCGCTTACGAAGATGCCCATTCATTTGATGGCGTCATGGATGCATTCAGAATGCCTAAATCTAATGATGAAGAGATTCAATTGCGTCGTGCGGCGATTCATACAGGCACATTGGGAGCGGCGAAAGTTCCTCTTGAAACGGCCAAACTCGCTCTAGATTTACTCGCTACATTGCCAGCACTTGCCGAAACTGGTAACTCGAATGCAGTCACTGATGTTGGCGTTGCGGGGTTACTCGCTAGTGCCGCATGTAAAGGCGCCCTATTCAATGTAGAGATTAATCTCAATTCAATTCCAACTGAGATGGGCCATCAACAAAGAGTAGAGTTGAATCATATACGCGAAAAATGTCAGAGATTGTCCCGTAACGTCATGCAGACTGTCAATGAGAAGATGCGGTCGTAAGGGCCTGTTCAAGTCGATCCATGGCTTGCGAGATATCATCTACACTCACGGCACCGATACTAATTCGAAACCAACCCGTGTCTTCTTCCAAACCGAAGGCTTGGAACGGTACCACGGCCACTCCTGCCTTGTCGAGTAACCATTGACGAATTTCCTCATTTGTAGAGACATCCAATAGTTCAAACAAATCAAATTGTGTGGAGAGATAAATACCTCCTTCAGGTTCGACATAGTGGACTCCAAATTGACTCATGGGGCCCAATCTGGATTTCAGTAATTTCATCCGTGATAGAATTCTTTGATCCAAGTCATCAAAATATGATTCTAATGTTGACCGGTTATCATACAATTTAGCAGCAGCTTTCTGAATAGGCCTCGCAGGCCATGCACCCATGTGTCCAATCAAGGCAACAACTGGCGGTGCGAGAGCCGGTGGTAATGCCATCCATCCAAGCCGTAATCCTGTTCCAGTCAAGGATTTCGAAATCGCATCTAACGTAATGGTATAATCATAAATTTCCGGGCATACTTGGACCGGATGTACATGACTGATTCCATCGGCTGTCATGGTCGAGTAAACTTGGTCATAGACTAGGATGACAGGTTTGCGACCGTCCATGCTTCTTTTCTGATTTTCATTCAAAACTACATGGCAAATATCTCTCAATTCGTTTGCCGTGTAGCATGTGCCTGTGGGATTCAGAGGACTGTTCAGAATCAATACACGGATATCCTCAATTCTAGACTCTATTTGACTAGCTGTAGGCAAAAACCGACTTTCAGGCGTCCCTATAATCGGGATATCGACGGCCCCATTCAGATGCACATAGTAGTGATTGTTCCATGCTGGGACTCCATGTGCTAAGCCATCTCCGGGTTCCAAGAATAAGCGGAATGAGGCATACAATACAGGCCGTGCACCAGATCCGACGATGATACCATCAGAACCTACGTCTAATCCATACTTGTCATTCATCCAATTCCCAAGTGCAGTTCTTAATTCCGGTAATCCTGCTGCGGGTGGATAATTTGTCTCTCCTTCTGAAACCGCTTCGATAATTGCATCAATCAATGTGCTAGGCACTTCAAATTGTGAGGGTGAAAAATCACCTACCGTGAATGGGGCTACTGCTTTGCCTTCTGCAATCATTGCTCTAACGCTTGCTGCAATACTTAGGATCCGACTTCGCTCCATCCCATTTGCCATTTCTGACAACCGCCATGCTACAGTCTCGTCCATATTTCAGCCTCTACAATCTCGTTCTTAGCCTGTACGGCTTACATCATTCGTGAATAACCTCAAGAGAGAGGATGTATTCAGAATAATATGGGTCTGGAATCACTGTCCGACGGGTTGCCGAATCCCCTACCTGAACATCCGGGTATCGACCCTTCTGTGGATCATGCTCCTCGCCGAAAAGACATTCTGACCATGTCAGAAAAGCGGCTCGCGTTGCAAAATGCATTACGCTATTTCAGACCCGAAGATCACTCGATGTTGGCACCTGAATTTGCCAATGAATTAAGAGAATATGGTCGAATCTACATGCATCGTTTGCGACCGACCGATTATGAAATGCGAGCATATCCTATCGATTCATACCCGGCTGAAAGTAAACAAGCCGCTGCAATCATGCTAATGATCCAAAATAATCTTGATCCTGATGTTGCGCAATTCCCACATGAATTAATCACATACGGTGGCAATGGTGCAGTATTTCAGAACTGGGCCCAGTACCATATCGCCATGGGGTATTTATCAAAAATGACAGATGAACAAACCTTGGTCATGTATTCTGGTCATCCGTTGGGATTGTTTCCCAGTCACCCCGATGCACCCAGGGTTGTAATCACGAATGGAATGGTAATTCCGAATTACTCATCACAGGATGATTATGAGCGAATGAATGCTTTGGGTGTCAGTCAGTTTGGCCAAATGACAGCTGGTTCGTACATGTACATTGGACCACAAGGTATCGTGCATGGAACAACAATCACCGTACTCAATGCAGCTAGAAAGTACCTGAATCGAAGCGATTTGGCAGGAGTCACCTACGTGACCAGTGGACTCGGTGGAATGTCAGGAGCCCAAGCCAAAGCAGCCGTCATTGCCGGTGCAACGAGTATCATTGCCGAAATCAATCCTGTAGCTGCATACAAACGCCATGAACAAGGATGGCTTGATCAAGTGACTGAGGACGTCGATGATGCCATCGATCGAATGGTGATGAGTGCGACCTCTGGAGAGGCCACCTCAATTGGTTACATTGGCAATATTGTAGACTTGTGGGAACGCTTGGTGGAAAGAGATGTACACGTCGACTTGGGTAGTGATCAAACAAGTCTCCACAATCCTTGGCAAGGCGGATATTATCCTGTTGGAATTGAATTTGATGATGCTGTTCGCATCATGTCAAGTGATCCTGAGCAATTCAAAACCGAGGTTCGTTCCACTCTCAATCGGCATGTGAATGCAGTCAATCAAATGGTCGACAATGGTATGCATTTCTGGGATTATGGTAATGCATTCATGCTTGAATCAAGTCGTGCTGGTGCTAATATTTTGAATTCTGATGGGTCATTCAAGTATCCATCCTACGTCGAAGACATCATGGGTCCGATGTGTTTTGATTATGGATTCGGCCCATTCCGATGGGTCTGTTGCTCAGGAGATGAAGCAGATCTCAAACTAACAGACGAAATTGCAAGTGAGGTACTCAGCGAGATGGCAGCGTCGAGTCCAGACGAAATTCGTCAACAGATGTTGGATAATATCCAGTGGATTCGTGAAGCAGGACAGTATCGAATGGTGGTTGGAAGTCAAGCTCGAATCTTATACGCAGATGAACAAGGGCGTCGTCGAATCGCTCAAGCGTTTAACGATGCTATTCATGAGGGTCGAATCTCGGCTCCCATCGTATTGGGAAGGGATCATCATGATGTCAGCGGTACAGATTCGCCATACAGAGAAACAGCAAATATCCGCGATGGGTCCATGTTTACAGCTGACATGGCTGTACACAATTTCGTTGGAGATGCGTTTAGAGGGGCGACATGGGTCAGTTTACACAACGGAGGCGGCGTTGGATGGGGAGAAGTCATCAATGGCGGTTTTGGACTTGTTTTGGATGGTAGCAAGGAATCCAGTACCCGTCTACAACAGATGCTTGGCTGGGATGTGAACAATGGTATCGCACGTAGGGCATGGTCGCGAAACTCTGGTGCTGAATTTGCGATTCGAAATGCCATGGAACGGAATAAATTACTGCATGTAACTCTACCACAGCATGCAGATGATGCCATATTGGATGAAGAATTTCCATAAACGAGTAATTCATTTCTGTAATCTGTAAATCACAATCTTAAATCTCAAATGTGAATGCATACAGCCGGATTTGGTGCGCGATGACAAACTTGGTCCACATTGACGGCAAATCGCTACAGTATTCGGATGTATTGGCACTCGCTCAGGGTTGTAAAAAAGCCGTATTTCCCGATACTGCACGACAGAAGGTCGAACTTGCGAGGGAGACTGTGCTGGGTATTATCGAAAGGGGCGAAACCGCATACGGTATCAATACCGGATTCGGGTCGTTGTCTAAAGTGAGTATAAGCACTGATAACCTCCAAGATTTGCAGTCAAACCTGATCCGCAGTCATGCCTGTGGTTTGGGCGAAGATATGCACCCTGAGGATGTCCTCGCAATGATGGTGATTCGTGCCAATTCATTGGCTAAAGGACACAGTGGCGTAAGACCATTGGTCATTGATTTGTTGTTGGCATGTATCCACTCTGGTATCGCCCCCAAAATTCCTCGAATCGGATCCTTGGGTGCATCCGGAGACCTGGCCCCTCTGGCCCATTTGGCCATGGGTTTGATGGGAGAAGGTGATGGTTATATTCGTTCGACATCCGCACAACATGGAGAATCATTGATCGGCTGGCGAAAAATTCAGATGTCGGCTGCGCTCAAGATGTCTGGCTTAGAACCACTACAACTGCAGGCAAAGGAGGGTTTGAGCCTCATCAATGGAACTACCCAAATGTGCGCATGGCTATCCCGGGCCCTTGATGAATTTGATCACTTGTTACTTGCAGCTGATATTGCGCTGGCTCTTTCTGTCGAGGCACTCAATGGCTCGCATGCACCGTTCGATTCACGAATACATGAGGTCCGCAATCAACCTGGACAGATTACCATGTCACAACGGCTTCGTAATTTACTCGAAGGAGGTTCGATTGAACCCGCACACATCGATTGTAGCAAAGTCCAAGATTCGTATTCATTGTGATGCTCACCGCAAGTTCATGGACCTGCTCATGAAGCCTTAGTTGATGTATTGGAAACGCTACAGATTGAATTGAACAGTGCCACTGATAATCCTCTGATTTTTCCCAGCCCTGAAAATCCCGGTCCGCATGAGGTGGTGAGTGGTGGTAACTTCCATGGACAAGTACTCGGATTAAGTGCAGATAGGCTTTCGATGATTGGTCATGAATTGGCCACAATTTCTGAACGCCGAACAAACCAGCTACTTGACCCTGCATGGTCAGGCTTACCGGCCTATCTCGCGAAGGATTCTGGATTGGAAAGTGGATTAATGATTGTGCAATATGTTGCGGCAGCCGCCATTGCTGAAATGCATGTATTGGGGAACCCTGCTACATTGTCCAATGTATCTGTATCCAACAATAAGGAAGACCATGTGAGCATGGGTGCTACAGCATGCTACAAGTTGATTCAGCAGAATGCCAATCTCTCCCGTGTCATTGCATGTGAGTTGATCTGTGCTGTCGAAGCTTTGCGGTACAATGACAACCTACCGAGTGACATACTCGTGAAAGCAACCGGATGGGTATCAGACCAGGTACCAGAATTGACTGGAGACCGCAGTATGGGCCATGAAATTCAACGACTCAGCGATGGTTTGCTATCGGGTCAATTATCGACATTGATGCGCAACTCAATGGACGTACTCTGAAACGATTTGACAAATGTTCTAGGATATATCCGTCAATTCAGCTGAATTCTCTGGAAGTCCCCACTTATCTATGTAGAAATCAACTGGGATGACACCATTGCCTCTATCCACAGCGTAATTTTCATCATATACTCCCTCGACAATCGGCGCTGGACCATCATACGTCAAGTACCAATCCTCAGGCACATTAGGACCACTCTCAGTGCCATCTGGGCCCATCCAATTTCCCTTCATTAAGGCTTGACCATTTTGATCTTGACTCATATTTATTTCCGCCGTATTGCCGAATATTTTCGACATGAAATTCATCAACCATGCAAACATAATTTCTCGTAATAAATTCACTTTATATTCTAAATGCTTGCCTGATATCAAATTTTACAGTATTTATTCAAGATAGCAATATGAATCATGCCGACAATTTACTTTCATCATCATCATCGAGAATCTGATCTGTTTTGACAATAAATGACAATGACTCTGGATTCTCAATGGCTACAATTCCGCGAATATTGTGGATGTCGCGTAGGATGTCTGTCGGTGCTGCAACTTTCACCCGACTGTCTTCGATTTGAATCAAGTTCCCGGGGGATGCCTGAACCCCACCTTCTGGTAACCACAAACCGATTGCCCCCAATTCATTGTGATGTGAGACGACCAATATTCGGCCCCCTTCGTCCTCATCTATTCGCAGGACGGTCAGTAGTTCATTATCCGGGAATAGGCGATGCGTCGGTTGCCATTCATTCCACGTTTCATCTAGTGGTTTTGACAATTCGACGGCTTTCTTGTCGATATCTGCAATACGTGCCGAGAATTCTTCACTCGATGCTTCTTCAATATCGTTTAGACCATCCAGCAATTGCCTCAAATCATCGTAAATTCCTTCTTCTTGGTTGCTGATGGCTGTATTGGCCAATAGGAGAAGTTCAGCAAGCATTTCCATCCGATCATGCAACCCACTTTCAATCGCACATTCCATGGCCTCATCAAGCACTTCGATCGCTAGACCAGGGCAATCTACGGTCAGCAATCCATTGCCAATACTTGTGAGAATATCGGTGGCTGCGGTTTTGTCTGCTTGCACCAATGTAGCTGCTGATTTCATGTGGGAAAGCGCTAGATCTTCATCCCCATTGAGTTGTCGAGAGATTCCAGAAAGTACCAGGTGTGGAATTCGATTTCCACCGATCGTTTGGCATTGTCGGTCGGACGTTTCGAACAAGGTTGCGGCTTTTTTCCAATCATCGGTCGCCAGTGAAAGCATACCCAATTGATGCATCGCACGCATTTCTGCGCCAACATCATCGATTAGAGTTGCAGAATGGAGTGCACGGGAAAGGTGCAAACGCGCCATACTGAGATTCCCTGACATTTTGGAAATCATTCCCAGTGCAGATTCAATTCGATAGAGATAACCTGCCATGGCCCGATGGGCAAGCTCAGCCATTTCTTCATCGAGAGGAGCCAAGCCAAACCCTGTACTTTCCAATACTTCAGCGAGTATTGCTGTGGTCTTCTCATACTCTTGTGCAATATCATCAGAACTCTCGTCTGAAGTCAGTGAGGATAGGTGCTCGTCCAATTTCGAAACAACTGAGCAGATTTCGGGGAGAGTCCCCAATTTATTGAGGGTCGATTTCTTGACATTTTCACCCCGAATAGAACGAATCAGCGCCGATATCAACTTTCGCTCATCCGAAATCGTTGTATCTTCAGAAACGTCACTCAGATTCAGTTTTGAGGCCAATAGTGAATCCACCATCCACGTTAATTTCGCTTGTACATCATACTGACCTGCCCGGCTGATTGCGTATCGCATTTCGGCGGCCCTTACACGGCGTGATAGGCTACGAAGTCGGGTGCGCTGAGCTTTCGTTCCGGAATCAGCGAGTCGTTGCAAAAACGTGGAAGGGGGACACGTTTCAAAGTTCAGATTGACTCGATCCCCAGTCGTTGTCATCTTGAAATCATCAGAGACAAGGGTGACTGAGCGACCCTCATGAACCAATTTTGAGGCCAATACCATCAATGATAAATCAACATCCTGAGGCGATGCTTTTTCACCGATTTTTTCGGCAAGTCCACGAACTTCTTCTTCTCCAACTGGGATTGTCAATAATACATCGCGCATTTCTTCGAGCAGATTCGGTTTACCATGCCAACGCTGGAATCTGACATTACGTACCTCATCATGGACACCGGGAGTGACGTGTAAACTCCCAGATTCACCTTCCAGAATTTTCTTCAAATCATCGAGGAATCCTTCCGGTGCCATCGATGCAATATGAATGAAACAATTCGAATCGACTACCCATATAGGGGCCATATTAACCACACTGAATCCTACTAGTTGGTCTTTGCCTCGTCCAATATTCATTACGGGTTCCTGATACAATTACTGCTAGAGAGGCGCAAGCTATTGCAGGACACTAAATGGCACCCGATAACAACTCATCCAATCTAGATTCGATGGAATCAAGACCGGTCAATTGCAAAATTCTGAATCTCATCTTTGCAGCTTCAACCAGATGTCCTCGGATCTCAATCATTTGGATCCTACGCTCGCATTCTACGGCCCGTCTAATTCTCTCTTCAACCTCTTGATACACACTGTATCCCTTCTCTGTTTCTGTGTAAAGTGCGAATTCGAGTTCAGAAACATCGAACCCCATATTCGTCCATTGCCCTATTCGACGTTTAAGCACTGCAGGCGTAAATGAGGCCCTAGGAATTGTACTCAATAATTTCAGTTTGCCTACGGTGTTTGGAATCAGTACAGGTTCTTCTTCAGTACCCATTTCCTCTGTAACTGACTCTATCAAAACTGGTTCATTTTGGGGTTCTTCGACAGGTACATCAACAGGTTCAGGTGAGGCATAAATTGGGATTTTGAAGGGGATAGCTTCCCGTCGTAAATGCGCTATCTCAGTGGGTTCGAGGGACAGTGGTGAGTAGGGCAAAAGAACTGTCCAATCACTGCCGGTTAACTCATCGGCTAGGCTACGAGTAAACGACAAAAAAGCATCAAAACCCTGCCGGTGAATTAGATACTCAACACCGTCTACCCAAATGATGCCTTGATCCGTAGCAATACGTGTGCTAATGGCATGATGTATGCGCTCTAGCGAGGGTGAAAGTGCATGCACATCCATGTTTTCGGATAACCATTTGAATTCAATTCGATCCAATTTGATGTGTTGTCCGAGACGCTGCGGTGACAATCGCGAATAAATGACAACATTGGTCGAGAGTTCATGTTCAAGCAGTGCCAACCAGTGTAGTGGTTCTCTGGGCTCTTCTGTAACGACACTGAACACCCTCCCTGCCAGTGGAGGACTGAGTGTTCCTCTCGAAGCCTGTGTCATCACTCTGTGGAAAATAGAGACCGCACTTAGCCCATTCGGAGGCGGATGACTCTAATTCGACATTACGATGTTTCCATCATGTAACCGAGTGAACTGTTATATCGTGTCCCAAGAGTGGTTCAATCGGTGTGGGCTTGACGACTGACGATGAGAAATCCGATGATAATGTCGAAATGGCTGAATGTGGCGTATTGACCTGTAGAGCAATTGTTCCCTTGAATTCAAAATCCTGTCCCAAATGTGGCGTCTCGTTTTCAGGTGTAGCCCAGGAGGATATGGGCGAATGTGGTGCCTGTGGTTCTCTGATCTCGATTGATAGCAAAACATGTCCTGATTGTGGCGTTCACTTCGTCTTGGACGATCTTACCACAGCTCTTTCATCTTGGATGAAGGAAGAGGGCATGTCAATTCGGGATTTATTCGGTTCCATCGATACTGATTCTGATGAAGCACTCACCTCAAATGAAGTTAAATCTGCTCTGAGGTCTCGCAATCTTGCCTTCCTAGGGGCAGATGAATTGGATCGATTCCTGATTCAAATTGACCTCAATAAGGACGGAGTGATTTCTTATCCTGAATTGGCTGCAGCATTGTCTATGCCTTGGGAACCACCGTCAGACTTGAAGGTGCTCGAACCTGGCGAGGCAGACGAAAACGACGAAGAGCAGACTGACGAAGCGGTCGACGAAGAAGTCGATGAAGTGACTGAAGACATCACTGAATCGGGACCGCGATACACTGAACATGTACTTGAGCGAGTCATGAAAACCTATCGAATCACGGATCGGGAGGGCTTCCTCGCACACGCCAGTACGTTCGATAAGGATGGAAATAG
>MDTG01022840.1_pt1 | contig 19213 bp, 32 predicted proteins | sample 811421 | NCBI WGS metagenome assembly MDTG01 (sample SAMN05326645, study PRJNA326480) | marine metagenome | isolation source: seawater | place: Pacific Ocean: South East | collected 2011
CAAGGTTTTATAAAAATTGGTAAAAGAAAATTAATTTTAATAGAGGAGGAAGCATGAGCAGAAGAATAGTAGCTAGTCAAATAGCTGTTGAATGGAACGATAAACCAAAGTTAGTTGTTCTTAATAATGATATGCCAGAATGGGTTAGAGAACCTTTTGATGAATGGCTTACAGATATAGAGAACGAAGAAAATGCAATCACGGAGGAAGCATGATTAATAAAAAGGACTTAAAAAAAGCAGGTTGGACAGTAGTACCTAAAGGTGTGTGGTTTGGTGTTGATTACGCTAAATCTCATAAAATAAATGTGCTTGATATTCTTACTGATTTATTAGATTTAGATACAGATGCAGAGGGCTATAACTTTGTTGTGTGTGCCTATAAAAAGGAGGAAGCATGAGCATAACAGAAAAAGAAGCAATCATTTGGGCTAGTGGACATTACTTAACAGAACATTTACCAGAAGAATATGATGAATGGATAAATGAAGAACTTGACAGTCATTTATTAGAACTTGTTTGGCAACCTTTTGAATATCATTCAGCAGAGCAAATTTGGGAATACATAGAAAATTTAGCTTATGATTTTAAAGAAACCATAAAACATAAATTAAAGGAGGAAGCATGAAATATAAAGAATGGAATAAATTAAGAAACCATATTTTAGAATTAGAATGTGAAGTTAATAAAAGATTATGTGATGTTGAAGTGTCTGAAGCGTTTGATAATGTTTGGGATTTTGTAGATGAATTAAGAATAAAAAAGGAGAAAGCATGAAAAAAAACGAAGCTAAAGCAATCTTGTTTTTAGGACAATACTCTCAAAACAAAGACTTACTAGATGAAGTAGTTAAGACGCTAGATTTTTTAGAAGAATTTAACAAAAAAAAGGAGGAAGCATGAAAACCAAATGTAAAGATGCAGGTTTTTTAACAGAAGCAAGTTTAAATAAAATTAAAAAAGAAGTAGGTAAGCGTAAATTAATTATTTATGGTTCAACTGGTGTTGGCAAAACTACTTTTGCAAGTAAGAACCATAAAACAGTATTTATAACAACTGAGGAGAAAGCATGAGTAATATAGTAAAAGTAGATTGGTGGAATGAAGAGTTAGATATTTACTATCGAAAAATGGGCTATCCTAAATGTGTTTGGAAAGATAACGAAGGTTTACCTTATGGCATTTACTATTATTTTGATATAGAAAGCGACCCTTTAAATTGTGAGTGTTATTGGTATAAGACAGTTGAAGAAAGAGACAAAATATTTTTAAAAAATATAGAGAACGAAGCTAAATATTTAAAGGAGGAAGTATGAAAAATGAAGAACTAGCATTTGATTTAACTATTAATAGTTTAAAAAGTTATGCGAAAAAATGTACCAAAGATAAAGATAAAAAAATGATGAACCCTCTTGAGGGAACTTATCTTATGTCTAATTCGTTGGCTACTGCTCTATTGTATAAAGCAGAAGACCATGAAGAATATTGCAAAGAAATAATAATTGAAGCAATAGAAGACGCTTACAAAGAAATTAAAGAAGCAAAAGGAATAAATTAACAATGGTTAAATCAAAAGATGAGATACAAACAAAGTATTTACAAAAGGTGTTAAAAGAAGGATTAAAAAGTGTTCGTGTTATTGTGCCTAGTAATAGGGTTGAAGAAGTGAAAAGCTATGCAAAAGAACTTAGAGAAGCCCATAGGGTAATAGGAAAGGACAATGAATAGTCAGGAACTACAATTATTTATAGAGGATTTATTACCTCATATACAAGAGCAGAACGTAGAAGAATACTTTGACAATCTAAAACGTAAAATTGGTTTTCAATTGATAGGCAGTGAAAGAGTAGAGATAACGCCAGAAGAAAAGAATATTGCTGAAGCATTAATGAGATATGTGAGAAGCAATTTAACTACTAGATTTCAAAGTTTAAGTATGACGGAAGACAATACCTCCCCCCCAGTCTTTCGTCATACGCTTAAATAAGTAAGCACTTACTTTTCAGTTTACAAACGGAGGGTGTTTACAAGCAGGGAGTGTTTGTTATTCAGACAATGCCCTTGCTAAAGCATGAGAAAAACCAACTAAAAGAATATGTTTTTTGACCCTGCGTTGTTTCGGTAGAGACTTCATTGCTCTTGCCTCCTCCCCTTCGAGAGCTATAACAATTACATTACATTCAGCAAGTCTTTCTATGCCCTTCTTGATAGTCTTTCTGTTCATTCCTAAAGCCAAGCTCATATACTCATAAGAGTCCCATACCGAGTAAGAACTAGCTTTTAACCTTTCGCATAGAAGCCAAAGAATTACCTTCTCTCTAGCCCCTAAATCCTTCCTGCCGAGTTTTATTTTATACCAACGCCAAGCTACTGATTTTAACTTAGCATAGTTTCTATATTTCTGAGTGATAGCATAGTTTACAAACGGAGAGTTTATGTCGGTATGTTCGGTTGTTATCCACCAATACTTTTCAAGTTCCTTCTTCATACCTTTCTGAGTTATCTACGCCTTCCATAATACTTAAATATACAGCTTCTACTTCTTCATCTAAGGAATAAATCCTTAGTCTTTTATCTTCCTCTGACCTGTCTTTCGTGAAGAAACCTCTATCTACACCTTCCCTCAAACTTGACAGCACAGATGAACGACTACCTATATATTTAGGTATGACTTCACATAACTCTTCAAATGTAATTAAATCTTTCCCTGCCTGTCGAGAAGCTATTTCGATACACAACAAAATATTCAACCTTGTTCTTAAAAAATACTCTTGGAACTTGTCCTCCCTTTCGGTTAAGAGTCTTTTTATTCTTCGTTCTAGCCAATTCATAACAGAGACTATTATTGTTAATGAACTAATCTTTTTAAGATTTAATTCAACACTAAAAATGTGAACATAATTACTATACTTAATAGTGGAACGCCTAAAGCGTTCCCTATATAAGTTTAATAAGTCTATGAGGGTATGCGTATGGTCAGAAACAACACGTGCTATGGGTATATGGGTGGTCAGAAACATTATTCCCATTCTATTGAATTAAGAGTGCCTTTACCCTTTTCGTCTTCTAATAATTCTAATTTAAAACCTCGTCTTACTAAAGTTTTTATGTTGGTATCAGCTTCGCTATTACTTTTGACTAAAGCAGATTTAACGACTGCCATGCGATTATATTCAATGCCTTCTTCAAAACAAATCTTTTCCGTATTCTCTTCCGAGTCTAAATACATAACTGTTACAGCTCTATGAGAGTCCGTTAGAGCTGTACTACCTCTTATTGAAGACCGAGCATTTAATACTGAGTTAGTATTACCCTCAGAAATAGCTGATTTATTAAGATGGTGTATAGACAATACGCTAATACCAAATTGATTGCTCAAAGACGCACAAAACTGAGCATACATTTGAGCTGTTTGACTGGTGTTTAAATCTCCTGAAACGAAAGATTGAATAGGGTCAATAACCAACAGTTTTAAATCTGGTATCTCCGACAAACTCTGTCGCAACTCTTCAGCATCTTCAGTTATATGCAAACCATTTTTAGAGTCTTCTTTAACAAAGATTAATGGCTTACCTAAGTTAGCAATAGACATAACGTAAGTGTCGTATTCACACTTTAAATAATCTCTATTTGGTTGTATCAAACTTAATCTTCTGGCTATTTCATCACTATCATCTTCAGCAGAGAGAATACAGCAATTGCCTTGTTGCATTATTTTATTACCAAGATATTTGCCATTGCCTTTATTTACATCTAAACACAGTTGCAGAGTCAAACCTGATTTACCAATACCACCTACTGAAGCTAACAAAGATATTTTAGAAAGCTCCATAGTTTTTTCTACCAACCATTCTCTAGGAGGAGGGTCTTCCCTAAAATTTTTAATTGAGTATTGTTGTAATTTAAAACCTTGATTAAGTATTTCGCTTTTTACTGCACTTGGTCCAAGCTCTTGAAACATATCATTATAGTCTCCAAGTTTAGATGGTATTCTTGACCTTGCATTGCTAAGACTTGCACATATCTCTTTGCTTCTTTGTTCTCCAATGCCTGACTCGTCATGGTCAAAACAAATCAAAAATTCAGCATTGCAAAATTTTCTTATATTTTCTAATGCTGACTGTCCAAAATTTGCAGAAAAGACACATATTGTCGGAAGCCCTGTACTCTCAAACACACTTAAACAAGTAGCCAACCCTTCCGTTACAGCAATAGTTTTTATGTTGCTCCAATCGTCCCAACCCAAACCTACTGTATAAATTCCTGACTTAACCTCAGAAGCAGAGACAAATCGTTTATTCTTTGTGGTTATATATTGAAGACTTCTCAATTCCTTGATTGTATTTCTGGTAGAATACACAGGAACAAGTAAAGATTTATTTATTTGTTTCAACCCATATACATTTTTTAACCCTTTTTTTGTGAGATACTCATGTTCAGCACATTCTCTAGCATTATTAAACCTGTTTTGCACTTCTCTGGCGGTTTCGTCATGCCTTTTCTTCCTTTCTTCCTTGCTTTTTTGGAGGTTAAGCTCAATCTTTTTATTTAGTTCAGCTTGGTCTTGAACTGATAATGTTTCTAAGGAATTTGAATAAAATTTCCATTGCTGATTAGTACGCCAATTACCATAAACACATATAAAATGTCCGTCTGTTTCGTGATAGCTATACCAACCGCTAGTTTCTCCTGCTTTATCTGGGCGTGAAACTCCTGAAGTTGCATCAACGCCACATCTAATAACTTCTCCGCTTGTATCAATATTATTAACTCGCAATCCGTCTGACTGCATTTGCTCAATCAAATCATAAATATCTTTATTTGATTGTTTATATTTTACTGTTTGTGATTGTGAATGACCTGCATAAATATCTTTGAAGTCAATCATTACCTACCCCATTACTTGCTTTTGCCTGTTCGCAATCAAGATAATGGAGAACTAATGACTCAAAAAATTTCTTTCTATCTTCTGAATTCCATTTATGTATTTCGTAAGTTTTATGTTTCTCTGCAAACTTTAAATAATTTTCTTTAGTAAGTTTTATTGCATAATCTACGCTTTCATAATTTAAATGTGCTGTTCTTTCTAAGCGTTCTCCTCGCTTTATTCTTTCTCTTATCTTTTCTATATGTTCCATGTTTTTACACACCGCATAATATTTATTATCTATTTCTAATAATACCGCCCCCGCAGGAGACAAACAATGTCCACAAAGGGACGGCTTATTTCTTTTTGTGTCTAGCAAAAAATTAGAAAGGAACTTCAGTATCAGGAACAAACTTTGCTGTTTCTTCTTTAACTGGAGCTTCTATTTTTTGCTCTACAGGTTTAGCTTCAGCAGTTGGAATTTGTACTGTTGGTTGTGAACCAACTGAGTCCCAATTTTTACCTGCATAACCTTCATCTATTTCTAAAACAGAACCTTCTGTTCCGTCTGCCTTGATATACTTTCTGTTTTTCATCAAACAAGTAGCACTCTTTCCAATTAATGAGTCTGAGTTGCCACTCATTGCATCTTGTAGTGAAAGACCCATAGCCATTTGCATAGCTAGTGTGCAATCTTTACCTGCAATAGCAGTAGTATGATTTTTAGGGTCAGACACACCTTCTTTATCATAAGAAATAATGTGTTGTGCTGTTTGCGTAGCCATACGCATTGAGCTATCTATTTCCTGAACCTCAAAAGTAAATTCAAGTCTGTCAGAAATTTTACCTGCATTAGCTCCGCTTTGTGTAACCATGTCAGATAACAACTCACACCCTGCAAAAGCAAATGTATATCTACCTTCAGGATATTCTATGTAATTAGAACTTCCTTCAGAACCTTCAGAAGAGTCATGCCCTTCATATATATTTTTAAAATCAACCATTTTTTACCTCGCTTTTTTGGTAGTATTTTTTATTACAATCAAAGCATAAAAAAACTCCTGAAAATTTGTAATCAGCAGGTTTCTCACACTCCTCACATTTAAGTTCTTCTTCAAAATCTGGGTCATAATATTCATTGTAATTATTTTCCAATGTTCAACCCTTCCTTCATAGCTTCGCTTAAAATTTCCCAACCTTTATCCTTTTCTAGCTTGATTTCATCAGGGAGGTTGTATCTATTCTTTCCTACATGAGCTGAAGTTTCTGTAGTAAATATGTATCTGTCTTTAGATTGCGTTGTTTTTGTAACCATATTTCCTTTATCAGCTTGTTTTTTTACTTGTCCGTATTTGTAATTCATAAAAAATATTGCGTCTGCAAACTCTGAGAATTTTGCAGAAATACTTTTATGTAATTTGAGTTGGTATTTATCGTGTGGGTCTATGTCAGGAATTTCAATTCTTTTTAATTCAACATGACAAATCATACAAACACGCATTTTTTTCTCATTTCTTAAAGTATAAATAATATCTAAAAGTTCCTCTAACAAATCAGCAGCGTAAGTATATCCTTGTCCATAAGGTATTTCAGCTACACTTTGTTTGTTATAAATTTGACATACTTTTTGTAGAACTAATTTTTGCAACCAATCAAGACTATCAATAATTAAACTTTGTCTGTCGTGTTCATCATCTCGTAAAGTTTTTAAGTTATCAATTACTTCATCATAAGAATTACAAACAGGAAAAGACCAAATATTTTCATCATTTTTTATACCTGCAAGACCATCTTCCGTTTGTATATAAACAGGGTTAGGCATTGTTGACGCAGTTGACGTTTTTCCAATTCCAGCAACTCCATACAATATAAAAATTATTGGTTTAAGAACTGCTCCTTTTACTATATTTTTTAATGACATTATTTCTCCTTCGTTATTATAGTTGGTTTAAGTGTAGCTTTTGGTTCAAGTGCAATCTTTATCATTTCTAAAGACAAATTTTGCATTATCATCAAAGCATTTTTGTATTGAATTATCTGTTGAGCTATTCGTTCCTCAGATATTTCTTTTTTATCTTCCGATAATTGTTGTAAACAATTTATGCTAGACATAACATTTGAAGCCAAAACTTTTGTATCGACCTTCATTTCTATATCAACATAACCATCTACTAAATCTTCCTCGTAGATTGTGACTCTGTTGCCACCCTCCACATCATAAGAAAACAACTCGTTTTTATTTGGAGTTGATTGCTTTTTTGGTTCTTTTTTGTTTTTCTTTTTCATATTCCTCGCTTGATAAATATTCTTTATGTGTTTTGCAGTTAGGTTTTCTGGGGCAAAAATGACAATGTTTTCCTGCCACAACTTCTGGTTCATCTACATAACACGCCTCTATTTTTGGCTTCAACCAATCAAAGCCCCACATAGCCAAATATTCAGAAAACATAGTTGCAGAACGTATTGGTCCGTCCTTGTGCCAACTTCTCGGTTGCACAATAACTGTTTCTATTTTCTTCTTATTTGAATATCTTGATAAAGCCATAAGCCCATAAGCTCTTAACTGTAAATTCCCGTTGCCATCTTCTCCGTCTATTTCAACTGGATATTTACCTGCTTTGTAATCAATAATTATAATTTTATCTTTTTGTAAAATTAAAATATCTGTTGTTCCCCATAAGTCAGGGTGTATTTCTGTTCCTTCTAATTTTTCTTCAATTAAAAGTTTACTTCCTTCTTCTTCAGCTAATCTCTGATTAACGTAATCACAAAACATATCAGAAGCATCTATTAATGTTTGGTCAACTTTTACTGTATGTCCTTCAAACTCTACTTCTCTGTCTAACCAATACTCTTGAAAATCTATGCCTTCAAATCTTCCTTGTAATCTCATTTCATTCATTTCGTGATTAACGCTTCCTTCCCAAGCAGCATAGCTCCCCTCTGAAACATATCCTTCTGGCACAGTTGCACTTTTCGGACACTTAGTAGTTCTACTAAGAGCTGAAGGACTAATAGGGGCATGAGCCAAAACAGGCATTTATCCACCCAGTTTAATTTTTTTTGATTGCAAATAATTTTCAACGTCTGATAGTTCATATCTCACAGACCTTCCCATTTTATGAAAGTCAGGTCCTTCTCCTAAATATCTCCACCTATCTAAAGTTTTAACGCTTATGTTAAGTCTTGTTGCACACTCGTCTCTGGTTAAAGATTGTTCCATTTCTTTAGTCATTTGTGGTAATTGTTCCTCTTTTGTTCTATGATAACCTTAGTAGGTTTTAAAAAGCAACCCTATGAAACAAAATAAATTTAATTAACCACAAATTTTAATTCTAAAAGTTGTTCTTAAAATTAAAATTCTAATGTGCAGTTATAGAGATAAACTTAAGATGGAAGGCTTAAGTTCTTCGCTAGAAGATAATCCTTGCATCTCTGTATGTTCCACAACTTATGGAACGGGGGACGTTTGCATTTGCGGAAGGACCACAGAAGAGATAGCAAAATGGAATTCTTTAGATACAGTTGATAAAAAATTAATAGTTATGAAATGTTTAAAAGACAAAAAATCTTTTCCAAGACAAAAGTTAACATTTCTTGCTAATGAAAATGATTTAAATTTTACTGAAGCTAAAAATGTTTTTGTAAAAGGCACAACAAAATGAAATATACAGACGAAGAATTAAAATTAAATATTAAAAACCTCTATGAGCATAGGTGGGTTTGGTATCATCTTATTCTTTGTATTCAGGTCATAATGACAAATATAATTCTATTATTAATTTTGTTTAAAATGTAATGGGTAAAGGTTCAGACCCACGCCCTTTTAGTGTGGATAAAAAAACATTTGAAGATAATTTTGATAGAATTTTTAGAAAGAAAAATGAGGAAAAAACCAAAAAGTCTAACAAAACAAATAGCAGGTAATCATTATAAAGATTTAGCTATTGAGCCAATACAATATATATTAGCTAATAATCTGTCATATTGTTGCGGTAATGCTCTTAAATACATAACCAGAAACAAAGAATCAAGAGTAGATGATTTAAAAAAAGCTATACATTATTTAGAAATGGAGCTTGAGTTAGTCCATAATCAAAAAAAATAAACTGTACTTTTTATAGGATTCCGAATATAAAAATTTTCGTGAGTCCGTAGCTCAGTTGGTAGAGCATACCCCTTTTAAGGGTAGGGTCCTCGGTTCGAACCCGAGCGGACTCACCACTTCTAAATATAAACGCCCCAAAAACGTCCCAAAAAAAACAAACAAAATTGTGCAGGTTAATTTTTGGCTTGATTACTTGTGTTTTAAATGGAAAAAAATTAGAGGACAACTCCCTTAAAAGAACTTAATTTTTTAAAGTATGACTGTCAATATTTTTTTAACTTCTTGATTCTAAATATTTATTGTGCTATTTTATTCTAATGAATAGACAAGAGAAGCAATGAGTTCTAACAATAAACGTCCCAAAAGCGTCCCAAAAATTACTACTATAAAAGAACACATGGATTTAATGGACCAAATAAAAAATCCAAAAACAAAAGTTAAAAGGAAAAAAAAATGACTGACAAAATAGTAGCTGATAAATTATTTAGCAATTTAAAAATCAGAACTGTTGATAATAAAAAATCCTATCAGTTGATTTGGCATAAGGCAGGTGTCAAGAAGAAAAAAACAATGCCTATCAGATATGAAAACGAAAGTATAGTTTCTATAAGAAAGAGAGCTATTAAAATATTTAATGAATTACAAGACATAGAAGAAGGCATAAAGCTACCTGTTAAACCCAAAATAAAAATTACTTATAAAGAATTATTTAAAGACTATATAAATGATTGTGAAGTTAGAGATGTTGCTATTGAAACTATTAATCAATATCAATCTTTGTATAGCAAATACGTTGACAAAGAACTTGGCAACACCATTGTTAAAGATGTAACAAGAGCAAAAGTAAAAGAAATTTTTAGAACAATTACAAAAGATACAAAGTACCAAGCGAATAAATATTTAAAATTCATGGTGGCTTCTTTAAATTTTGCTATTGATGAAGAAAAATATGACATTGAACATAATGTCGCTACAAATATTAAAGGGAATCCAGAAAGAAAACATACTACAAGTTACACCGAAGAAGAAAAATTTATTTTGTTTGACAGACTTAATCAATTAGAAAACTTTAGACCTGCAAGAATTAGGTCTATAGGTTTTATTTGGTTATTAATTTTAACAGGAGCAAGAAAAGGAGAAATTGCTAATGCAAAAAGAAGTCAAATAAAAGGTAACACTATTGTTATTCCTTTTAATGAATATAAAACAGGATTAAAAACAGGCAAGGATAGAGTTATTTATTTATCAGAACACGCTATGCAAATTATAGATAAATTAAAAGAAGTTTTACCTGACCAAGAAACTATTACAGGAATTAAGTCTCCTCAAAAGACTTGGGATATGATGAGAAAGCAATGTAATATTCCACATATAAGACTGCATGATTTAAGACATTCTTTTGCTACTTATTGTTTATCAGCAGGTTTAGGGCATAGACAAGTAGGCACATTATTAGGGCATCAAAGTCTTGCATCTATGCAGAGATACGGAGAAGTTATCGCAGATGTTTCTAAAAAAAATGTGCAATTAGCAAATGATTTAATTTTGCCTGAGAGCTTGAATAGTTGATTTTAAACTTTGCAAAGAATTAATATTTTTCATTTCTTCGTCAGGTACAGTAAGTTTTTTCTTTTTAGAAAAAGGTACAAATTTAATATTGTTATAAGGTAAACATACCAAAGCATACATATCTATTTCGTTTAAACCCTCTGCTCCATAGTTTCGGTCTTTAGTATGCTTTCCTCTTCGTAAATCAAAATTCCAACCTACTCTTTTAAACTTACCTTCTTTCTTGTATAGGCGTTGTTTTGTTTTAGTTTTAACTTGTACTCTATAAACAATATTGTTGTATTCAAAAACAATATCTGCATGGCTTCCATGAGGAATTATACTAACTAAATCACTACCAAATAAACACAAAGAAGCTGCTGTAAGATGTTCTCCACATCTACCGATTGCCTCTGTTGTTCTGGACATTACCTGAATTGATTTATTTGTTTATCTTTAAATTTATTTAATAAATCTTTATCTCTTGATAAAAGAATTTGTTTAGCTGCGTCTTGAAAAGTTCTCATAGTGTCTTGTAAAATTTTATTTTTAATAGCTTTTGAACCATTCAAATAACCAGAACTTTTTATAATTCTTTCTAATGCTCGTTTTGAACCTAGTTCTTGTTGAATTAATAATAGTCTTTCATATTGATTAGGATTTAATTCAATTCCGTTTACTTCTCTTCTAGGCATAGAAGGATAAAATCCAACATTCATAAACTCATTATAAACAGGGTCATTATTTAGAGCTGAACTTCTTATAGGCGATAATGGACCTGCTCCAAACAAACCGCTATCTGGGGTTCTTAGCGTACCAAATATATCTCGTCTTGCTGCAAACTGTTCTGATTGTCCAATTCTTGCTAAAAAGTTATCTGTAACATTTCTAACGTCTCTTAAAACAGGGTCGTCTAATTGTGATACATGAGCAAATACTGTTGGCACAAATGAACCTGTAAATCTTTGCACAAATCTATCTCCATATCTTGACGGGTCAGCAATAGTTTGAATAGCACTAGAAATACCAGATAAAAATGTTTTGTTTGTTAGGTTGTTAGTAACTGTGCCTGTTAACATCATAAGCAGTTTATCCATTTCTAATTTATCTGCTTCATTAGAGCTGTCAGAGTTATAAACATAGTTTCCTACTTCTTGTAAGTCAGCAGCAATACCAAATAAAATTCCTACAGGCTCAAATCTATTGTATGAATAATATTCATTACCAATTTTTATTGAATAAGGTCGCCAACCTGTAGCCATCATAGTACGTCTTTCGTTTAAATCTTTAGGTCCTTGTCCTGTAATTAAGCCACCTCCTGCTAAGAAACCTACAGTTAACATTGTTGAAGAACCAAATAACAATCTGCCTAAAACTTCATCTCTTTCTGCCCCGCCTTTCGCTAATTTTTCTTTAAATTCTTTTGCCATAAAACCAAAAGGAGTTCTTTCTCCTGCATACTTAACAATGTTTACAGGCGTTCTAACGAAAGGAAGAAGAAATCGCATAGCAGGGTATCTATTAATAAATGATTGTACTCCCTTCCCGTCTTTGCCAAGCTCTCTTGTAAATGTTTGATAACGCCCAACATCTGCTGCTTTGTAATCCATTGTCTTACCAAGCGGAGAATCTACTTTATTTGCATAATGACCTTTTACAAGTTCGTTGGTTCTTTTCCAAGCAGCGTTACCTTTCAAGCCTTCTTTGTTTGCTTTACGCATAGCTTGTCCGTATATTTCTTGTCTATACGCTGCTGCTTTTAAACCTGTATCAACCCCAACTAAAACTCTGCTAGGAGTTCTTATAGTGTCTCCTACTAAATCAAACTCTCCAACTTTTAATTTACTTTTAATTGATTTTTGTTTGTTTAATTCTATTTTTGTTAAATCATCTACAAAAGCATCTGGGTTTTTAATTGATTTTAAAGCAATTCCCATACCCTCAATAGCTCCTGCAATCGTACCAAACAATCTTGCGTTAGCTTCATTAAAGGTTAAAGCCTCTGGGTTTCTAGTTAATTTACCAATTGCTGCTCCTGTATAAAATTCTAAAGGACGCATACCTGCTGTTAAAACACCACTTAAAAGGTTAACAAGTTGTGTTGAAGGACTTGATAATAAACCATTAATCCATACTTCAGTTAACATGTCTTTAATGGTTGGTCTATGTGCTTCTTTTAAATAATCAACCATAGCTTTAGTATCGTCAAACTCTGATAGTCTTGCTGCTAAAACATCTGGGTCTAGGTTAGTATTTTTTAAATCTTCTAATACTTTGCGTCTAATTTTTTCTGCTATTTTTTGATTAGGGGCTTTAGCTGATTCCTGTAAAGCTCTTTGAGTTCTTCCTGATTCCGCAATTACTCCTGATTCTTTTGCAGATAGTCTATTTACTATTTCTTGAAATTCTGAAAATTTTAATTTGTCTGTTTCATTTACACTTCCTGATAGTCTTCTAGCATTGTAATCTTTTGCCACATCAAATAATTCTAATTCTGCGTCTCTAACAATTTGTCTTACCGCAGTTATATCTTCAGCGTTTAATGATGTTCCTTGTTGAATATTTAAAACATCATCAACTGTCCAACCCCTGCCTTTTGCAGCAGCATGAAGTATTGTGCCATCACTACCAAAAGCAACTCTACCTCTTCTGGCGTTCCAAAATCTTTCATTTTCATCTGCTTGTTGTTGCACAAAAGATTTTTGACTTTTGTTAAAGTCTTTTTTGTCTAAATTAACATTACCTGCAAAACCTTCTCTGTTAGGAGGAGCTGTACCTTCTGCTACCTCTTCGTCTCTAAATTTTCTTGCAGAATCAATGTTTGTGTCTTGTATAATTGTTCCCCCGTCCTGTTGAGAACCTGTAGCAGTGCCTTCTTCATCTGGCACTTTTCTATATTTATTTTTTATGCCTCTTAATCCTGCAAAAATACTATCAAAAGCAACACCAATACCAAATCCTTCTACCGCCATTTTTAAACGTCCTTTTGCAACAGAATCATTATCATCTGCTTCAAGCCAATCAGTAAATTGGTTAGGAGCTATGTCTTGTATAAGGTTTGATAATCTTTCTTCGTCTGGACTAAAAGCAACTTGTTCTGCTGCAACTCCAATTGTTCCTGCTTTAGCAGATTTACCGACAAATGTTGTCGGAGCTTTAAGTTTGTTTAGTTTGCTAATTGAATTTATTAATTTAACACCGCCTGTGTAGGGAACAGCAAAACCTATAATGTCTCTAGCAATAGAGCCAACCATATTAGTAGGTTCGGCAACTTCAGGTAAGTCTGGTAAATCAACATTTCCAAAAGTTACATCTCTTAATAAATCTGATGCTCCTTGCAGGGTATCTCTTCCTGCCCCAACAACAGTTCTATAAGTGTTATCAAGAAAGCCTACGTCTTCGTCTGTAGGTGTATTTTGTTGAGAGGAGTTTTTAGTTTTAAATTTCTCAAAATAGTCTTCTTTAAAATCAGAGTTAGAATCTAAATTAGGCTCGGTTTTAAATTGTTCAAAATATTTTTCGTCATTATCAAAATTAATTTTATTAGTATCATTAGTTTTTGATTTAAACTTATTGAAATATTCTTCATTTAGTTCTGACATTTTTTAATCATTATTATAAATCAATACCTGCTGCTACTTGTTCTGACACACTTAATCCACCTGTAAGTGATAACAACTGTTTATCTGCTTTACTTAAATTTAATTTTTGTAAATTTTCGTCAGAAAATATATCGTAACCTGTTTGTTGCTTAATAACATCAAAGGCTTCTTGAGGTTTTATTCCTTGTTTAGTAATTAAATCACTATAAAGGTCTTGAATTTTATAACCGCCATAATCTAAAGGTAAGTCATTAGCTTTTAGATTATTAATAATTGGTTGTGCTGCTGCTACTATTTGGTCTTGTCTTGCTTTAGTATCTATAACGCCATATTCAGAAGACAATCCTGCCATAAAATCACTATTTTTCAAAAGATTTGGACTTCTTTCTCTTAGTTCTTTAAATCTTGGGTCAGTTAAAAATAATTCTTGACCTGCTCTTATGCTGTTAGCTCTATCGTTTCTTTCTGCTTCTGCTTTTTCTCTAGCAAGTTCATTTGTAATTCTAGTTTGTATGCCCTCTTGAACATTTCTACCGCTAAATCTGTCATCTGCCATTGCTAATGCTTCAACAATGCCTTTATATTTTGCACTATCTCTTTTTTTTAAAGAAGCTGCTCTTTCTTCAGGAGTCATTGCTGCAAGTTCTTCAGGAGGCAAATAATCTCTTCCTCCTATTTGTGCAAAGAAATTTCCAATTTTAGTTCTGTCGTCTTTATAAGGGTCATCTTTCTTTTTGTTTTTATCTTTGTTTAAGTCTAAACCCATTCTAAGTTGGTCATAACCAGAATTAGGATTATTGATATTTTGACCTGTAATTTGACCGCCATTAAGAATAGAATCCATTGCATTATAATTTAAACCACCTGATTTAAATTTTTCATAATTAGCTATATATTCATTTGCTGTTTTACCTTGCAAGTCTATTGGCATATCTGGTTGCATAAAACTTACTTGATTAGAAATAGCAGAATCTTTGGCTATTGATTCAGCAGCTATTTCTTCTTGCGTTTTTGGTATATATTTAGGACCGCTTCTACCTGCTCTCCCTACAGTATTAAAATCAGGATTTAATTTGTAATTAGGGTCGTTAGACTTGTCTAAACCAAGAACCTCAAATAAAGATTTAGGATTATTATTATTTCTTCGGTTTCTTCTATTAGCCATATTAACCTCCTATTTTCCCCCTAGCCCAACCACCAAATAAATCTGCCCCAAAACCTATAGCGTCCCCTAGACCTAGTTTTTGTTTAGATGTTCTTGTGCCTTCAGTATTAATTAAAACAGGTACTCCCGATATTGCACTTGTTGAAGCTGCAAGGTTTGTATATGGTTGATTTTGTTTTCTCATAAATTCAGAATAATCATCATCTAATTGTTGTTGAGCCATACCTCTTTGCAAAGCTCCTGACCTTGCTAAATCGTCTGAAGCCATATATTGAGTATTTAATAAATCTGTATATGCCCCATAATCAAAGTTTCTTTTAGATTCATCTAAATCAGCTTGTTTCCCCATAAATAAATTTCTTGAATCTAAATTATCTCTTGCAATGTCAAAGGCGTATTTATTACTGTCGCTTAATAAATTGTAATCCATTAAACCCATGTCTTTATCTGAAGCAGCATTAAATCTTGATTCCGCAGAAGCTAAATCCATGTCGCCTCTAGCTTGAGCCATTGCGTCTTGATAGGCACTTTGTCTTGCGTCTGTTACAAAATCAGCAGCTTGTTCATTAAAGTTTTTATTTGTTTCAGCTTCTAATATACCCGACCTAGAACCTCCATACGCATTACTGCCTATAGCTGCATCTTGGTCTGACATTAAAGACATTTGCCTATATTTATTTATGTCTCTTAATCCTTTATCAATTACTTGGTCCGTATATGGATTCATATAGTTGTTCAAATTTCTATCTAAAATACTGCCAGTATTTACATTTCTAATATCTCTAACATTGCCTCTGCCAAAATCTTGATTAACTGATAGTTCATTTGGATTACCCATATCTACTCTGTTTTGAGTTTCAGCAAACATTCTTGCAACAGGATTGTAACCCGTTGTAGTGTTATAAATATTTCTTGAAGTTCGTTGTGATGCTAATTCATCTGGGGTAAATGGAGCAACTGTTTCTCCTGTATATGGGGCAAAAGGAGTTTCATTAATTGCCATACCCTCATTTAAAAGATATTCAAAACCTTTCTTTTGCCATTCAGGAAATTCTTGTTTTGCTGATTCTCTTACTACTGTTTTGCCTTTACTCATAATTTATATATCCTTTGATATTACATATTCAGACTTAAAGCCTAATTCTTTTGGAATTTTACGAAGCCACCCTAAACGACCTCCACCATGTAAGCGTTTAATTCCACACGCTTTAGCAAAAGCCACTATTGAAGGTATCATGGATTCTATTTCCTGATAATTTCCACCACAAAAAAGCAAGTTCATTGTTTTCATTTGTGGAAACTCAATACATTCAGTTACCATAGCTGACTTATTTCCTACCCATAAGAGGAAAATTCCATCTCTTATTCTACACTCAATATCATCTATTGAGTAGAGGTCCTGCCTTTTAACAGCTTTTTCTATATAGGGTTTAGCAAATATCCATTTGCTTTCCCAATCGTTAAACGACCTGTGTTGTGCCAATTGTTCCTGAGTCATCTACTGTTAATTTATATTTTGTTCCGTTTGGACTAACCAATACTATTTCTGTGCCATCAAATCCGTTTGCTTCTATTCTTTCGCCTTTGTTAAAATTTAAAGCAGTTGAAGACTCAATATCATTAATTAAATTAGAAAAATAATTTTGGTCATACGTTTCTCTTGGTTTTGTAAATGTTTTTCTAGCCATTATCTTTTGCCTCTTTCTTTAACATCTGCTCTTATTTGACCAACTTTAAATAATTGGTTGGTATCTCCTGTAACAGTCATAGAGACTTGTCTAGCCGATATTCTGCAATCCGTGTACCCATCACTACTATTAAAAGAAAAGCTCCCAAAATCGGTTTCTGGTCCATTTGGCGTAAATTTGCCTTTCATAGACAAAGTTAATGCCGAAACATTGCTGCTTTCTTCATCTGTAATTAATTGATTTATTTGAGCAACTTTATCTCCTGTGCTTATTTCCATAGGAGCTGTAGTGCAAAAAGGTTTGTTGTTTCCTAAACCCTCGCTATTAAACAAAGTTGTACTTTCATGTTCAAAAATTGTGCCATTAGAAGCACAAGCCAAAGGATAGTCATTTACTCCTGAGTCTAACCAACAAGACCTATCCAAAGTTCCAACACTCCAACTATTTTCAAGATAGTTCCAAGAAACGTATTTATTAGGAGATGTTGCAGTACCAGAACAAAAAAACCATATTATTTCGTTAAAATTAGAATTGTGTCCACCTGCGGTAGCAGTTCTGTAAGGGTAATGCAAATTGTCATAAATATAATCGTGAACATCACATGGTATTTGTTTTACTGAGCCATCAAATGTATAAAAACCATTTTCTCCAAACCAAGCTAAAAAACTACCCGTAGATACTACTGACCTTATTGATGGCGTAGCACATGAACTCCCCGCATCTTGTATGCCATAAATAAAAGGAGAACCAGAATAATACATTCTGTTTATGCCTATATCGGTAAATATAATAATATCGCCACCAAATTTTTTAGCTCCTAAAATTATACCTCCCGTTGGTATGTTTAAATCTCCTGCGGTGTTTGTAGCTGCTGCGGTCCAAGTTGAATTAGCTTCTCTTGAAGACCAAGCAACTTTTCTTGGGTCATTACCAGAACCTAAAGCTACCAAATGTCTTTCATTTGTTACTATTATTGCTTCATTATTAATAGGAGAATTTGATATTTGTATGCCTGTTGCATCTGGACTGCCCGAACCTGCATCTGGTCGCCATTGATATATTTTGCCATCTGAACCAGAGCAAAATATTAAAAATTCGCCCCAGTTATCAAAAGCAAAAGATTTGCTATTAAAATCTAAACCTGATTGTGAACGAGCATCTCCGTAATCTTCTACTCCCCAATTAAAAGCTCCGTAGCCTAAAGGAGAACTTTGTGCATCATTAACAAAACCTGTTGGAGTTATGTTGTACCAAACATCATCATAATTAACATAAACTTTTTGACGAGTACCTACCGCCAAAACATTTTTACCTGTATTTGTTTTGTAAGCATACATATTTGTAGGCGTACCATCTAAAGGAGTTTGTTTGTATCTATTCCAACCACCCATAGGTTGTAAAGTATTATTTTGAAAACGTACTAAATTGCCATCAACCCACCTACCTTGATTTGTGTAATCAGTAGAATTAGTAACTATTCCTGCTTTTGGTGTAATTGGTAATAATGCCATGTCTAATTATATCCTACTATCTATCTTCTTATAATGAGTTAAAAGTTCATACCATAAAGGTTTTATTTCTTCCCAAACAGGAAACTCTTTAATGTTTAATTCTTTTCTGACTTCCTCTATTGGTGTTCTTAAATAGCTATGCCAATCAACAGTCAAAAACCATTTTGTTTTTTTGCCATTTTTATATCCTTCTATAATTAATCTTAAAACACTAATAATAGGAGAATATTTTATTCTAAAAAAAAGACTGCCTTTTATTTTCTTTTTGCCAAAAGAATTTTTAAATGCCATCAACCAACTAGATAATAAAATAAAAAAGAAACTCCAACGAAACTCTTTGCCTAGTGTAAATGCTAAAACAGATATTTCTGCTAGAGGTGTAGAATCAAGTTTATTTATACAATGAATAAGGTCATGTTCGTTAATAAAACCTTGCACATATTTAATATTTTTTTTGCCTTTGGTTTGTGAAATTTTGTAATTTTTTTGGAATAAATCATCTGAATTATTTTTCCAAAATGTTTTTAACTCTGCTCCTAATGTGCCTTTTTTGTATCTTGATTTAAAAACAGTGTCTTTTAGGTTTTCTTGTTTATAGAAAATTTTTGAATATGGATTTTGATTGAATTTTTTTTTTAATTTTTTATCACAATTATTATCTAAACTATTAACCATATCCATAATAATATTTAAATCTGCTGATATATAACTTTTTGAAAAGGCATAA
>MDTG01213759.1_pt1 | contig 19213 bp, 15 predicted proteins | sample 811421 | NCBI WGS metagenome assembly MDTG01 (sample SAMN05326645, study PRJNA326480) | marine metagenome | isolation source: seawater | place: Pacific Ocean: South East | collected 2011
AAAAGCCATGAAAACATTTCAAAAGAATGTGTGAAAATGATCAGACAAAAAATTGGTCCCGTTGCAGCTTTTAAAACTGCCATAGTTATAAAAAGATTGCCCAAAACAAGATCGGGCAAAATATTAAGAGGTACGGTGAGGAAAATAGCCGATAATGAGCCTTATAAAATGCCCGCAACAATTGATGATCCTGCAATTTTAGATGAAATAAAAACAGATTTAAAAAAACATAATATTTTAAAATCTTAACGGTTTGCCATTTGCTTTTTCTATAAGCTTACCATCCCAAACAATTGCTTTTCCATTTACAATCGTTCCTAAAGGAAAGCCTTTTACTTCATAACCATCAAATGGAGTCCAGCCACATTTACTTGCTATCCAATCATTTTTGATTACTTTTTTCATATTCATATCCACGATGGTTAAATCAGCATCGTACCCTTCTTTGATATAACCTTTATTTTTTATTCCAAAAATTCTTACTGGATTTTCACAAACTAATTTTATGAATTGGTTTAAAGTTAACCTATTATTGTTTATATGATTAAGCATAAGTGGAACAAGCGTTTGAACTCCTGGCATTCCTGATGGAGTTTGAGGATATTCTTTCTTTTTATTTTCTAAACTATGCGGAGCATGATCTGAGCCAATGGTATCAACCACACTATCCTTTACCGCTTTCCAAAGCATATCCTGGTGTTTCTTCTCTCTTATAGGAGGATTCATTTGTGCAAGAGATCCCAGTAATTTGTAACAATGTGGAGCGCTTATAGTTAAGTGCTGTGGTGTAATTTCAAAACTAACATTACCTTTATATCTTGATAAAAATTCTACCTCTTCTTTTGTAGTTATGTGTAAAACATGAATTTTTTTATTATAACGCTCTGCAATTTTCACGACTCTTCTAGTTGAGGACATTGCGCATTCTTCATTTCTCCATATTGGATGAGAACTAACATCTCCTTTTTTTATAAATTTTTTTCTAAGATTTAAGATCTCTTCATCTTCTGAATGGATAGCAACGATTTTAGAACTGTTTGAGATAACTTTTTCTATATCTTTTTCATCTTTTACTAAAAGATTTCCTGTTGAAGAACCTGCAAATAATTTTACTCCACAACATCCTTCAAGCTTATCCACCTTTTGTAAATCCTCCATATTTTGTGGAGTTGCACCAAAATAAAAAGCATAATTAGAAAACATTCTATTTTTAGCTAAACTTAGTTTTTTATTAAATTCAATTTGATTAGATGTTGGTGGATTCGTGTTAGGCATTTCAAAAACAGAAGTTACGCCACCCATAACAGCCGCTTTACTTCCTGACTCTAGGTCTTCGACATCTGTTGAACCTGGTTCTCTAAAATGAACTTGAGTGTCTATAATGCCTGGCAAAATAACAAAGTTGCTTGAATCTAATACCTTTGCGTTTGAGGTTTTTTCAATATTTCCAATATTTTTTATGATTCCATCGGAAATACCAAGATCAACATTTTTTAATTGGCCATCAATAAAACATTTGCCATTTTTTAAAATAAGATCAAAAGTAGCAGGCATTATTAATGTATTTAATATATTATAGTTTAGAAACTTGCAAATATGGAAAAAGACAAAGCTTATATACTAGATGATAGAGGATATATCTTTATTGAAGGTAAAGACTCCGAGGAATTTCTACAAAATATCCTCACAAATGATGTTAATAAAATTAAAACTAACAATTTAATTTTTTCCTCTATTCTGTCCCCTCAAGGTAAATATTTGTATGAATTTTTTGTAATTAAATATTTAAACAAATATTTGATTGAATGCGAGAAAGATACTGCAAAAGAAGTTTTTGATTTCTTAAATTTTTACAAACTAAGATCTAAAGTGACTATTGCCAAATCAAAAGAAAAATATATTAGTTGTGCTATTAGTTTAGAAAAATTCAACGAAATAAAAACAGAAAACAAAAATCAAAAAAGCTTTTTTATATTAGATGAAAATTGCTATTTTGAGGATCCAAGACTAAAAAAACTGGGGGGAAGAATAATCACAAAAGAAGCTGGTCTAGATTTAATTTTAAAAAAAATGAATTTAATAAGTGATGATAAATCAAAATTCTTTTCTTATTGCTTTAAAGAAGGCGTACCTTCTGTGAATTTAAGTAAATTAAAAAATAATTTGTTTGGTGTAGAATGTAATCTGGAAAATCTTAATGGTTTGGATTTAAAAAAGGGATGTTTTATAGGACAAGAAAATACATCCAGAATAATGTTAAGAAATAAATTGAGGAAAAGACTTTTTCCTATTCAAAAAATTTCCGGAGAAATATTAGAAAATGACATTATTAAATATGATAATCGGGAGGTGGGCAAAGTTATGATTGATAAGCCCTATTCATTTGCTTTGATTAAAATTGTAGATCCAGAGCTTAGTAAATTCGTGAATACTGAACTTGTGTGTGGAAAGTCAAAAATTAAAATATTAAAACCAGAATGGATCGCATAAATAAAAAAAATTTGACGATAAATGAAACTCTGGCCCTAGCTTTTGAAAATCACAAAAAAAATAATCTGAAAGCTGCTGAAACTCTTTATACAAAAATATTAAATGCTGATCCCGATCATTTTGAATCAAACTTTTTCTTAGGATCATTATTTGCTCAATCTAGACAATTTGATAAAGCTCGAGGGTTCCTTGCTAAAGCAATTCAAATCAAACCTGAGCATGCTGATGCACATAATAACCTTGGCAGTGTCTTTAAAGAATTGGGAAAAATACAAGAAGCAAAAACCTGTTTTGAAAAATCCATTCAGATCAATCCTGAAGCTGCTGATATACATTATAATTTGGGCGTAACCTTGGGATCATTGGGCAAGCATATGGAGGCCATTGCATGTTATAAAAAAGCCATTTTAAAAAATCCTGAGCATACGGTTTCATTAATTAATCTATCTGAACTGCTCAAAACAGTTGAATTAAAAATGACTAATGGAACAAATAATAATCATTTAAAAGATTTATTCTTGATGCTGTTTAGAAGAAATGATTTTCGACATCGAGATATTTTTTTTAAAACTATAACATTGTTAAAGTCAGAAAAAAATTTTCATAAAATATTAGAAGAGATTAATCTTGATTCTATATCATTTAAAAATGAAATTATTAAAAATTTTTTAAAAGAGGAACTCTTTCTTCTCATGCTGCAAAAAACATTAATTGCGGATAGTTTTTTAGAAAAAATCCTAACTAAAATTAGATCTGATGCGTTATTTCTATTCATGGATTCCAATAAAAATATTTTCGAGGAAAATATTAAATTTATAACTTCTCTTGCAGAACAGTGCTTTCTTAATGAATATGTTTACGCACAAACAAAAAAAGAAGCCAATTTTATAAATCAATTAAAAAATAAGATTGAAAAGAATACACAAATTAATGAAATGGAGATAATAATTTTAGGATGTTATATTCCATTGTACTCTTCTCCTGGCATTGCAACTAAATTATTAAATTATAAATCCAAAAATACTTTATTTAATGATTTAATAAACATGCAAATTATAGAACCTTTAAAAGAGCAAAAATTAGTAAATTCAATTAAATCCCTTGGAAAAATTTCCAATGCCATCTCTAAGAAAGTAAGAGATCAATATGAGCAACACCCTTACCCAAGATGGAGATACACTTATGCAAATATGCGTAATAATTTTTTATTTTTTCTAAATAATCAAATCAAACCGAATAAAATTTTAGTTAAAAATAAATTTAATAGTCCTAATGTTCTTGTCGCCGGATGTGGAACCGGAAATCACCTGTGCTTTGTTGAAAATTATTCCAATGCAAATATACTTGCGATTGATTTAAGTCTGGCAAGCCTTGCTTATTCCAAAAGAAAAGCTGAAGAATTAAATTTTAAAAACATAGAATTTCTACACGCAGATATTTTGCAATTAGGCAATTTAAATAGAAAATTTGACGTTATAGAATGTGTGGGTGTCCTTCATCACATGGAAGATCCTGTGATGGGATTAAAAATATTGTTGAATTTATTAGAGCCTCATGGATTTTTAAAAATAGGTTTGTATAGTAAAAAAGCAAGGCAAAACGTGATAAAAGCAAAAAAATTTATTCAAAAAAATAAATTTAAAAATACAATTAATGATATTAAAATTTCTAGACAAGCAATAATTAAGAAAAATAAAAATTTGGAATTCAAAAACATAGTTGACGCAAGTGATTTTTATTCAACCTCCGTGGTAAAAGACTTGCTGTTCCATGCTCAAGAACATCAATTTACCTTACCACAAATTTCTAAAATATTAAAAAATCTGAATTTAGAATTTTTAGGCTTTGATAATTTAAAGATTAAAAATAAATATTCTAAATTATTTCCTGATGATAAGAGTAATACTTCTCTGGATAGTTGGAATAAATTTGAAACATCCAATCCTTACTCGTTTTCAGGAATGTATAGTTTTTGGGTAAGAAAGATTAAATAAATAAAAAAATCTTTCTCATTATCTCTTGGTGCGGCTAGAAAGACTTGAACTTTCACCGGGAAATCCCACTTGGCCCTCAACCAAGCCTGTCTACCAATTCCAGCATAGCCGCTTTCCTGCGTCAGAATAAATTAATGACAATTTATCTTCAAGTTGATAGATTTTCTATATGGAAATAAGCGAGCAGATAAAAAAAGAAACTGACCCACTTTATGAAAAAGTTTCTAAAGTTGTCCCTAAAATTGAATGGGCTTTTCATGCTCCCCTGATTCATAAAATTAACATGTTAAAAAAGGAAAAAAATGCAGTTGTGCTAGCTCACAACTATCAAACCCCAGAAATTTTTCATGGAGTTGCGGACATTGCTGCGGATTCATTAGCGCTAGCTGTTGAGGCAGAAAAAACTAATGCTGATATTATTATTGTGTGTGGAGTTCATTTTATGGCGGAAACAGCTAAATTAATGAATCCAAATAAAAAAGTTTTGTTACCAGACATGGGAGCTGGATGTTCTTTGGCATCATCAATTACTGGAAAAGATGTGAGAATGCTTAAAGAAAAATATCCAGGAGTACCCGTGGTCACCTACGTGAATACTTCTGCTGAAGTTAAAGCTGAATCAGACATCTGCTGTACATCGGCTAATGCGGTCAAAGTAGTTGAATCCCTAGGAGTAGATAAAGTTATATTTTTACCAGATCAATACATGGCAAAATATGTACAATCAAAAACAAAAGTTCAAATTATATCTTGGATAGGAACTTGCATTGTTCATGAAAAATTTAGCGCACAAGAAATTAAGGATATAAAAAAACAAAATCCTGAAATCAAAGTCCTTACTCACCCAGAATGCCCGCCAGAAGTTATTGCTGCTTCAGATTTTACAGGTTCTACTTCAGGCATGAGTATGTATGTTAAAAATAAACAACCAAAAAAAGTTATGTTAGTAACTGAATGTTCAATGAGTGATAATGTGCAAGTTGATAATCCAAATGTTCAGTTCATCAGACCATGTAATTTGTGTCCTTACATGAAAACAATCAGCTTACCAAAAATATTGGAGTGTCTGGAAAAAGAAACTAACGAAATTCTTATACCTGAAACAATTATTAAAAAAGCTCAAAGAGCCGTTGAACGTATGGTTGCGGTTGGTCGTAATCACTAAAACTTTGCTGAATTTTTATATTAGAACTTTAGTCTTGTTAAAAAATTTATGAGTAACAAAATTTTTTTACCTCCCACGGAAGAAACATCAATTAAATTTGAAGGTAATTTTGATGAAAATTATTACTCAAAAAATCTTAGAACCGCATTTTTTCAATCCCTGGCCGTACAAACAAAAATTCCAGATTGGATAAAATTTATGCCAGGAATGTCAGGAAAAAAGTATAGATATCTTATTAATAATTTGATTTCTTTAATCGATAATCCAAGATACTTAGAAATAGGATGTTGGGCAGGATCCACGGCTTGCTCCGCCCTTTATGGTAATACAGTCAAAACTTTATGTATTGATGACTGGTCTCAATTTTCCGACCCAAAAACAATTAATCCTTCTCTCAATGTAACAAGCCCGAAAACCTCGTTTCACGCAAATATCAAAAAAATAATTTCAGAAAAAATAGATTTTAAATTCATAGAATCTGACTTTAGAAAAATAGATTACAAAGAGGTAGGTAAATTTAATATATATGTCTTTGATGGTCCTCATGAAGTTAAAGATCATTACGATGGCATTGATATTGTGCAGCCTGCTCTTGACGAAGTCTTTGTGCTAATTATTGATGATTGGAATATGCCTCACGTCAGAGAGGGCACATTAAAAGCTATTGATGATTCAAATATTAATGTCATTTCAAAAATAGAAATTATGACAACTCAAAACGATGCTGTGCCAAAATTGCTGCAGTGTCAATTTAGTGATTGGCATCTTGGATATTTCCTTGCTGTTTGTAAAAAAAATAAATGAAAAAATTATCAATAAATCAAGAATACATTAAAAATATAGTCAAAAAAGCTCTTACTGAAGATTTATACCCGTATGGCGATATTACCAGCAACCAAATCAAAAAAAAAGAAAAAATAAAAACAAAAATTATTTGTAACGAAAATTGTATAGTTGGTGGAATAAATTTTGCTAAAACAATTTTTAAAATATTGGATAAAAAAATTATTTTTAAATCAAAAACAAAAGATGGTTCTAAAATAAAAAAGGGTAAAGTTGTTGCCGAAATAATTGGAAATGCTAAAGGAATTTTGAAAGGTGAAAGAGTGGCTCTTAATTTCTTAAGCCTAATTTCAGGAGTAGCAACCACTACAAGAAAATTTGTAGATAAAGTAAAAGGTCAACCTTGCAAGATTTGCTGTACAAGAAAAACTTCTCCAAATCTAAGATTAATACAAAAATATGGGGTTAGATTAGGTGGTGGAACTAACCACAGATTTAATCTAAGTGACGAGATTTTAATAAAAGATAATCATATAGCTATAGATGGAAATATAAGAAATTTGGTCAAAAGAGCCATCAAAAACAAGAAAGGTAAAAAAATAACTGTTGAAGTAGACAGTGTCAGCCAACTTAAAAAAATTATGGATTTAAAATTTAACAGAATATTATTTGACAACATGAATCTTAAAAATCTTAGAAAAGGAGTAAAGTTATCAAATAAAATCCATGAAACGGAAGCTTCTGGAGGGGTTACATTACAAAATGTTAGAAAGATTGCCTCAACTGGAGTTAAAAGAATATCTGTGGGACAAATTACTCATGGCGCACCAAGTATTAATTTTAATTTGAAAATTTAGATTTAAATAATTTTCTATGTTTGGTGAGTCTTCCTCTCACTCTTTTTCTCCACAAAAGATAGCTTTTTCTTTTAAGGTTTGACCTCATGATCTTAATAACTTCCTTTTCGCTTAAACCTGTCTTTTTTTTTATTTCTTCAAAAGATATTCTGTCAGCCCACGCCATTCCTATAACATCATAAGTAGACATGAAATTATTTATTTTTCTTTAAGTAAGCTTGAGCGGCTGCTAAACGCGCGATCGGAACTCGGTATGGAGAACAAGAAACATAATTCAATTTAGCTCTTTCACAAAATTCAATGCTTGCTGGATCGCCTCCATGTTCACCACAAATTCCTAATTTTATAGATTTGTTTTCTTTCCTTCCGCGTTCTGTGGCAATTTTAATTAACTCTCCAACTCCTCTTATATCAATTTCAATAAATGGATCTCTATTGAAAATTTTATTTTCTACGTAATCATTTAAAAATTTACCAGAATCATCTCTACTAATTCCAAAAGTAGTTTGTGTTAAATCATTTGTTCCAAAACTAAAAAAGTCTGCAAATCTTGCAATGTCATTAGCTCTCAGAGCGGCTCTTGGAAGCTCAATCATGGTCCCAACATAATATTTTATTTTTATCGAGTGTTTCTTTTGAATTGCCTTTGCTGTTTTATCAACTAATTTTTTTAGTATTTCGATTTCTGCTGCTGTTGAAACAAGAGGAATCATAATTTCTGGTATAACTAATTTTATTTTTTTAGTCTTGCATTCAACCAAAGCTTCAAAGATTGCTTCGCATTGCATTTCGTAAATTTCTGGAAAGGAGATACCTAATCTACATCCTCGATGCCCAAGCATGGGATTTTGCTCGTGAAGTTCATCAATTCTTCCTTTGATGTCCGCTTCGCTTAAATTAAAAGATTGAGCAACTTCACTTACTTCTTTGTTTGTTTTCGGTAAAAATTCATGTAACGGAGGATCTAGCAATCTCACAGTAACTGGTAAACCATTCATGATCTTAAAGATTTTAAAAAAATCATTCCTTTGATGAGGTAACAATTTTTTAAGTGAATCTAGTCGATCCTCTTTAGTTTTAGATAATATCATTTTTCTCATATACAAAATTCTTTCTTCATTAAAAAACATGTGTTCGGTCCTGCATAAACCAATCCCTTCTGCACCAAACTCTCTTGCAACTTTGGTATCCGCTGGTGTTTCAGAATTTGTTCTAACCTTTAATTTTCTCACTTCATCAGCCCATGACATAACTTTGTTAAAATTTCCTGATAAATTAGGTTTTACTGTTGGAACTTTCCCAAGCATTACCTCGCCAGAGCCTCCGTCAATTGTAATTACATCACCTTCTTTGATGGTAACGCCGTCTGCCTTAAATGTTTTTTTTTGATAGTCTATATAAATTTGACTAGATCCAGAGACACAAGGCTTGCCCATCCCTCTTGCAACTACAGCTGCGTGACTTGTCATTCCTCCTCTCGAAGTTAGAATTCCATTTGAGGCGTGCATACCATGTATATCTTCAGGCGAAGTTTCAATTCTAACCAATATAGTATCTTGCATTAAAGATTTGAGTCTTTCCGCCTCATCTGAAGAAAAGGTTACTTTACCACTAGCTGCGCCTGGTGATGCTGGCAAACCTTTGGCAATTATTTTCTTTTCAGCTTTTTCATCCAAAGTTGGGTGAAGCAAAGAGTCTAAAGTGTTTGGATCTATTCTCAGCAACGCCTCTTTTTTGGAAATCAATTTTTCTTGAACCATTTCTACCGCAATTTTAACAGCTGCTTTAGCAGTTCTCTTCCCTGATCTAGTTTGTAACATCCAAAGTTTTCCTTTTTCAACTGTAAATTCAATATCTTGCATATCACGGTAATGTTTTTCTAATTTGTAAAATATTTTTTTCAATTCCAAATAAACTTGTGGCATTTTTTCCTGTAAAGAAAGTTCTCTGACATTTGATTTAATTCTTGCTCTCTTTGTAATATGTTGTGGATTACGAGTTCCCGCAACCACATCCTCTCCCTGCGCATTGATCAAATATTCTCCAAAAAAATAATTTTCGCCCGTAGATGGGTCTCTCGTAAATGCTACTCCAGTAGCACAGTCGTTTCCCATATTCCCAAATACCATGGACTGTACGTTCACTGCTGTACCCCAATGATCTGGTATTTGGTTCAGTCTTCTATAAGTTTTTGCTCGTTGACTTTCCCAAGAAAGTAGAACTGCACCTATTGCTCCAGTCAATTGTTCGTATATATCTTGGGGAAAATTTTTACTTACCTTTTTTTTGACCAATTTTTTAAAATCAAGAATTAAATCTTTCCAATCGTCAGCATCTAAGTCTGTATCCTGTAAAACCCCTTTTGTATGTTTATAATTTTCTATTAGTTCCTCAAAAAGATACGATTCAACCCCCAGCACTACATTGCCGTACATTTGAATAAACCTTCTATAACTATCGTTTGCAAATCTTGGATTGCCAGTTATGTTTGCAAGCGATTTGACCGTTTTATCATTAAGTCCCAAATTTAAAATAGTGTCCATCATGCCTGGCATTGAAACACGAGCTCCTGATCTTACTGATAACAGAAGTGGATTATTTAGATCTCCAAATTTTTTTTCGGTTAATTTTTCTATAAATTTTATTTCTTTTTTAATCTTAGATAATAATGATTTAGGAATTTTTTTTTTATTTTTATAAAAAAATTCACACATCTCTGTGGAAATTGTAAAACCAGGTGGCACCGGTAAACCTAGTTTTCCCATCTCAGCTAGGTTGGCACCTTTCCCGCCCAACAAACTTTTATCATTTGTTCTGGGTTTGGTTTTATTGTTAAATCTGTAAATAAAGTTTTTCAATTAAATACCTTCTAATTTTGAAAAATCTATAAAAATATTAAAAGTTTGACAAAACATTTTTAGTAATTCTAAACGATTTTCTTTTATATCTGAATTTTCATCATTAACAATAACATTTTCAAAAAAATTATTGGTAGCAGACACTGTGTTTGATAGATATTTAATGGTTTCTTCATAATCTTCTTTTCTTGATCTGATCGAAAAGTGTTTTCTGATCTCACTTATTTTTTCATATAACTCTTTTTCTTCTTCAGTTTTAAATAAAATTGAGTCTGGTTGTCCAATTAATTTTTTATTGTCTGATTTTTCTTGATTCAATATGCTGGAGACTCTTTTAAAAGAAGCAACCATATTTTGATAAGATTCCGATTTATAATATTTGTTTAATACCAAACCCTTTTGATACAGAGATAAAAAATTATCACCGCGATGAGAAGACAAGACTGCTTCGATAATATCTGATTTAACTCCTTTGTCTTTTAATAAATTTTTTGTTCTTTCTTTTAAAAACAGTAAAATTTCCTCTATTAAATTTTCATTAGTTAAATTAATTTTTTGTTCTCTGTAAAGTTCTGCGGAATTTTTAAGTAAGTCGTTTAGCTTAACTTCAATTTTATTTTCTAATATTATTTTTAGCAAAGTGATTGCGGCTCTCCGTAAAGCGAAAGGATCTTTTGAGCTAGAAGGCTTTTCATTAATTCCAAAAAAACCTACCAGGGTATCCACTCTATCAACAATGCCTATTGCGCTACTTAAAATTTTTTTTGAAGCTTTGCCGTGTATTCCTAAAGGAAAATAATGCTCACAAATTGCATCTGCAATATTTTTTTCAAACCCTTGTTCTAAAGCAAAATATTTTCCCATTGTTCCTTGTAAATCAGGAAACTCCTTAACTAATTCTGATACGAGATCTGATTTACAAATTGATGCGGTAATCTCCACTTTCTCTTTAGAAATGTTTAGCTGATCTGAAATCATTGAACCAAGCTTCCTGAGTCTTTGTGTCTTATCGTAAATCGTTCCAAGCGTGTCAAAAAATAATATGGTTTTTAATTTGTTGATTTGTTTAACTAGATTTTTCTTTTTATTGTTTTCCCAAAAAAATTTAGCGTCCTCCAATCTGGCAGAAATTACCCTTTCGTTTCCTAGTTTTATTAATCCTTTTTTATCTGAAAGATTGGCTACAACAAAAAAGAAGTTTATTAATTCTTTATTTTTATTAAATATTGGAAAATATTTTTGATGCTTTTTCATTGTAATGATCAAAATCTCTTCCGGAATTTTTAAAAACTTTTCATCAAACTTACCCATTAAAACATGAGGATTATCTACAATATTTGTCACTTCATCTAAAAGTTTTTCGTCCAGATCGACCTCGAACCCCTTTGTGTTTGCAATACTTTCTAACTTTTTTTTAATATTTTCTCTTCTTTGGTCATGATCAAGAATGACTCCGCTACTTTTTAAAACAGACAGATAGTCTTTAAAATTTTTAATTTTTTTTGTTTTTTCTTCTAAAATTTCGTCCGAAAATACCATATCGCTACTTGTGAGATGAAAATAGTTAAATACTAAAGGTTTCCCATTGAATATTGAACAAATAGATTTTAATGGTCTGCCCCAAAAAAGTTCATGATTAGACCATCGCATAGATTTTTTCCATACGAGACTATTGAGAGTTTCGGGAATTAGTTGTTCTAATAAATTGTATAGATCCGATTTTACAGATTTTGTGTCTATAAAATAAAATTCTCCTTTATCTATCTTTTTTTTATATAAATTTTCTTTTTCAATATTATGAGATCTGGCAAAACCTTCTATTGCCTGATCTGGAGCCCCAACTCTTGGTCCTCTTATTGATTCAGATTTCTTTTCAATAGCAAGAGGAAGTCCTTCCGAAAATAATACTAATCTTTTAGGGGTTGAAAAAACTTTTACAAAGTTAAAATCGATTTTTTTATCTTCAAATACTTTTTCTACATTTTTTTTTAAATTTGACCTTGCCTCAGATTGGAGTCCATAAGGAATTTCTTCAGTAAATAATTCCAAAAAAAATTCAGCCATTTTTAATCATTGTTTCTAGCCAAATCTTTCCAGAGTTTTTGGCCATATCTCTCACTCGTGAAATATAGTTGGCTCTTTCTGCAACGCTAATCTTTCCTCTTGAATCTAATAAATTGAATACATGACTGGCTTTTAAACATTGGTCATATGCTGGCAAAGGAAGTTTTTTTTCATTCAACATATGACATTCTTTTTCTGTTAAATCAAAAATAGTAAACAAAGAATCCGTATTAGCAAATTCGAAATTATAAGCTGAAAATTGTTTTTCTGAATCTAAAAAAACATCTTTATACTTAACTCCTTCATTATTCCAAATTAAATCAAAAACACTATTTTTTTTTTGGACAAACATGCTTATTCTTTCTAATCCATAAGTTAGCTCTACAGAAACAGGATTGCACTCCATGCCTGCCATTTGTTGAAAATATGTAAACTGACTAATTTCCATTCCATCACACCAAACTTCCCAACCAAGTCCTGCAGCACCTAAGGTTGGGCTTTCCCAATCATCCTCAACAAATCTAATGTCGTGTTCCAAATAATTTATTCCTACATTAACTAAACTTTTAAGATAAAGTTTCTTTATATCTTTTGGTGAAGGTTTGATTATAACTTGAAATTGATAATAATGCTGAAGTCTATTTGGATTCTCCCCATATCTTCCGTCCGTTGGTCTTCGAGAAGGTTGAACATATGCCGCTTTCCATGGATTAGGTCCTAAAGATCTTAAAGTTGTTGCCGGATGAAACGTTCCAGCGCCAACTTCCATATCATATGGTTGTAATATTACACATCCATTTTTACTCCAAAACTTTTGAAGATTCATTATAGAATCTTGAAAAGTTACTATGTTCAATTTTTTTTTGTTTTTTATATTTTTTTTTTTCTTTGGCATTATAAACCGTATTTTTGCCAAATTTCTTTTTCTTCAAATTTAGACAAAAGTTTTTCAAGTTGATTTGTTTGACCAGAAGAAAGCTTTTTTGCAATCCAACTTTTTTGTTTTTCGAATTTTTTTATAACAACATTTTCACCGAACTTTTCTTTTAAAACTTCATCGGCATTTCCCAGTCCATCAATCAAACCTAAGCTTTTAGCTTTCGAACCAGACCAGAATTCTCCTGTAAACAAATCTATACCACTTTTGGTATTCAATTTTGTTCCTCTGCTTTTTTCCACAACATTTATAAAATCTTTATGCAAATCTAGTTGAATATTCTTTAATCTTTTAATGTCTTCTTCTTTTTCTTCAACAAAAGGATCTAGTGTGCTTTTATTTTTTCCAGCAGTATAAACTCGTCTTTGTATACCAATTTTTTTTATCATGTCCTGAAAACCGAAAGATGCATAAATCACTCCAATCGAGCCTATAATCGAGCTAGAATTGGCATATATTTCGTCTCCTGCACAAGCTATTAGGTAACCTCCTGAAGCAGCAACATCCTCGGCAAACACCAAAACTTTAATTTTTTTCTTTTTCGCCAAACTTCTTATATAACTGTAAATAAGGTGTGATTGCACTGGAGATCCTCCCGGAGAATTAATTGAGATTGCTACAGATTTAATTTTTTTTAAAGAAAAAGCTTTTTTGATTATTTCTTGTTGGCTAGAAAAATCTATGCCTTGTTTAAACTTTCCAACATTGCCTATAACTCCCGAAAGCCTAATATGAGGAACAATAATTTTTTTTTTTAAATATCGAAAACATGGATGAGTTAATTAGTTATCATAGTTTTAATCTCATAAAAAGTTTATGTAAAGTTATAAAGCTACCACAGGTTGTATATGCTCATGCGTCATTAATGACATAAACTTCCTGATTGTTATCTTATTAAATTAAAATTAGATTATCTTATGGGAAATGTAATACCTTTAAAAAAAGAAGCCAAGAATTCTTACTTTGAATTAAAAAACTACTTTGAGAAGGAAATTGAGAAAGTAGACACTAAAATCTTCCATAAATTAGATAGTGATGTAAAACTAGTTCAAAAACTAACTGACCATCATTTTAGCTCCAAAGGAAAAAAAATTAGAGCTTTGCTAACTTTAGGATCGGCTAAACTGTGTTCAAAAGTTATAGATGATCGATCAATAAATCTCGCAGCATGCGTTGAACTTATCCATAATGCTACGCTTATGCATGATGATGTCATAGACAATGGGCAGGTTAGAAGAGGAATAAAAACAACAAATAAAATCTGGGGAAACCATTCTTCTATTTTAGTTGGCGACTATCTTTTAAGTAGATGCTTTGAAATGATGGTAGAAGATGGAAGTATAGAGATATTAAAACTTCTTTCATCAACTTCTTCAAAAATCGCCCAAGGTGAAGTCTTGCAATTGGAACATAAAGGAGAAGTGGACCTTCTGGAAGATATATATTTTCAAATAATAAACTGGAAAACTGCCTCTTTATTTGCTGCAAGTACTAGAGTTGGTGCCTGCATAGCCAATAAAAGTAGAAAGGAAAAAGATGCTCTTGAAGCTTATGGTAGAAATTTGGGAATAGCTTTCCAGATTGCGGATGATGCTTTGGACTATTATTCTGAAGAAAATGTATTTGGCAAAAAAAATGGAAAAGATTTTTTTGAAGGCAAAGTAACTTTGCCCGTGATTCTGTTATACGAAAAGTCAAATGAAAGTGAAAGGGTGTTACTTAAGTCCATTTTTAAAAAAATAAAAAGAACGCATGAGGATTTAAAATTGGTTACATCTTTAATGAAAAAATACAAATCAATTGATGAGTGTTTTAAAAGAGGAGAACATTTTTCAAATTTATCTTTTGATGCTTTAAAAATATTTAGACCGTCTGCTGAAAAAAATATCCTACAAAATATTGTATCTTTTTGTATTAATAGAAATTATTAAGGATACAAAAGTTCCTTATTCCATTGATTCTTAACCTTAAAGTATCTTAACCTCTCATGCATTCTGTCAGGTTTATCCAGCCAAAATTCTATGGAATCTGGTTTCAACATCCAGCCAGACCAATTAGAAGGTCTTGGAATTTTTTTGCTTTTAGTAAATTTTTTTTTATAGTCAAAAAATCTATCTTCAAGTTCAAATCTATTCATTAAAACTTTTGATTGTTTGGATGCCCAAGCTCCGATTCTGCTGTTACGTGATCTAGAATGAAAATATTTATCAGCTTCAGGATTTGCTACGAAAGCAATTTTTCCAGAAACCCTCACTTGTCTCAACAAACTTTTCCAATGAAAGCACATTGACGCATTTGGATTTGCATAAATTTCCTTACTCTTTTGACTTTCAAGATTCGTATAAAAAACAAAACCTTCTTCGTTAACATCTTTTAACAAAACAATTCTCACACTGGGAACTCCATTTTTATTAGCAGTTGCCAAAGATAGAGCGTTTGGATCATTAGGTTCTTTTTTTTTGGCTTCTTTCATCCAAATTTTGAATAATTTAAAGGGATTATCCAAATCTAAAAAGCAAGAATTCAGACCCAGGGAGTTTTTTTTCTGCGTTTTTTGATTCATAATTTAGTCAAAATAATCTATATAATGTAATCTAATGTCATTTAACACTTTTGGAAAGATATTTCGTTTTACTACATGGGGAGAATCTCATGGGCCTGCCATTGGTTGTGTGATTGATGGATGTCCTCCAAGAATAAGTCTTGGAGAAAAAGATATTCAGATAGAAATGGATAGAAGAAGACCTGGTAAGTCGAAATTTACATCCCAAAGAAAAGAGTCTGACAAGGCAAAAATTTTGTCTGGAGTTTTTCAAGGTAAAACTACGGGAACTCCTATATCAATAATAATTAATAATGAAGATGCGCGCTCCAGAGACTACGAAACAATTAAAGATAAATTTAGACCGGGTCATGCAGATTACACCTATTTTAAAAAATATGGCATAAGAGATTACAGAGGTGGAGGCAGACAATCTGCTAGAGAAACAGCTTGTAGAGTAGCTGCGGGTGCTGTGGCAAAAATAGTTTTAAAAAGTTTTCTTGGAAAAAAATTTAACATCGCTGGTGCGGTTACAACTTTAGGAGTTTTAAGTTGTAATTTAGAAAATTGGAATAATAAAGAAATAACCAAAAATCCATTTTTCTGTCCTGATAAAAAATCTGTAAAATTGTGGGAAAAATATTTACTTTCCATAAGAAAAGCTGGATCTTCTTGTGGAGCAATAATTGAGCTGAGAGCTTCCGGTATACCAGTTGGGCTAGGCGCGCCCATTTATTCTAAACTTGACTCCGATTTAGCAAGCGCCTTGATGAGTATCAATGCGGTCAAAGGTGTTAATATAGGAGCTGGGATGAGCGCTGCATTTTTGTCTGGAGAAGAAAATTCTGATGAAATTTTAGGTACAAATAAATTTAAATCAAATAAAGCTGGAGGAATCCTTGGGGGAATATCGTCTGGACAAAATATTGTGGCTTCTTTTGCTGTCAAACCAACATCTTCAATTCTTAATCCAAGAGACACTATTAATTTGAAAGGCAAAAAAACAAAAATTTCTGTAAAAGGAAGGCACGACCCTTGTGTGGGAATAAGAGCTGTACCGATTGGAGAAGCAATGATGGCTTGTGTAATCTTGGACCACTTTCTTCTTAATAAGGCTCAATGTGGAAAATGACTAATATCGCTGCTTATTCTGTTTTAAAATAATATTTGATTTCAAAGTTTCTATGGCTTTCTGTTCTATAGAGTGAGCATCCAAGCCGGCCTTCTTATACATATTTTCTGGTGTATCTTGATCTAAAAATAGATCTGGAAATATCATTGATCTAATTTTTAAACCCTTATCTAAAATTCCTCGATCAGAAATCAATTGGAAAACATGAGAACCAAAACCACCTATAGATCCTTCCTCGATTGTCAGAACCACTTCATGATTTAAACATAAATCAATAATTAATTTTTCATCTAGAGGTTTGGCAAACCTCGCGTCTGCTACTGTTGTTGAATATCCCTTTTGATCGAGATTGTTCGAAGCCTTTAAACATTCTTGTAATCTTGCGCCAAAATTAATTATTGCAATTGTTTTTCCTTGTTTAACAATTTTTCCTTTTCCAATTTCTAATGTTTCTTCTATGTCGGGAATCTTAACTCCAACCCCATTTCCTCTTGGGTATCTAAAAGCCGAAGGCCTATTGTTTATATTAACTGATGTATTTATCATTTTAACTAATTCCGCTTCATCGCTGGCTGCCATAACAACAAAATTGGGAAGTGTTGCAAGATAAGTTATATCAAATGAACCAGCATGTGTTGGGCCATCTGCTCCAACCAAACCTGCCCTATCAATTGCAAATCTAACTGGAAGATTTTGTATCGCAACATCGTGCACTACCTGATCATAGGCTCTCTGTAAAAACGTAGAATAAATTGCAGCGAAAGGCTTGAATCCTTCAGTTGCCAATCCAGCAGCAAATGTAACAGCATGTTGTTCCGCAATCCCAACATCAAACATTCTTTCGGGAAATTTTTTTTTAAACAGATCCATTCCTGTTCCTGATGGCATTGCGCCTGTAATACCAACGATTTTACTATCTCTTTCTGCATGTTTTATTAAGGTTTCAGCAAAAACTTTTGTATACGATGGACTTATAGATTTTGTTTTAGACTGTTCTCCTGTAATAACATTGAATTTTGATACACCGTGGTATTTATCTCCAGATTCTTCAGCAGGCTTGTAGCCTTTCCCTTTTTTTGTAACAACATGAAGCATTATGGGGCCATTAAAACTTGATTTTTTTATATTGTTTAAAACAGATACTAACGCATCCAAATCGTGACCATTGATTGGTCCCACATAATAAAAGCCAAGTTCACTAAATAAAGTTCCTCCTGTTACCATCCCTTTAATAAATTCTTCTGCCTTTCCAGCTTTTTTTGAAAAACGTTTAGAGAAAGCCGACATAATTAATTTGATTGTCTCTCTAAAACTAAAATAAACCCTGCCCGATAAAAGCCTAGCCAAATAGGTGCTCATAGCACCAACTGGGGGAGCAATTGACATATCGTTATCATTTAAAACTACAATTAGTTTTGATTTCATTGCTCCTGCATTGTTCATTGCTTCATAAGCCATTCCCGCGCTCATTGCTCCATCGCCTATAACCGCAATTACATTATTATTTTTATTTGAAAGACTATTTGCTGTCGCTATTCCCAAGGTTGAAGAAATTGATGTGGAGCTGTGAGCTGCTCCAAAAGTATCGTATTCGCTTTCCGATCTTTTTGTAAAACCTGATAAACCGCCCCCTTGTCTAAGTGTTCTTATTTTTTCTCTTCGTCCAGTAATTATTTTATGTGGGTAAGCTTGATGACCAACATCCCAGACCAACTTGTCATATGGAGTATTAAAGACGTAATGTAAAGCCACCGTAAGCTCAACAACACCTAATCCTGCTCCCAAATGACCTCCTGTCGTAGATACAGCATCAATTAATTCTTCCCTTAGCTCCTTGGCAACCTGTTTGAGATGTTTCTTTTCTATTTTTCTCAAATCAGAAGGATATTTAATTTTATCAAGCAATTCCGTTTTAATCATAGTTTACTTTTCTCTATTCAATATAAATTCTACAGATTGTATTAGATCGTGTGAATTCTTTCCATACTTTTTTAATTTATTAATTATCTTTTTTTTTAGATTTTGAGCGTATGAATTAGCATAATTTTTTCCAGCAGAATTTAGCAATGTGGATTTTCCCATTTTCTCATCTTTTTGAGTTGGTTTGCCTGCAATTTTTTTATTACCTGTGAGATCAATAAAATCGTCTGCAATTTGATATATAATTCCTATTTCTTTTCCTATTTCATAAAATTTATTTCTATCGGAATTTGATAAATTAGCAACAATAGTGGCAGCTTCACAACAAAAACCAAATAACATTCCAGTTTTCATACACTGCATATTAATAATGCTTTCTTTAGGAATTTTTTTATGCTCAAAAAATAAATCTAAAAATTGACCACCAGCTATTCCCAGATGACCTGATGAGACAGCAAGAGATTTTAGGAG
>MDTG01084464.1_pt1 | contig 19212 bp, 17 predicted proteins | sample 811421 | NCBI WGS metagenome assembly MDTG01 (sample SAMN05326645, study PRJNA326480) | marine metagenome | isolation source: seawater | place: Pacific Ocean: South East | collected 2011
CCATCCCGTTCCTGATAAATCTCTACCTAGATAACCTTGCTTATATTTGTTTCCATAGGTTACTGAACTTTGATGTTCCATTCCTAGATACGGAGTTTCAACAAGTTTGAAACTATCTTCATAAAACGGGTAAGGACCAAACCAATATTCAAATGCCTGAAGAGTTCTTATTGCATCACTAAAATGAACTTTTGCTTTATCTAAATTGTAACTTAAAACATAGTAATCCATATCCAATTTACCATTTTCTCCATCAAAAATTTCTGAAAAATTAACATAATCTCCTATATTAATATTTACTCCATAATTATTAATTGGATTCTCAACTTTCCAGTGATATGTTGATGTTTTATCAAATTTATCCACACCAATTAGCCTTCCGTTAGAAACATTCATTAAACCATTGGGGACATTAACACTAATTAGCATTCCATTATCAGGTTCATCATACATATGATCTTTATTGGGCCACCAAATGCTAGCACCCAATCCTTGACAAGAGGAAGCAACAAAATGATTACCATTTTGGTCTTTTTTCCAAGAAATCCCTCCGTCCCATGGAGCTCTAGGTGCTTCTCTGGGAAAACCTTCATAGAACACTTTAAGTTTGTATGAATTTCCAATAACTTGTTTCTCAGTTAATGAAATAAAATGGGCATTGCCATCAAACTCAATATCTAATTCCTTTCCATTTTGTTCAGCGCGAGTTATCAGCAACGGCTTTTGTAAATCAATTTGTAAAACATCATAAGAATCCAAAACCTTGTATGTAACTTCATTAGAACCTTTAATAGTTTTATTGTCTGGATCAACCACTATATCAAGATGGTAATATTTTAAATCCCACCAAATCCTCTCTTTGGTTATAGTTCCACGAAGAGTGTCTTGACGATTAAAATTTTCTCTATCAGCTAATATTCCTTGAGCTGTACTAAAGAAATAAAAAAAACAAAATATAAAAACTAAATAATTTTTTAACATTGAAATAATTGTAAAGTGTTTGAAATTTATCGAAATTTACACATATTTAATCTAAAAATGAAAAAAACTTCACTCTTCCGTCAACATGTAGAAAAAGGTGCTAAAATGATACCTTTTTCTGGATTTTTAATGCCTGTTCAATATGATGGGATAAACATTGAACATCAGAGTGTTAGAGAAAATGTAGGATTGTTTGATGTGTCCCACATGGGAGAGTTTTTTGTTAAAGGTAATAATGCAAGTCACTTTTTAGACTTTATATGTACCAATAATATCAAGAACTTAGCAATTGGCAAGGCTCAATATAATTGTTTAACAAATGAAAATGGGGGTATAATAGATGATCTAATAGTTTATAAATTAAATAATCAAGAATTCATGTTAGTAGTAAATGCTGCTAATATAGATAAGGATTGGGAATGGATAGTTAAACAAAATGAAAAATTTGAAAACAAAATTGAAAACAAATCCGACTCCATGTCCTTATTAGCATTACAAGGGCCAAAATCTTATGAACTTTTACAGAAAATTGTAGATTTTGATCTTAGAAAGATGAAAAATTACAGTTTTGTTAACTCTAAAATAGGTAGTTTAGAAAATATAATTATTTCTACTACTGGTTATACAGGATCTGGTGGATTTGAAATTTATTGTGATAATAACAATGCTGTTGAAATTTGGAATTTGTTGTTCAAATTTGGTAAAGAGTTTAATTTAAAACCTATTGGTTTAGCAGCTAGAGACACACTTCGATTAGAGATGGGCTATTGTTTGTATGGAAATGATCTTCATGAAAATATTAACCCAATCGAGGCTAACTTAAAATGGATAACTAAACTTGAAAAAAACTTTATCGGTTGCAACTCAATAAAATCTTCAATTAAAGAGGGGGTTAAAAAAAGATTGGTTGGTTTTAAGTTAAATGAAAGAGGAATTCCCAGAAACAACTATAAGATATATAGTGATGGAAAAATTATTGGAGAGGTGAGTTCTGGAACAATGTCCCCTACTCTAAAAACAGGAATTGGATTAGGTTATATTAATACTAGTCACTGCGCTATAAATTCAGAAATTAAAATAGAAATTAGAAAAAAAATGGTTAGTGGTACAGTTGTACAAACCCCATTTGTCAACACATGAAAAAAATTTTGATTTTTGGTGGTAGCGGTTTTTTAGGAAAAGCTATCTACAAAGAATTAAATCCATTTTTCAATGTATACTCGACTTTTTATAATAATATAAATTTTAAAAAAAATAAAAGATTTTTATATTATGATATTAGAATTTCTCCCTTAAGAATTATTAATTATATCAATCCAAGTATCATCATATCCGCAGTAAGGGGAGATTTTAATGAACAGGTAATTTTTCACAAAAAACTTATCTCAATATGTGATAAAAAAAAAATAAAAATAATTTATATTTCGTCTTCAAATGTTTTCGACTCTTTCACAAATTATCCCAGCTATGAGTTTGATAAAACCTTTTCTGAAAGCAAGTATGGTAAATTCAAAATAGCGATAGAAAATGAAATTTTAAGAATGCAAAATTCTGATTGGACAATTCTTAGGTCGCCAATGATTTTTGATAAAAAATCACCAAGAATTGATGAAATTAACGATTTAATAAAAAATAAAATCCCAATTGAAATTTTTCCAAATTTAATAGTTAATATAAATTCGTCTGTAATAATGGCAAAACAAATACATTATTTTTTAAGTAGAGAAATAAAAGGAATCATCCATTTAGGAAGTGAAGATTTAATTTTACATGATGAATTAATTTTTTCTATTGTAGAAAAATTGAAATTAAATTATGCAAAATATAAATATGTTTACACAACAAACGAAAAAAGATACCTAGCCCTATTTTCGAATCGAAGTATTGTGCCTAATCATTTAAAATTTAATTATAATGATGTTGTTAATGAATTGAAAAACAATTAAATGAAAAAACTATTAAATTTATCATATGGGAAGAGCATTTGAATTTAGAAAAGCAAGAAAATTAAAAAGGTGGTCAGCCATGGCCAAAACTTTTACACGAATTGGCAAAGAAATTGTTTTAGCTGTTAAAGATGGTGGTCCCTTAGCTGAAACAAACTCCAAACTTAGAGCTGTAATTCAGAATGCTAAATCTGCAAATATGCCAAAAGAAAATATTGAGAGAGCTATTAAAAAGGCTTCTGATAAATCACTAGAAAATTTCAAAGAGATATTGTTTGAAGGCTATGGGCCTAAAGGAATTGCAATAATTATAGAAACAGCCAGCGACAATAATAATAGAACTGTTGCAAATATCAGAAGCTATTTTAATAAGTATAATGGAAATTTAGGTAAAGCAGGTTCAGTTGAATTTTTATTTGAAAAAGTAATATGTTTTAAAATTAAAACTGAAATTGACATTGAACAACTTGAGTTAGATTTAATTGATTTTGGAGTTCAGGAAGTTATTAAAGATGAAATAAATCAAATGATTTTTTTATACTCATCATATGAGAATTATGGAATAATTCAAAAAGAGCTTGAAAATAGAGAAATTACAATTATTTCATCTGAATTTGAAAGAATTCCAAAACAATTCAAAGAACTTAGTAAATCAGACAAAGAAGAAGTTTATCTCTTAATTGAAAAAATTGAGGAAGATGAAGATGTACAAAATGTTTTTCATAACATGAAATAATCTAAGAATACTCATGTATTTTTCCTTTGACACCATAAAAAAATGACCTTAGATATCTAAAATCGGTTTCTATGTTGCTAGTAATATAAAAAGGTTCTGAAAATTTTGTTTCTTTATCCTTAAAATTTAAAGTTACACTTATAATGGGGACATTTGCTTTCTTAGCTATGTAATAAAATCCTGTTTTCCATTTTTGTACTTTTTTTCTTGTACCCTCAGGAGATATTCCTAATCTAAACTGTTTCTTTTTTGAAAAGATGTCGGAGATTATATCAACTGTATTTGCTTTACTATTGCGTTTTACTGGCTCCCCTCCCATGTATCTCAAGAAAGATCCTAAAGGAAATTTAAAAAGCTCTTCTTTGCCAATAAAATTAATTTCTTGATTTATAACTTTTCTAATAATTATTGCAATAAAAAAATCAACCCAGTGAGTGTGAGGTGCAACTATAAAAATACATTTCTTAGGAAATTGGTAATTACCTACAAGTTTCCATTTGATAATATCAAATAATATATATTTGGCTATTTTACGCATCTATAATTTTTCTAGCATTAATTAAATCTTCCATAACATCGATACTTAGAGCGTTATGTTTTGTATATACCATTTTTATATTTTTTCTTTTTTCAATATATCTTAATTGTTCTAGTTTTTCAGCTTTTTCGCGAGCCGTTGGAACTGAATTATAAAAACCCATCAAACTGTTTATTCTAAAAGCATAAACACCTATGTGCTTAAAAACACTAAACTTATTATTACCTGTATTTGTATTATCTCCAACTAATCTTAAAAAATTAATAGCAAAATTATTTTTATCAACTAATACTTTTACTTTATTTGGATTCTTAAAATCTTCTATTTTAATAGATTGCATTAGTGAAGCTAAATCAATTTTTTTTTCTTTATCATCAATAAAAACATTAATTAATTTTTTTAAACTTTTATTATCGATGTACGGTTCATCACCTTGAATATTAACAACTATTTCAGACTTAGTTTCAATAGCAAACTCAGCAATTCTATCAGTTCCACAAAGGTGATTTTTTTTACTTATGAAAACACTTCCTCCAATTTTTTTAATTAGTTTGTAAATCTTTATTGAATCAGTTACTACATAAACATCATCAAAAAGTTTTGAATTTAAAACTGCTTGGTATGTCCTTTGTATAACTGGAAAGCCACCTAAATCCATCATTAACTTTCCAGGAAGCCTGGAAGCATTAAATCTAGCCGGAATCATAGCGACAACTCTCATTTGTTGTAAAAATACAGTTATATTTTAATTAAAAACCAATTAAATAAAGCTTAATTTCTGCTCTTGTTACAGCAGTATAAAGCCATCTTAAATAATCTAAATCAACTCCTTCTTTTAAATATGGTTTTTCTATAAAAACTACATTCCATTGCCCTCCTTGAGATTTATGGCAAGTTATGCAATATGAAAACTTTACATTTAAGGCATTAAAAAATGGGTTTTCTTTTGTTTTTAAAAATCTTTGATACTTTGATTTTGTTTTTATATAATCCTTTTGAACTTCCTCATACAATTTGTTTGACTCTTCAAACGTAAAAGTTGGCGAGTCAGAGTTTAAGGTATTGAGTATTAGAATAACGTCAAATGTTTTTGAATCTTTATAATCTATAAGTTTTATTTTTACCTCAGCAAAATCAAAACCATATATATCTTTAAAATTATATATTTCTAAAATTTCAATTATATCACCATTAGCTAAAAATGGTATATCTTCATCAGATTTAGTCCAAAAATAATTATTTTTTGTTATCATCAATAAATCACCAACACATAGTTTATTGTCAAATGATAAAATTGTTTTTCTAATTTGATGATTGTATTGATTTGCTCTTTTATTTGACCTAACTATTATTATGGAATTTTCTAACCCAACATTTTCATAAGTTGATTCAATTGATTCTTGTATTTCATAACCATCATTAAGTATTGTGATATCATCAGAATTTTTAAAATTGAATTTTAATTTTTTTTCTAGAATTCTATTCCTAATTATAGTGGCATTTTCCAAAATTCCAGAGTTAATGGATTGTCTAACCACTTCCTTTAGTTCATATTCGTCTACTTTGTAATTAAATTTCTCTTTAAAATAAATTGAATTTAATGCAGGACTATTGTTTTGATTTACTGGGGGAAGTTGAGCTGTATCACCAACAAAAATTACACTTGAATTTGAATTAAAATTCACATGTTCAATAACATCATTAATCAGGGAATTTTCATTGAAGAGATTTTTTGATTTGTTCGAGTCAGATATCATAGAGGACTCATCAATAATAAATAGCACATTTTTTCTTTTATTAATTTTCAAAACAGACTTAAATGTTCCAGGTTTTTCTAATTTGGAATAATAAATAGCTCTATGTATTGTTGATGCATTTTTTTTTGTGTATTTGGCAAGAACTTTTGCTGCCCTTCCAGTTGGAGCAAGTAAACAATATTTTTTATTTATTTTATGTAAATTTTCAATTAAAACTCTTATCATTGATGTTTTACCAGAACCAGCATAACCTCTTAATAAAAAAATTTTTTTAGAATTTTTATTCAAAAGGAACTCAGATATTTTAATTATGCTATTTTTTTGATCTTCTGTTGGGTCAAAGTCAAAACTTTTTATAATTGAATCAAAAAAAAATTTAGAGTTCATGATTTAATACGTTACTTTTTTTATAAATAGTTATTGAAAAAAAAAAAAATTGTAGTTTTGTTTAAATATAATTATTTAACAATGGAATTCATATCTAAATTTATAACAAAGAATATGAAAGCTGTCAAGGCTTTTCTTTGGATACTAATAGTCTTTTTTGCATATAAAGTTTACGGATCTATAAATGGACCTATTGAGTTTAATAAGGTCAAAAATGAAAGGTATTTAAAAGTTATTGATAGACTTAAAGATATTCGTAACGCTCAAATCGCTTATAAAAGTGTAAATGGAATTTATTGTGATAATTTTGATAGTCTTGTTAAATTTGTTGATAACGCTCAATATACCTTAATTCAAAAAAGAGATTCTAGTTTTTTAGAATATGACAGAACTTTTAGAATCGATATGCTACGAGAAGTTATTGTAATCGATACCCTTGGCTTTGCATCTGTAAAGGACTCTCTTTTCGGTGATTCAGAAAGATATAAATTTATGGCCCAAGTACCAATTGATGGTGTTAATGAAACATTTAAAATTAAATCTGATATAATTGATAAAAACGGATACAATGTTCCAGTTTTTGAAGTAAGAGTTTCTAAGGATATTGTTCTATTTGATCAAAATAAGGATTTACTTAAACAAGAAAAAGGGTTGATGTCTGTTGACGGTGTAAATGGCCCAGATATTGTTCTTGGATCTTTAACGGAAGTTAGCTCAAATGGAAATTGGCCAACAACCTACGATGCAATCGCAAGAAATTAAAAAAATAGAACCCAGCAATTTTCTTAAAATTAAAATTAGCCCGTCAAATATAACTTTAGTTTTACTAAAGCATTTAACAGGTGAATTAATTGATTATTTTAGTTTTAGCTTTGAAGAATTAATTCCAGAAGAAAAATTATCAATTAAACTTCGTTCAATAATAAAAGATTGCAATATTAATAAATCTAATATTATTTCTGTTGAAGTGTTTTTTAACAATAAACTTTCGTGCATAATTCCAGAAACTTTATTTGATGAAAAGCATGGTCTTGATTACCTTAAATACAATGCAAAACTTTTAAAAAATGATATTACTTCCTATGATAACATTGAGGAAATTGATGCAGTTAATGTTTATTTACCCTATACGAATGTGAATAATTTTTTAATTGAAAATTATGGTGCTTTCAATTATTATCATTATTCAACTCTTTTTATAAAAAAAATACTGAAACTTAATACTAGCTCAGGTAAAACCAATTTATATATAAATTTTGATATTAATTATTTTCAAATTTCAATTATAAAAAATAATGATCTTGTTTATTTTAATACTTTTAATTTTAACTCACCTGAAGATGCACTCTATTACATACTATACAACATAAAACAAAATAAAATAAATACATCAAAATCTAACACAATTTTTTTTGGAAAAATAAAACCTAACGATAAATATTATAAGCTTTTTTTAAAGTTTATAAAAAACATTAAAATTCAAGATTTTGATATACATAAATCTAAAGATCTTAGCACTAAAAAAGAAGATATTGATTTTCTGTTAACATGAGAATAATTTCAGGACTTCATAGAGGAAGAAGGATAAATATGCCTAAAAAATTGGTTATTAGACCGACAACTAATTTAGGTAAAGAGTCATTATTTAATATTCTTAACAATTCATTTGATTTTACACATTCTATTGTACTCGATTTATTTTCTGGAACTGGGGGAATTAGCTATGAATTTGCATCTAGGGGTTGTATTAGTATAACATCCGTAGACATAAATAAAAAATCAACTGACTTTATAAAGTCAGTTTCAGACAAGCTAATGTTAAATTTGAATGTAATAAAATCCGATATATTTAGTTTTATTAATATTACAAAATCTAATTATGATATAATTTTTGCAGATCCTCCATACAATATGGAATTAAAAAAATATGAAGAATTGATAACAAATATTTTTAAAAATAAATTACTTAAAATTGATGGAGTAATGATAATTGAGCATTCAAAAAAAAATTCACTAAAAGAATTGAAAAATTATAAAGAAACTAGAATATATGGCGGATGTTGCTTTAGTTTTTTTAAAATATAAAATATTGTAATCCAGATTTTTATAATATACAATATAAACTATTAGTTTAAATATTTAAATAAACACTTATTGGATTGTGATCAGACAACTTTTGTTTATAAATTTTAAAATTATTTGTTGAAATTGATGGTGATGCAAAAATATAATCGATTCTAAATGGAAGAAAGTTAAACCTATATGTAGAACCAAAACCCTTGCCAGAAATAACAAAACTATCGTCTAATTTTTCTTTTAGCCGTCTATACACAAACGAATGCTGTGTGTTGTTCATGTCTACTGCTAAAACAATACTAAATGGACAATTATTAATATGATTAATTAAAACATCTGACTGCTCTTTTTGCAACTTATAAGTACTTTTATATTTATTAATCATTTTAAGAATGGATATTTCCTCTTTTGATCCATACAAATCAAATTTAAATGACTCAAAATGTGCATTATAAACTCTTATTGTATCATTTTTAACAACTATATCAGCATAAATTGCATTAGAATTTGAGTTATCAAAAGTAATTACACCCTTTTTTATTATTTTATTTTTTGAAAAAATAGATTTTCCATAACTATTTCCGGACAAAAAAATATGCCTATAATTGTAGTCTTTAAATATATACTCGTAATCTTTGTGAAATTCTTGAATGGCAATAAATTCAGGAGATTCTCTTTTAAAAAAATCTTCGGTATCCGTAATTAAAGACTCATTCTTAATCCAATTATAACGATTAAAAAGCCTAGCGTTAAAACTCATGATATTTAAGCCATTTTCTACACTTGACTGATTATTTATATTGTAAATGGACAAAGAGTTATATAGAAATATGATAATAATAAACAAAGACAAAATAAATCTTAAATCAAGTTTTAAAATCCAATAAATAAAAAAACACAAATTGAATACATAAAAAACTGGGAAAAGAAGTGTTAAAAACGAGATTGATGAAAAGCTTGAGGAATAAATAAAATAAAGAGAACAACAAACTGCTATTAAGATTGAGTTTAAGACGTTAATAGCAAATAAAATTTGTTTATAAAAGTTTCTAATATTTAATTTTTTCAATTTTCACCTGCTTTAAAAAGTGTTTCCTTCTCGCTTTTAGTTAAACTATCATAACCTGACTTACTAATTTTATCTAATATTGAATCAATTTTTTTTTGATCTACATTTTTTGCTGATTTTTTGTAAGTTTTTGTTTTATAAACCTTTTTAACTTTTGATTTTACTTTGAAAAAACTGTATAAATAGTTGAAAAATTCAATTAGCCAATTTCCAATATCATTTCCTTTTTTTAATTGAGAATTGAAATAGTATCCCCAAAATGCTCCACCCAAATGAGCCAAATGACCACCTGAATTACTTATTGGTATCTGAATAATATCTATTATAATAAAAAATAAAGCTAAATAAACAACCTTAATATCAAAAAACACCAGCCTGAAGGTGTAATTTGGATTATGAGAAGCAAGAAAAATAAACATTGCCATTGCTCCAGCAGAAGCGCCAATCATAGGCGGCTTTAGACCATTAAAAACAGGGAATAGATTGTAACTTAAAAGATATGTTAAAGAACCAAATAAAAGACCAATAAAAAATATTTTCAAAAAAATATTATTTCCAAAAAGATCCAAAACAATTCTTCCTGAAAAATATAAAATTATCATGTTTCCAAAGAGGTGCCATAAATCTGCATGAAAAAAACCGTAGGTGATAATTGACCATGGTTTAAAAATTAAATCATAAAATGATGGTGAAACCTGAAAATAATCAACAATTGAAAAAGACTTTATGTTGAATAAAAATAAAATAGTCTTAAATATGAAGGGCAAAGCAAAACATATAACCATCCAAACAATTATTCTTCCAAGGACATCAAGATTTTTATATTTATAAGTTAAATTGTTTACTAATTCCATCTATTGTTATTAAATTGATTTTTTTTCCAATAATATACCATAATGAATCCGACAATGGCACCACCAACGTGAGCAAAATGAGCAATAGGACCCATAGAAAAAGATGAAAATCCAAAAAAAAGATCCATTAAAATCAAACCAGGCACTAAAAATTTTGCCTTTATTGGAATTGGAGGAAATAAAAGCATTAGTTCTGAATTAGGAAAAGAATATGCAAATGCCACTAAAACCCCATATATTGCACCAGAAGCTCCAACCATTGAAGAATTATAAGCTTTGTAAGCAGAGTACAGACTTTCTTGATCTACAAATTGTAAAATTGAAGGATTATAGGATGCTGTTGTTAATATTTTATTAAAATCTAAAGCAGACATACCACTAGCCTCTAAAATTGAAAACAAAGATTGTATTTCCCAGTGATAAACTAGTAATTGTAATCCAGCAGCACCAAAACCTGATGAAAAATAAAAAAATAAAAACTTTTTACGACCCCACATTTGTTCAAGAGGAGATCCAAACATCCACAATCCAAACATATTAAATAATATGTGATAGAAACTACCGTGCATAAAAAGATGGGTGAATAGTTGAGTAATAAAAAATTTGTCATTATTAAAGTAATGCAAAGCCAAAAGATCATTACTTATAACACCCAAGAATTGAGATCCTACAAAAAACAAAATATTAATTATCAATAACTGTTTTATAGTTTCGGGGATACCTCTCATTTAAAAAATTTTTTAGTTATTGAATCGATTGAAATAACTTTAAAAATTAACTTGCTAAACGGAGATACATTAGGATCTTTACATGCAAATAAATCATTAACTAATGATTCCTGCTCTTTTGGTTCTAATTTAACTCCTTTTTTTATACACGATGTCTTGGCAAATATCCTTGCCATATAATCATTAACACTTATACTTGATCTTTTTAAACGTGATTCGTGATTTTTAATCAAATTAACAAAAATATCAGCAATCTCATTTTGATTAAACATTGAATTAATTGAGGACAACTCTATATTGTTTTTATCAAATTTTTTAAACTTGAAACCCAAATGAATTAGAGGTTTTTTTAGGTTTTGAAGAATTTCAATTTCATCGCTATTAAAATCTAATTTTAATGGAAAAATCAAGGTTTGTGATGAATTAGTTTCAGATGAAAAGAATTGTAAAAATCTTTCATACAATATCCTTTGGTGAGCTCGCTTTTGATCTATTATAACTATTCCGGATCTGTTTTTTGAAACTATATAAGAATTATTAAGCTGAAATGCCGGAAAAAATCTAAACTTATCATAGTCGTATAAAGACGTCTCAAGAGAAGATTCTTGTTTTAAAATTTTTACATTAGAAAATGATTCGTCTATTTTCGTTTCATTAGAAATATCAAATGGATTATAGGACTTATTAAAATCAATTTTAGGATATTTAACTGTTTTATTTTTATAATCGTATGGCGTATTTAAATCAACCCTATTTTCAAAGTCAATTGTTGGAGAAATATTAAACTGACCTAAACTGTGTTTTACAGATGATTTCAAAATAGCATAAATAGACTGATCATTTTCAAATTTTATTTCAGTTTTATTTGGGTGAATATTGACATCAATTGTTTCATTAGGCACCTCAAAAGATAAAAAAAATGATGGGTAGTGATTGTCACTGATTAATCCTTCATAAGCAGACCTTATTGAATGACTTAAATGAGTGTTTTTGACAAATCTTCTATTTACAAACAAAAATTGCGCAGTCTTGGTTTTTCTTGAAAACTGAGGTTTAATTATAAAACCTGTAATTTTTGCTATTTCAGTTAATTCTTTAATTGGAACTAATTTCTCATCAATTGATTTTCCAAAAATTCTAATTATTCTTTCTCTATAAATTGAGCTTTTTAAATTGAATATTTCATTTTCATTATTGTAAAAAATAAAATTGACATTATAATTTATTAATGCTACCCGATGAAATTCATCGATTATATGCCTTAACTCAACATTATTTGACTTAAGAAAATTTCTTCTTGCTGGAACATTATAAAATAAATTTTTTACAATGACTGAGGTTCCTTTTTTACAAACTGCTTCATTTTCAGCATTAATTTTACCTTCTTTAACATGAATTTCATTTCCAATATCTTTATCCAGTTTTTGATTTGATCTTATTGTTAAATGACATACCGATGCGATACTTGACAATGCCTCTCCTCTAAATCCCATAGTTTCAAGATTAAAAAGATCATTAGAATGCTTAATTTTAGATGTTGAATGTCTTAAAATACATAATTTCAAATCATTTTTGTCCATACCTCTTCCGTCATCAATTACCTGAATAAGTGTCTTTCCAGAATCTTTTATTATCAATTTGATATTTTTTGATCCAGAATCTACAGAATTCTCTAACAGCTCTTTAACAATAGATGAAGGTCTTTGTACAACCTCTCCAGCTGCAATTTGATTTGCAACATTTTTAGGTAGCAATTTTATTATACTACTCATGAAAACTAAATAAAAATAGATAAATCAAAGTCTATTATGTATAAAAAAATTATAATCAGTAATAATACAATTAAAAATATAGTCTTAGAAAAAGATCTATTTCCTCTATTTCTTTGTAAAATTCTTTCTTCTTTCCATTTTGATGATAAATCAGCAGAATTTTTTCTGTGTCTATTTTTTGTGTATACTGAATCGAACTGATAGATTGCCTCATTAGAATTATCTTTATAGTAGCGAGGATTATAACTAAAACGCTTATTTTTTGATAATTTAAAAAAGTTAACTTTCAATTAATGATATTTTTAATCAAATGTACAAAAATGAGTCTATAAATTATATGTCAACATAGGTAAGGAATCATTATCTTTACCAAGATGAAAGACGAAGACTTAAATTCATTAAAAAAATTAATTTCAGAAGAAAAAAATATTGTAATTATTCCCCATAGTAATCCTGATGGAGATGCAATAGGAAGTGCTCTTGCTTTAATGTATACATTGGATCATCTTGGTCATATTGTAAATGTTATCAGTCCAAATGTAGCACCAAATTTCTTGAAATGGATTCCAGGTTATGATAAAATTCTATTTTATGACACCAACAAAGATTACTGTGACGAATTAATTCTTAGTTCTGAAATCATTTTTACTCTTGATTTTAACGATTTAACCAGAGTCGAGGAAATGAAAAAATCTATATCTCTTTCAGAAGGTAAAATTGTACTTATAGATCACCATCAGAACCCAAAAGATTATGCAGATTTAATTTTTTCAGATGAAAAGATTGGTTCTACCTGTGAACTTTTATTCGAAATTTTAAACTCCATTGGTTTAGAACAAATTATTGATTCTAGAATAGCAACCTGTCTATACTTAGGTATGATGACTGATTCTGGTTCATTCCAGTACCCAAGTGTTACTTACAGAACGCATGAAATAGTTTCTGAATTAATTAAAAAAAACATTATTGTTTCTGAAATTTATAATAATGTATACAACAATTCCTCGATCAGTAAATTAAAAACTTTAGGATGTGCTCTTGAGTCTCTAACAATTCTAAGGGAGCATAAAACAGTTTTTATGTATTTGAAAAAAGATGACCTTCAAAGGTTTAATTTTCAAAAAGGAGACTCCGAGGGTATTGTTAACTATGGCTTAAATCTAAAAAATATTGTATTTAGTGTGATTTTTATTGAGGACTTAAACATGGAAAACACTGTTAAAATTTCTTTTAGATCTAAAGGGAGTTTTTCTTGTAATGAATTTGCAAAACAACATTTTAATGGAGGTGGTCATTTTAATGCTGCAGGTGCCAAAGAAAACGATTCACTCGAAAACACAATTTTAAAATTTAAAAAAATAATCTTAAACTCTAATTCTATAGAAAAATGAAACAATATTTAAATACTATAAATATACTTTTGTCAACTCTTATAATTTCTTGTGGAAGTTCTCAATCTGACCTAAGCAATGGGTTATATGCTGAAATCAACACGAATAAAGGAGATATACTGGTCAGTCTAAGCTTTGAAAAAACACCAGTTACAGTAGCTAATTTCGTGTCTTTAAGTGAGGGAAAAAATAAAAATGTCAACACTGAATATAAAAAAAAGAGATATTATGATGGACTTAAATTTCACCGAGTAATTGATAATTTCATGATTCAGGGTGGAGATCCATTAGGAACTGGTCAAGGAGGCCCGGGTTATAAATTTAAAGATGAATTTGATGAAAGCTTAAAACATGACGGTCCTGGAGTATTGTCTATGGCAAATGCTGGACCAAACACTAATGGAAGTCAGTTTTTTATTACACATAAAGAAACCCCTTGGCTTGATGGGGTACACTCAGTTTTTGGAAAAGTAATCAATGGTCAAGAGGTTGTTGATTTAATTGAACAAAATGATACAATAAATAAAATTTCTATAATCCGCGTTGGAAGAGATGCAAAAGCATTTAAAGCAGCAAAAATTTTTTCTAATCATTTTGAAGAAGATAAAATTATAAAAGAAAGAAAAGCTGCTCTTCTGAAAAATGTAAAAAATGGAAAAAAATTAGAGCATAAATCAAAAAAAGAATTTGCAATAAAAACCAATTCAGGATTAGAGTATGTAAAAACATTTGATAGTAACGGCGAAAATGTAGATCCTAAAAAAACTGTAATGGTACATTATGCTGTTTTCTTTGAAGATGGAAACTTACTTGATACAAGTATGATTGAAATTGCAGAAAAATACAACATGGTAAACCCACAAAAAAAGGCTGCAAATGGATATTCTCCTTTACCATCAAAAGTTGGACCACAAGACGCACTTATACCTGGATTTAAAGAAGGTTTAAAACTATTAAATGTCGGAGATAAAGCAATTTTATACCTGCCTTACTATTTAGCATATGGTGAGACAGGAAGAGGAAATGCAATACCTCCAAAATCAAACTTGATTTTTGAAGTAGAAATAATTGAGTTGAAATAACAGATATTATTTAAAAATGATTTCTTTTCTAAGAAAAAATTTTTTTGTATTAGCTTTATTTATACTAATCATAGAATTAGTTAAATCTAATGTAACACTCGTTAATGATTATTATTATCCGTATGTATATGTACCCATATCAAATGTTTTATTTTTCTTATTTGGAAAAATTCCTTTTTCTGTTGGTGATATTCTTTATATTGTTCTTCCTGTTTATATAATAATCAAGTTAAAAAACAGTAATACGAGGAGAAAAAATTTTACTTTTATATTTAAAACTTTTGCAATTCTATACATTTTATTTCAATTTCAATGGGGAATAAATTATCACAAAAGCAATCTCATTAATAAACTTTATACAATTGAAAAATATGATTTAAAGCAACTCAAAGAGGTAGCTAAACTTTTTGTTGATCAAACCAATATTATACATAATAAGCTGTCAAAATCCGACACATTACCTGCTAACCTTGATTATGATAATGAATTAGTATTTAATGAATCTGTTAAAGGAATTAATAGTTTAAAGCTTAATGATGTTATTGCAATTCCTGACTATATTAAAATAAAAAAATCTTTGTTTAGCACTCCATTATCTTACATGGGATTTTCTGGATATATAAACCCTTTTACACTTGAGGCTCAAATTAACAGTAATGTACCTAAATTGTTTATGCCAGTAACAACTAGTCATGAAATTTCTCACCTTATGGGTTATGCAAAAGAAAATGAGGCTAATTTTATAGGAATATTATCATCTGTTAATTCAAAAAACTTGTTTCTTTCATACAGTGGAAATATTCAAGCGCTTAGATATCTTATTAATGAGATACGTAAAGCGGACAAAAAAGAATCACAAAAAATTATACAGAAAATAAACAAAGGAGTTTTAAAGAACATTAACAAGGCTGAAAAAAAATTAAAAAAATATTCAAATCCAGTTGAACCCTATTTAAAAGAGGTTTACGGATTATATCTCAAAGCAAATAACCAAAAAGATGGAATACAATCTTATAACCAAGTAGTAAATCTTTTAGTGGGTTATTATTCTAATCGATGATTTTTGGCGAACCTTTACTTTCTAAAAACTGAATCTTATTTTCTACACTTTCAATAAAGTTTAAAATTCTAGGCTTTATTCTGTTCCATTGTTTTTTTGCAATTTCAAAACTATTAATTTGAGTTTTTGTCGGCCCGTATGAGTTTCCTGAAAACCCTCTCATGGCAATTGAAATCCTATTCGAAATTGTTGGGTTATCTTTTTCCATAACATCTTTTTTTGATTTGTTTCCATTAAGTGCAGTGTCAATAAGATTCATTTCGTTTTCTAATAAGTTAATATCAGATATCAATTTTGAACTAATTTCATCAACATACCTATAAGCTTGCTCAAATTTTTGCATCTTTTTCTTAGCATTAGCATATTTTTCAAGAGAGTAAACATAATCTTTATCAAATTCAACAAAATCAGAAATCAATTGTTCAAAGTCATCAGAAATAGGATTATCCAATATATTTTTTCTAATCCTTTTTACTTTAAACTTTTTTTCATCCGACACTAGATTATATTTACCTTTATTTAGTTCCATTAATCTAAGCGTATAGGTTCCTGGATTCACAGGAATTGTTCTTGGATAATTAAAACCTGAATTTGATTTAATTGATGATAATATGGGTCTTGTCATTGGCCAGGAAACTCTATTTATTCCTTTTTTAGTAGTTCCATTAACCCTATCAACTATTAACCCATTTTGATCTAATATTTCTAGTATTATTTTTGAAGATTTTTCATTTACTTCCTTATCCAAATTAACCCAACCAGGAAACGGAATATCCAAATTATCTTTATTTAATTTAGCTTCCTTCTTTTTTCTTTTGGACTTTAAAGTTTCATAAGAATTAGGTAAATTATAAGTGAAAGTTGCACCATAGGGTGGGTTTTTTGATGTAAAAAATGATGTTCCTTGACTAGAAGAACCAGATCTTACAGGATTATACTGTAAAGCTTCTCTAGTGTCAAATAATATAAATTCTTTACTTTTTTCAGAATCAATATTCCTTAATGGAGAATAATCGTCCAAGACATAAAAGCTTCTTCCAAATGTTGCTAATATTAAATCATTTTCTCTTTTTTGAATCGCTAAGTCTCTAATTGAAATTGTTGGCAATCCATTAGAAAATTTAATCCACTTTTCACCCTGATTATTTGAAAAATACAAACCATATTCGGTAGCTAAAAAAAGTAAGTTTGGATCAATATGATCCTGAACAATTCTCCAAACTAAAGTTTCTTTTGGCAATCCATTTATGATAGGTTTCCAAGTCTTACCCCCGTTTTGACTTTTATATAAATAAGGACTATAATCTCCAAATTTATGATTGTCCAATGCTAAATAAACAGTGTTTAAATCATGTAGATCCGCTTTAATATCATTTACAAATGATGTTTTTGGTAAATTAGGTAGCTTATCGACTGACATTGAAGCCCACTCTTCACCATTATTCTTAGTGTAGTGAATTAAACCATCGTCAGTGCCAACATAAATGTGATTTTCATCAATTGGAGATTCTGAAAGTGATGTAATAGTGTTATAAGTTGACATTGCATATACGTCCCATGCTGAATCCCAACTTTGATTTCTTCCCATAATAGGAAGTGACAATCTTTCTTGATTAAGGGTCAAATCTTTTGAAATTGGAGTCCAACTATCTCCTCTGTCATCAGACCTCCAAACTCTCTGTGATCCAAAATATAGACGTTTGGGATCATGTGTGCTTACTAGAATTGGAGAATCCCAGTTAAACCTTTCATATTCCTCATCAAGATCAGAGTGTGGTTTAATATATACCTGTTCTCCGGTTGTTCTATCAATTCTATGAAGGTTACCCTGTTGAGATTGTGCATAAACAATATCTGGATTACCATGTTCAGTAGCTGGTTGATGTCCATCACCACCTAATAAAACAAACCAGTCAGAATTTGTAATTCCTTGAGATTTAAATGTTCTACTGGGTCCGCCTTGAGTATTATTATCTTGAGTTCCTCCGTAAATATTATAAAAAGGATAGGAATCATCTACAGCAAGCTTATAAAATTGTGTGAGAGGTAGATTATTTACAAATTTCCAACTTTTAGTGTCATCGAAGGATTCATAAATTCCACCATCTGTTCCAACAAGTAAATAGTTAGGATCATTTTTCTTGAATGTCATTGAATGATTATCAGAATGTTTATTTCTTTCACTCATCCTGTAAAATGTTTTTCCACCATCATCAGAAACTTGAACTCTAACATCCATCAAATATATTTTATCTAAAACATGTGGAGAAGCAACTAGTTCTTGATAATAATGTGGTCCAGTTGCACCTGAAACAGTATTTGACATTTTTTTCCAACTCTCTCCCCCATTTTGCGATCTGTATACAGCTCCTTTTCTTCTATCTAATTCAATTGCAGCATATAGTATATCTGGATTAATTTCTGAAATTGCCAATCCAATTTTTCCTAAATTTCCCTTAGGAAGGCCAGCTTTTAATTGTCTCCAACTATTTCCACCATCAACACTTTTAAAAATTTTAGTTCCCGGGCCACCACCCATATATGCTGCAACATTTCTATGTCTTTGCCAAGATGCAGCATACATTATATTTTCATTTCTAGGGTCAACTACAACATCAGTTACACCTGTCCATTCATTTACTTCTAAAACTAATTTCCAACTCTTTCCACCATCGTTTGATTTATACAATCCTCTTTCTCCACCTGATGACCACAGTGGACCCTGAGAAGCAACAAAAATTATGTTTGAATTAGATTTATTAACAATGATTTTAGAAATATGTTCTGATTTTTTTAAACCCTTATTTTCCCAGGTTTCACCTCCATTATAGGAGA
>MDTG01020832.1_pt1 | contig 19211 bp, 7 predicted proteins | sample 811421 | NCBI WGS metagenome assembly MDTG01 (sample SAMN05326645, study PRJNA326480) | marine metagenome | isolation source: seawater | place: Pacific Ocean: South East | collected 2011
ATATCGATTATAACCCAGCAGGTGCCCTAGATGCCCTTGATGTGGGTGACACCAGTATCCAAAGCTTCACCTATGAAATCACCAATGATGATGGTACAACGGATACGGCTTTAGTGACAGTTACCGTAACCGGCGTTGAAGATCCATTAATCGCTAACGATGATACCGCAACGACGGATGAAGATACACCTGTCAGTATTGCTGTATTAACTAATGACAGTGATCCTGATGATGGCTTTAGTATAACTTCTGTGACTAATCCAACTAATGGTACCGTCAGTATTAATGGTGCCAATATAGATTTTGATCCGAATGGTAATTTTGAGTCATTGGATGCAGGTGATACAGCCATCGAAAGCTTTAGTTATACAATAACCAATGATGATGGAGTAACAGATGTGGCTTTGGTAACTGTTACCATTACTGGTGTTGACGACGGTTTGACTGTGAGTGTAGATCCTGAGACAGAAGAGTCATATTCAAGCATGATTTATCTACAGGAAGACGGTGGAAACGATGTCTTCTATAGTTATTTTATTAGTGGACTTTCTGGAACACTTGTTGAACTTGATACAGTAACGGCAATCGGATCGGGCGCTCCACATGGGGCACTAAACTTAGATGGTGATAGACTATATGTTGTAGATAACGATGGCGGTGAGGTTTATCGGTATAATGTTACAACAGGATCATACACTCAGTTAATCACGGCTAGTTTGACAATTCCATCAACTAATCAAGTGGCGGTTGCTGAAGTTGATGGGGTTGAATTATTACTGATTGGGCGACTATCCGGCGATCGTATTGATGCCTTTAGGGTTTCTGATATTGAAGCAGGAGTTGATACAATATTCGCAACTTATGGAAACTTCCCTATAGTTAGCGGTGGTTCTGGAAGTGCTGGTTTCTTTGGGGGGGATTTAGCTGTTGATGAATTTGGTCAGGTTTATACATCAAATAATTTTACCAGAATTGATCTTGATGGTAACAGATCATTCCAATTAGCTTCTACATCAGGTGGAAATGGCTTTGGGTATGATGCAAGAGAACAAGCTCTTTTTATTTCAGGTATAGGGAATGATACTGAAAAATTCAATAAGTCAGGAACTAGTCTGGGCTCCTTCCAGCCAACACTAAATGGATCACCTTATAGCTCGACATTTGGTGATATGGCAAGCGATAATAACCTTCGTTATCTTCTACCTATTGCAGTTAGTACAGGATCAAGTTCTCCAACATCAAGAATTGCACAAATCAGCTTTGATTTTGATAATGGTGGTACACCTATAGCCGGAGATGGGTTGCTTTATCAAGGCCATATTGTTAATGATGGCAGTTTAATCCAAATATCAACCAATGATGGTGTTAAGACAGCGCGGATAGACGTTGATGAGGTTAACCAAATCTGGACGGTTAACTTCCTCGTTGACAGTAGTGGTGTAGATGATAATACACAAAATAATAATGTCCGTATAGTTAACAATGCCAGTGACTTTGCTCTAAAGGTCTCCAATGCTCAACAAGTTGACTTTGATATAGTTGTAACAGGTTTTGTTAGTGCTCCAAATTCATCTGCTATCACTAATCAAGTCAGTGATACTGAAACCATTGAGGTAAATAAAGCGCCAACAACAGCAAATGGAATGGTCTCAGCAAGTATTGATCCAGTAACACCGCATATTTTTTCAACTAGTGACTTCAGTTTCACTGATTCCGATGTAGGGGATACTTTGCAGGCTATTCGAGTTGAGTCTTTACCAACACAAGGTACTTTAGAGTTCTTTGACAATGTTGAATCAATTTGGTTTTCCTTAACAGTCAATGACGTTATTACAGCTGCTCAAATGACAAGCAATGAATTTAGGTATAATCCTACTGGGGTTACCACAGCAGGGACATTTAACTTTGACTTTCAGGTTTCAGATGGACGAGTTTGGAGTCCAAATGCAACTATGGATATTGACATCCCCAATAGCCCACCTGTTCTTGACCTCGACGATGATGATAGTAGTACGGTTACTGGTGCCGACTATAAAGTAAACTTTGATGTTGATGCAAGTACACCTGTCAATATTACTGATATTGATGTTTCAATCACCGACCAAACAGATATTCAAATGAGTAGTGCAACAGTGACGATTACCAATCTCCAAGATGGCGCAGATGAAGTCCTTGCGGCAACGGGTTCTGGCGGTATTACTGTTAATCATGTGCCTGGTAGTGGAGTGTTAACCTTGAGTGGTACTGCTGATATAGCTGATTATATTGCTACATTAGAAACCTTAACCTACGATAATACATCGGCTAACCCAAATACAACGCCACGATCGATTACAATTGTTGTTAATGATGGGACTGTTGATAGTAATATTGCAACAGCCACTGTTAATATATTAGGTACATTTACACCTGCTTATATATTTAATGGCCCCGATGCAGGTGGCTTAGCAGGTGAAACTATAGGCTTAGCTGGTGATTTCAATGGTGATGATTACAGTGATTTCTTAATCGGTGCACCAAATAATGATGCTGGCGGTGCGGCAAGTAGCATTCGTGGTGAGGCATATCTAGTATCTGGCGTTGAAGTTCCTAATGAGCCTGGGCCTGAAATTGAATTAGGTCCTATGACGCCACCATTAGGATTCACGATGCAAGGCGAGGCAGATGATGAGCTATTGGGACAATCTGTTGCCGGTGGCGGTGATTTTAATGCGGATGGTTATACCGATATCATTATTGGTGCCAATCAAAATGGTGGTCTCGGTGAAGCATATGTCTTATTTGGTAGCTCTGCAGGCTTCACAGACCCACTCGGTTTACCTTCAAGTTTAACGGGCAGCAATGGTTTTGCAGTATCAGGCATTAATGCCGGGGGCATTTTGTCCCGTGTTGGGAATGTTGGTGATGTGAATGGTGATGGCCTTGATGATGTCGGTATGGGGGCGTTGTTAAGTGATCCAAACGGTGTCACTAATGCTGGAGAAGCCTATGTTATTTTTGCAACCAAAGACACGATGCCGTCAGCGTATGATTTGAGTTCACCGACAGTCACAAATCATCTCACAATTCAAGGGGTGAACCAAGATGGGAATTTAGGCCGTTTAATTACGTCAGCGGGTGATGTCAATAATGATGGCTTTGATGATATTATTATTGGTGCGCCAGAATTGAGTTCAGGTGGTACTATTTCACAAGCCTATGTTGTCTTTGGTAGTGCTACAGGCTTACTTGGTTCAACACTTGATGTTAGCACCTTAAATGGTACTAATGGCTTCTCAATCACGGGTATAGATCCAAATGATCGTCTTGGCCGTGCTATCGATGGCGGCGATATCAATGGGGATGGTTTCTCTGATATTATCATTGGGGCAAGCCTTGCTAATCCTAATGGCAATGATTCAGGTCAAGCCTATGTCATATTTGGTAAGGCTTCAGGGTTTGCAGCGGATATTGATCCGTCAGCACTCAATGGCACTGATGGGTTCCGCTTGAATGGTATCGCTACTGGTGAAAATGCTGGTCAAAGTGTTGCTGTGGTAGGTGATGTGAATGCGGATGGCTATAATGATTTTGTGGTAACTGCAAGAGACGGTGGTCCAGGAGGTAACGGTGAAGCATATCTCATCTTTGGTAGTGCAGATCCTTTCCCTGCTGATATTGAATTGTCGTCTCTGAATGGTGTTCGTGGATTACGTCTACTCAGTAGTGTTGCTGACAGTAACCGTTTTGGCCAATGGGTTAATGCAGCGGGTGACACCAATGGTGATGGTTTTGATGACTTTATAATTGCCGATAGAGAAGCTGATCCAAATGGCGCTGACTCAGGTAGAACATTCTTGTATTATGGGCAAGATTACTTTAATGAAGTTAATCACCAAGGAGATAATACTAATAACACCTTAACTGGAGCTATTGGTGTTATCGACGAACGCCTAAATGGTGCTGAAGGGGATGATATCATTGATGGCCGTGGTGGTAATGATATACAAATCGGCGGTGAAGGTGCTGATATTATTGTCTTTGATGCCGCAGATACCTTAAGGGTGGATGGTGGTTTAGGTGATGATACGTTAAGAATTGATGGTAGCGGGATTACACTTGATTTGACAGTTCTGAATAATCTCATTCATACTGGATTTGAGCGCATAGATATTACCGGTGCAGGCAATAACACATTTAAAGTTAACTATGATGACGTATATGATATCACTGATGAAGGATTAGATGAGTTAAATGACAGTAATGCACTTGTGGTTGATGGTAATGCAGGTGATGTGGTAGATTCCGACCATATTTGGGCTGCAGCAGGTAATCAACTTGTTGGCGGAACACTATATGACAAATATACGTTTAATAATGCGACACTGTATATTCATCCTTCTATTACGATAGCATTTACAGTTAATTTGCCACCTACAACGAACCCTGATACAAATACTACCGATGAAGATACGGTATTAAATGTCCCTGCGCCTGGTGTACTAAGTAATGATAGCGATCCTAACTTAGATCCAATCACTGTGTCTGCATTTGACGCGTTGAGTGCACAAGGGGCAGCTGTAACTGTCGCGACAGATGGTAGTTATACTTATGATCCGTCAGATGCTGCAGCATTACAAGCATTAACTGCTTCAGATACCATTGTTGACACATTCACCTATACGGCTAGTGATGGCGTTGGTACGTCTGTGGAAACAGTTTCAATAACAGTGACTGGCTTAGGTGATCCTCCCTTGATTGGTGATGGAAGCGGTGGTATCGAATTTCAAGCAGTTGAACAAGCTAGTTTATTGGAGCAGATCTGGTATGTTGGTAACAATGGTAATGATATTTTTGTAGACTTTACTTCAGGTGTGCCTGTTGTTTCTGAGGCGGTTGATACCTCTGGCCAGGCAGCGCAGGCAAGCTATACTGATCCTGCCTCGGGCTTATTGAGATTGTATAGCGATGGCTTAGAAATCTATAATGGTCAAACACATAATCAAGTAGCCGGTGCTACAGGATTGAACGGTGATCAACATACGATAGAAGGCGTGCTCATTATTGCGAAGCCAGGAACTACCGATGAATTTTATGTGGTTACTAATGATATTGATGTTAGCGCAAGTACGGGCAGTGGTATTTTCGTAACAACTGTTGATTTAAGCATGGGGCCAGATGGTACAGTGACTAGTTTGAATGCTGCTATAGCTAACACTGGAGGAGCTGGTGAGGCCTTAGACGCAGTACCCCATAGCAATGGCAAAGATGTTTGGTTATTGGTGATGGATACGCAAAGTAATATCCGTTCTTATCTCATCACTGAATCAGGTATAAGCACTACGCCTGTTGTTTCAACAACAAATGTTGCTGGAGGTGCTGATGTTGGTACGGGTGTGATTGTTCACACTGAAGACTTTGATACCCTAGGGATTTCAATGGCGGGTAGCAGTAGTGGTAATTCAGACAATTATATTTTGACTGCGAGTATTGATAGATCAACTGGTGCTGTATCAAGCTTTACGACGGTTGCTAGCGGTATAGAAGTTGGTGGTTCTATCGCATTCTCACCAGATGGTTCTATACTCTATGCACTCGTTGGTAGTGAGGGTTTGAATGGTGATCCGACACAGTTTTTATTAGGGCCAAATACTTCTAATGCTCTGACCTCAACCAATCACAGCGGTATAATGCTTGCTAGTGATGGTAAAGTTTATTTGAGTGATTCTGGGCAGAGTGAATTTAGCATCGTTCATAATCCAAATGTCTTTGGTGCGGGTGCTAACTTTGAAGAATATGGTTTAGATTTGACGACAGGAAGAGGTGGGTCAAATATCATGAATCAAGCCGCTGCACCAACAGACTTATTTAATAGTTCAAATTTAGATGGTAGAATTTTCTTATTTAGTGAGGTGAATACAACACCAGCAGTTATAGATACCTATGTGTCTATTACCGACCCCGACTCAGTTAATTTTGATACAGGAAATTTATCGATTACTTATATTGCAGGTGGTGGGGCTGAAGATTCATTATCTATTCGAGATGAAGGCGTTGCTGCAGGTCAAATTGGCTTTAATGGTGCCACGGTAACTTATGGTGGAGTTACCATTGGTTCCATCAATGGTGCTAACAATGGCTCTAACGGTGCAGATTTAATTGTGGACTTTAACAGCAATGCAACACCTGTTGCTGTGACTGCTCTGATTCAAAATATTACCTATGCTAATTCATCGTCTATACCAACACTGAACCGAACTATTCAATTAACGGTGACAGATGATACAGGCATATCTGACAGTGATACAGCAATTATTCGTGTGATTGATGATATTCCAGCCCTTGACTTGGATAATGATGACAGTAGTGGTGTCATAGGTAGTGACTTTAAAGCCACGTTCATTGTTGAGGATGGGTCACCTGTCGGTATCACAGATTCAGATGTATCGATCACAGATAATAATGATACTTTAATACAAAGTGCAACAGTGACAATAACTAACCAGCTAGATGGCACAAGTGAAGTCCTGGCAGCAGATACCACGGGTACAAGTATTACTGCTGTGTATACACCAGCAACAGGTTTATTGTCACTCACAGGTGGAGATACTCTTGCAAATTATCAAACAGTGCTTGCGACAGTTACTTATGACAATACAGCTGTGTCGCCTGATACAACGAGCAGAGTCATTACCTTTGTTGTGAATGATGGTGCGACAGATAGCAACACAGCAACAACTACATTAAACTATGTTGCCAGCATTGAAGCAGATTATGTTTTTAATGGCGCAGAAGGTAATGACTTGGCTGGACAAAGTCTCGGGCTTGCGGGTGATTATAATGGTGATGATTATAGTGACTTCTTAATCGGTGCTAATCAAGCTGATGGTAATACAGGTAATAATGCAGGTGAGGCATATCTCATCTCTGGTATTGATGTGGAAAATATAGTCGGTGAAGCTGAATTAAATAGCTTGTCATCGCCACTTGGATTCTCAATCTTCGGTGATAATGATGATGATGAAATCGGCTATTCAGTTAATGGTGGTGGTGACTTCAATGGTGATGGCTACACGGATCTTGTTATTGGAGCACCACTTGAGGATTCTTCACGTGGTAAATCATTTATTCTATTTGGTAATGCTTCAGGCTTTGTTGACCCGACTGTCGTTGAGTCAAATCTGACGGGCGCTAATGGATTCTATATATCTGGTGATTCATCATCTGATTTATTTGGTTGGTCTGTTGCAAATGCTGGCGATATGAATGGCGATGGTTTGGATGAATTCATTATTGGTGCGACAGAGAGCGATCCTGGTGGTAATAATCGAGGTGAGGCTTATGTTGTGTTTGGCACCTCAGTTGCGATGCCTAATCCTTATGATTTGTCTTCCCCAACAGTTACTAATCATCTATCTATCCGCGGGAATAATAATGGCGCGAAATTAGGACAAGCAGTGACAAGTGTTGGTGATATTAATAATGACGGTTACGAAGACGTTGCCGTTAGTCAAATAGAATCAAACAATGGTAATGTGTTTGTTGTCTTTGGTGCGGCCGGTGGCCTGCCTGGTAGCACTATTGCGACTAACTCATTAAATGGTTCCAATGGCTTTGGGATGCAAGGTATTGACTCAGGAGATAGGTTTGGTCTTAGCATCAGTGGTGGGGGCGACTTTAATGGTGATGGTATTGCCGATATGATTATTGGAGCGGATGAGGCAAATGTTAATGGCGGCAACTCTGGCCAAGCTTATGTTATTTTTGGTAAATCAACAGCCTTTGGTGCAACGCTAGATGTTACTACCTTGAATGGCAGTGACGGTTTTCGTATTAATGGTCCTACAGGCAGTGACTTAGCCGGAACAGGTGTAAGTTTTGTTGGTGATTATAATGGTGATGGTTATGATGATATTGTTGTGACTGTGCCAAACTTCGGCTATGGCAATAATGATGGCTTGGCTTATTTAATATTTGGTAGTGCAAGTGGCATGCCCGCTGATATTGAACTTAGTGACTTCAGTGGTCAACGTGGCATTATTCTTAAATCAACACTATCAGACGTCCAAGCATTTGGTGCTCGGGTGTCTGCAGCTGGCGATGTGAATGGTGATGGTTTTGATGACTTAACTATTTCTGATATCGATGCTGCTCCTAATGGCGGTAGCTCTGGCCGCGTCATGTTGTTCCTCGGTCAGGACCAGTTTGGAGATGTGGACTTCCAAGGTGATAATACTGCGAATACGTTAACCGGTACAGGTGATTCGGAAATTCTTAATGGTGCTCAAGGGGATGATACACTTGATGGTGGTGCTGGAAATGATGTTTTAATAGGCGCAGAAGGTGATGATGTGCTTATCTTCGATGCTGCTGATACCTTACGTGTCGATGGTGGATTAGGTAATGATACTCTGCAAGTCAACGGTAGTGGAGTGACAGTCAATCTCGAAGCAATCGGTGATAATATCATCTCCGGTGTTGAAATTATTGATTTGACCGGCAGCGGTAATAACACTTTAAATATAGGCAGCATGGATGTGTATAGAATCAGTGATGAAGGCCACTCAGATGTAAACAATAATAATGCTCTTGTAGTTAAGGGTAATTCAGGTGATGCTGTAACCAGTACTGAATCTTGGACTCAAGGTGGTACCCAAGTGATTGATAGTGTGACTTACGATATATTCACGGTTAATAACGCCACATTATTTATTGACCAAAATATTGATACAACTGGACTATAATCTATTTCAACAGAAAAGCCCCGCTCTGCGGGGCTTTTTTTAGGTAGGAGAAATACCTGGCTTAGCTATTAATCTTCATCATCCCAGTTCAGTGTCCCACCGGCTTGATATTCAATGACGCGAGTCTCGAAGAAGTTCTTTTCTTTCTTCAGGTCCATCATTTCACTCATCCATGGGAATGGATTCGTTGCACCAGGGTATTGTTCCGGCAAACCGATTTGTGCACAGCGACGGTTGGCGATGAATTCCAGGTATTCTTTAAACATACCGGCATTCATTCCCAAAATACCACGAGGCATGGTATCAACGGCGTATTGCACTTCCAAGTCTACCCCTTCACGGATCATGCGGATAGCTTCTTGTTGGAAGCTTTCAGTCCAGAGGTGTGGGTTCTCAATCTTGATTTGATTAATGACATCAATACCAAAGTTCATGTGCATAGACTCATCACGGAGAATATATTGGAATTGCTCAGAGGTACCGGTCATCTTGTTACGTCGACCCATAGAAAGAATTTGAGTAAAGCCAACATAGAAGAAGATCCCTTCAAAGATGACATAAAACGCAATCAAGTCGCGCAATAAGCGTTGATCATCTTCTGGTGTGCCTGTGTGGAAAGTAGGGTCGCCTAAGCTCTGAGTATAAGGCAATGCCCAGGCGGCTTTGGTAGCGACCGACGGAATTTCACGGTACATATTGAAGACTTCCGCTTCATCCATGCCTAGGCTTTCAATCACATACTGATAAGCATGGGTGTGTAGGGCTTCTTCAAAGGCTTGGCGCAATAAATATTGACGACATTCCGGATTGGTAATGTGTCGATACACGGCTAAGACTAAGTTGTTTGCTACTAAGGAATCGGCAGTGGAGAAAAACCCAAGGTTACGCATAATGATCGTGCGTTCATCTTCGGTTAGTCCATCTTTAGATTTCCATAAAGCCACGTCGGCAGACATATTAATTTCATTGGGCATCCAGTGGTTGGCACAACCATCTAGGTATTTTTGCCAGGCCCATTCATACTTGAAGGGGACTAATTGATTAAGATCTGCACGACAGTTAATGATTTTTTTGTCATCAACCTGTACACGGGCGGCGCCCATTTTAAGATCTTCAAGACCTGTGAAACCACCGCTTTCGCCATCTTCATCTGCTGTAGATTTCTTCCGCAGTGTGGCTTCAGCCGCAGCAGCGCGGGCTTTAGTTTCAGTGGCGATATCAGAATCGTCCCAGTTTAAATCACTCATTTTGTTTACCTCACTATTTCCATTTGTTCGTTAATTTCAGTTATTGACAAGCTTCACAATCGGGATCATCGATAGAACATGCTTTGGGCGCTTGGGTTGCAGGTTGTACTGCATTCAAGGCTCCATCATGTACTGTCGACTTCTCGGCATTAGTCGCCCCAAGGCTCCGTAGGTAGTAAGTGGTTTTGAGGCCACGGGTCCACGCTAAACGGTAGAGGTTGTCTAATTTTTTCCCGGAAGGTTGGGCCATGTACAAATTCAATGACTGCGCTTGGTCGATCCATTTTTGGCGGCGTGAACCGGCTTCAATGAGCCAGTTTGGATCTATCTCAAAGGCAGTCGCGTAGCGTTGTTTCACATCCGCAGGAATACGGTCGATCTGTTGTACGCTACCGTTAAAGTATTTCAAGTCGTTGACCATCACTTCATCCCAAATATCCAGGGCTTTGAGTTCGTTAACTAGGTAAGGATTTACCACGGTAAACTCGCCGGATAGGTTGGATTTGACGTATAAGTTTTGGTACGTAGGTTCAATAGATTGACTCACACCAACGACATTAGAAATCGTTGCTGTGGGTGCAATCGCCATGGTATTTGAGTTACGCATGCCGATGGTCTTGACCCGTTCCCTGAGGGTATCCCAATCCAGGCGTTGGCTTCTGTCCATCTCTAGGTATTGTTTACCCCGTGCATCTTCTAATAATTGGATAGAATCGATAGGCAGAATACCTTTGCTCCACAATGAACCTTCAAAGGTTTGGTAGGCACCGCGCTCTTCGGCCAAGTTGGTTGATGCGAGAATTGCGTAGTAGCTAATTAGCTCCATGGATTCATCAGCAAATTGTACCGCTTCATCAGAACAGTAATTAATACCCAATTTGTAAAGGGCATCTTGGAAGCCCATGGTACCTAAACCAATAGGACGGTGCTTCAAGTTAGAATTACGAGCCTGGGGTACAGAGTAGTAATTGATGTCAATTACATTATCCAACATGCGGATGGCAGTGTTGACTGTTTTGGCTAATTTATCTTTGTCCAGCTTTCCATCGACAATATGAGCAGGAAGATTGATGCTGCCAAGATTACAGACGGCAATTTCATCCACAGAGGTATTCAATGTGATCTCAGTACATAAGTTAGAACTATGAACTACACCAGCATGTTGTTGCGGTGAGCGTAGGTTACAGGGATCTTTAAACGTGATCCAAGGATGGCCTGTTTCGAACAATAAGCCAAGCATCTTACGCCACAGTTTAACGGCAGAAATGGTTTCAGCATTTTTGATCTTACCATCACGGGCTTGTTGTTCATAGTTAAGGTAAGCTTTCTCGAAGGCTTTACCGTAGAGATCATGCAAATCGGGCGTATCATCAGGTGAGAATAATGTCCAATCGCCATTTTCATGAACTCGTTGCATGAATAAATCAGGGATCCAGTTAGCGGTATTCATGTCATGGGTACGACGACGTTCATCACCGGTGTTCTTACGGAGTTCCAAGAAAGATTCAATACAGGTATGGAAGGTTTCAAGGTAGGCACAACCCGCGCCTTTACGTTTACCGCCTTGGTTAACTGCAACCAGGGTTGCATTCGCTACCACCATGAAGGGGATAGGGCCAAGGGAGGTACCATTAGTGCCGTGAATATGAGAACCCATACCACGCACAGGGGTCCAGTCATTACCCAGACCACCAGCGAATTTAGATAACAAGGCATTATCTTTAATGGCGCCGAAAATACCGTCTAAATCATCAGGAATTGTGGTCAAGTAACAGCTGGATAACTGTGGTCTGACAGTACCGGAGTTAAACAGAGTTGGGGTAGAACTCATATAATCAAACGAGGATAGCAAATTGTAGAATTCAATGGCCCGAGCTTCTTTATCATCTTCATTGGCACACAAGCCCATGGCAACACGCATGAAAAACGCTTGGGGCAATTCATAGCGAGTACCATCAAAATGAATAAAGTAGCGATCGTATAAGGTCTGTAAACCTAGGTAAGTAAATTGCAAATCGCGGTTGGGTTTGAGGGCTTTGCCCAATTTATCCAAATCAAATTGATTCAGCCCCGCATCCAAACGGCCTACTTCAATCCCTTTAGCGATATAGGCTTTGAAGTAGCTAGGATAGAGTTTAGTCATCTCGGTCACTGAGGCTTGGTCTTTGACGCTCAAGAAGGTGAGGGCTTCGCTGCGCAATTCGTCCAATAATAGTCGGGCGGTCACATACGTATAGTTAGGCTCTTGCTCAATCATCGTACGTGCAGAAAGGATCATCGCCTTCTGGACATCTTTGACACTGACGCCATCAAAGAGGTTACGCTTCACGTCTTTGATAATGGCCTCAGGTTCGACAAACTCAAGATCTTTACAGGCATCAGTAATTGTCTGGCAAATGCGGTCCATGTCCAAAGGCACTTGTTTGCCATCGTTTAAGGTGACGTGGAGTGTGGGTTCTTGTTGGGTTTTGGCAAGTTCAGCTTCGCGGGCTTTATTGCGTTCTTCACGGTACAAGACATAGGCTCTGGCAACTTTTTGTTCACCAGCACGCATGAGAGAAAGCTCAACTTGGTCTTGAATGTCTTCTATATGGATAGTGCCGCTGCCAGCGAGGCGACGGTTAAAGGTTTCAGTGATTTGCTGAGTCAGTTTTTGGACAAGATCATGGATCTTGGCGGACTCAGGGCCATGGCTGCCTTCATGGGCAAGAAAGGCTTTGGTAATAGCAACGGCAATTTTGCTGTCATCATAGGGAACGACTTTGCCATTACGACGAATGACCCGAATTTGACCAGGACTGGCCGTTACGGTATTCGGTTCTAGACTCTCAGGTATCTCTGACATTGGTGTATCTTTAGTAGTTTCGCGTTCAACAGTTTCCATTTAGCCCCTCCAGAGCGTTGTTATGGTTGAAAAGTTCTTCTCTTGTGTGAATCGGGAGTCATGCCGCGCAAGGTGTTGAGTGTGCTTTCCTTGAACCCCAACATATGGGCATTTCCCTGGACCCACATACAAGATAGTGGGTTCAGAGGGGAAAAGCAAGGGAAGAAACTGGGGGTTATTTGTGGATAAGCTGTTAGATCCCGGTGGTTTATCCACACAGAATTTGACAATGCCCGCAATTACAAGGGGTTAGCTCACCATCCTTAACGAAAATATAAGTCCAAGAAAATTAAAAAATTTTTGTAACAAAGAGGGCCCTGAATTTTTCCTTACCAGGGCCTGAATTTTTCGTGCACTAGATTGCTAAGGCATTGTCTAGATCGGCTTGGAGATCGCTCACAGCTTCGATACCGACAGAGATCCTGATAAAGCCATCGAGGATCCCCAAAGCTTCTCGCTGAGCGAGCGGTACTGAGGCATGGGTCATAATAGCCGGATGTTCAATTAGGCTCTCTACGCCCCCCAAACTCTCTGCTAGGGTAAAAATTTGACAACTCTCGAGAAAACGCCGGGATGGCTCGAGTCCACCCTTAAGGACAACTGAAATCATGCCACCAAAGCCGTCCATTTGCTGTTTTGCTAGCGCATATTGTGGATGGGAAGGCAGGCCAGGGTAGATGACTTTCTCAATTTTAGGGTGTTGCTCTAACCACTGGGCCAATGCCATGGCATTGTCGCTATGGCGTTGCATGCGCAGCGCCAGGGTCTTAGTGCCCCGCAAGGCTAAATAACTGTCAAAGGCACCAGCGATGCCGCCAATGGCGTTTTGTAAATAGCCCACAGACTCAACCAACTCTTCGTTATCCCCCACCACGGCAATACCACCAATGACATCAGAATGGCCATTAATGAATTTGGTCGCGGAATGCATGACGATATCAATACCCAGTTCTAATGGGCGCTGTAGAATTGGACTCGCGAAAGTATTGTCCGCCACAGTGATAATATTGTGTTGTTTTGCAAGCTTAGCGATGGCGCGCAAATCAGCCAGTTTGAGCATGGGGTTCGAAGGTGTCTCAATCCAAATCATTTTGGTTTCGGGCCGAATGGCAGCCGCGATATTATCAACATTGCTCATATCAACAAACGAAAATTGTAACTTAGCACTGCGTTCGCGCACATCTTTAAACAAGCGATAGGAACCACCATACAAATCATCCATTGCAATGACATGATCGCCACTGTCGAGTAATTCTAAAATAGTACTGGTGGCTGCCATCCCTGATGCAAAGGCAAAGCCGGCTTTGCCACTTTCAAGATTGGCAATACAACGCTCGTACGCAAAACGGGTGGGGTTTTGGCTACGGGAGTATTCAAATCCTTGATGTTGCCCCGGGCTTTTTTGTGCATAAGTCGATGCCGTATAGATTGGCGGCATCACCGCACCGGTGGCAGGATCGTTTTGTTGGCCGCCGTGGATAACGCGAGTGTCTAAGTGTAAATGATTGTCTTTCATGTTTATTGTTCCTGTAAATGAGTCAGTAAGTCAATGGTTGTTATCAGGCCGAGGAAGTTGTTGCTGTCCAATATCACTGCTGCTTGGCGTTGGGCGATAATGTGATGCACATCTTCCAGGCTGGCATGGTGTTGCAGGGTATGACCCTCTACCATACAGGACTCAACCGGACATTTAACATCGATGGCATTAGGATGAAATTTTTCGACGATACTGTGTTCGGTGATTAAACCTAAGTAACGCGAACCATCGAGCACAGGTAATTGGGAAAAACCATGCTGCTTAAAGCGATTGATGACATTCAACAAAGGTTCATCTGCTTGTGCAGTGATGACAGTCCCATCAGCAAAACGCCGTGGAATAAGATCCCTTAAGTCACCAAATTGCTCGCGCTCAATTAAGCCTTGGGCTTGTAACCATGCATTGTTGTAAGCTTTGGATAAGTACTTATTGCCAGTATCGCAGATAAAGGTAACAACGTTTTTGGCAGTGGTTTGTTCGCGACAATATTGCAGGGCAGCATGTAATAAGGCACCACTGGACGAGCCCGCGAGAATACCTTCGCTTGCTAATAGTTCTCGCACGGTAGCGAAGGCTTGTTTATCTGTGACGGTATAGGCGCAACTTGCTAAGCTAATATCACAAATAGACGGCACAAAATCTTCACCGATACCCTCAATTAACCAAGAACCAGCGTCTTGGTGTTTGCCGGTATTAACCAAATCCGCAATGATAGAACCTTTAGGGTCGGCAATGACTATCTCCGTGGTAGGCGAGACATTTTTAAAGTAACGACCAACGCCGGTTAGAGTGCCGCCGGTACCGACACCACACACAATAGCGTCGACTTTGTTATCCATTTGTTGCCAAATTTCTTCTGCGGTCCCATGTTCATGAGCTTGGGCATTAACAGGATTGCCAAATTGATTAGCGTAAAAACAATTGTCGGTGTTGTCTGCAATGCTCTGAGCTAAGTCTTGGTAGTATTGTGGATGGCCCTTTTGGACATCAGAACGGGTCATGACAACCTTTGCCCCGATGGCGCGCAGGTGGGCGATTTTTTCGGGGCTCATTTTGTCGGGCATGACAATGATCATTTTGTAGCCCTTGAGAGCAGCGATGAGGCCTAAGCCTAAACCAGTATTACCCGCCGTGGCTTCGATAATGGTACCGCCAGGTTTTAGTTGGCCAGACTTCTCAGCGGCCCCGATCATCGCCAAGGCAATGCGGTCTTTGATGGAGCCACCGGGATTTTGACTCTCGAGTTTAACGAATAAGCGGCAGGGGCCAGTATCAAAGTGACTCAGTTCAAGGATCGGGGTATTGCCGACCATCTCTAATGCGTTGCGGAATACAGTCATGGGTGTCTCAATTTTGCTCACAAAGGTCTAGCATTGTAGCAAAAGTTATGGGTTACAGGAACTTCAGCATGAATTGCAAAACAGTGTGAAAACGTTTTTTGTAAGGGGGCCTCAGCAAGGAGAACATTCGCAAGCGACTTTGATGAAAGACTGGGCGTAGCTTGGAGAAGCATTCAACCCCATAACGTCCCCGGTAATGGCCAATGCCACTGTGGCCCACACCACCAAATGGCAAATTGTTTTCGGCCACTTGTAGTAATGTTTCGTTGATAGCGACGCCACCACTTAAGGTCTCATGTATGATGCGTTCGCTGATAGTCTTGTCGTGGGTAAATATATACAGCGCCAATGGATTGGGATTTGAATTGATATAATCAATAGCCTCATCAATGTCTGCCATTGCACGCACCGGCAAGATAGGACCAAAAATTTCTTCTTGCATTACTAGCATCTCGTCAGTGACATGCAGCAGCAAGCCGGGTTGAAATTTTTGTGATGTTTTCAAGTCGATTGCATCCCCTAGAGGAATAAATTCAGCGCCTTTATCCACGGCATCTTTGACATAGGACTCAAGTCGTTGCCAGTGGGCATGATTAATGATGCAACTGTAGTCGGGGTTGTTAATTAAGTGAGGGTAATAAATTTTGGCGTATTTTTCACAAGCAGCAACGAAGGATTTTAATTTTTCTTGACTGACAAAGACATAATCCGGTGCCACACAGGTTTGCCCAGCATTGAGGAATTTGCCGTGCAAAATACGTTTGGCTGCGGTTTTGACCGAGTAATCGGGATCAATGATGACAGGCGATTTGCCGCCTAGTTCTAACGTGACAGGGGTGAGGTTTTTAGCCGCAGACGCCATGACTTGTTTGCCAATTTCGGTGCCGCCAGTAAATAGCAAATGGTTAAAAGGCAGTTCTGAAAACGCTTTGCCGATGCTGGCGTCACCGGTGATTACTGCTATCTCCGCAGGAATGAAGGCTTCACTGATAAATTCTTTGAGGAGAACATTAAAGTGGGGTGTGAGTTCGGACATTTTGATCATACAACGATTGCCGGCGGCAATGACGGCAATTAGTGGTGATAATGCGAGGAACAATGGATAATTCCAAGGTACGATGATGCCTACAACCCCTAATGGTTGGTAAATGACTTTACCCTTGGCAGGGGTGTGCCAAATAGTGAGTTTTTCGTTGCGGGGTTTGACCCAGCGGGAAAGATTTTTTTTGATGTGTTTAATTTCATTGAGCAAAGGCAGTATTTCAAGCAGTAAGGTTTCATCATGACTGCGATGAGTATAGTCTCGACTGATGGCATCGCAAATAGCATCCCGTTTATGGTTGAGGAAGTCGGCTAGTTTTGCCAACGCGTGTCGGCGTTTAGCAACGGTATTAAAGGCGAGGGTGTTGCTCTTTTGTTGTTGAAAGATTTCTGTCACCTGGGTGAAAGTATCGTCGAATTCTGGTTGGGTTTCGTGCATCGTGAGGGTAATCCATTTGATTTGACATCTAAGCCTACCTTGCCATAATGTGGGCAGTCATTTCAATATTTAGTAGGAACATAATGTCCCGTGAAATTGCAACCCTGTCTTTACTGGAGCTCAGTGATGCCTTTGCCACCAGTGAATTATCCCCTGTAGATGCGACAAGAGCGGCTCTTGATCAAATTGCTGCCCATAATGATACTGTTAATGCCATTGCATATTTAGCGGAACAAGAAGCCATGACCCATGCCAAAGAAGCAGAACAACGCTGGCAGAAAGGTCATCAGTTTAGCCCCTTCGATGGTGTGCCTTGTACGGTGAAAGATTCTGTCTTTGTTGAAGGTTGGCCAACCCGTTATGGCTCACAACTAGAAGATCCGAATAATCTGGCCCCTGAAGACGCGCCGGTTACAGCTCGGTTGCGTGAAGCAGGAATGGTTGTGATCGCAAAAACCACCATGCCTGAATATGGCTGGAAGGGGACAACTGACAATAAGATCCAAGGTATAACCCCGAACCCTTGGGATTTAGAAAAATCTGCCGGCGGCTCCAGCGGCGGTGGCGCGGTAGCGACGGCACTTGGTATGGGCGCCTTTGCTATTGGTACTGATGGCGGCGGTTCAATTCGGATCCCCGCGTCATTTTGTGGTTTATTTGGTTTAAAACCGACATCCAGTGTAGTAGCAAGCTACCCGCCTAGCGGCTTTGGTACCTTAGCCCATACCGGCCCAATTACGCGCAGTGTGACAGATGCAGCATTAGTGATGAATATCATCGCTCAACCTGACCATCGCGACTTTAATGAATTGCCTTGCGTGAACAAAGATTATTTTGAACATGTGGATACAGCGTTGGGGGCCAGTAAAATCGCATTCAGTCCAGCCCTGGGTAAATATGCTGTTGAGAGTGAAGTAGCGGACTTAGTGGCCAAGGCTGTTGAAGCGTTTGCGGATATTGGTGCTGAGCTCTCTAAAACGGATCCGGATGTTGAGGGCTTTCATGATGCATTTGATATCCATTGGCAAGTCGCGTGTCGTGCGAATTATGCAGATTTGCCCGAAGATAAAAAAGCGCTAATGGATCCTGGACTTGTTGCACTGAGTGAACATGCGCGTCATGTGGATTTGGTAAGTTACTTTCAGGCTGAACAAACGCGCCGGGAAATTACTGTCAAGCTTAATCGATTTTTTACCGAGTATGATTTATTGGTCACGCCAACGTTGCCGGTGACGGCATTTCCTGCAGCTCAAGATTCGCCGAGCCCAAATAGTGATGGCACTATTGATAGCTGGACGCCTTTTACCTGTTTGTTCAATTTTACCGGGCACCCTGCAGCGACGGTGCCTTGTGGCTTTACCACTTCTGGATTGCCAGTGGGTTTACAAATTATCAGTGGGCATTATCGTGATGATTTAGTGCTGCGTGCAGCGCGGGTTATCGAGAACATGTACCCAATCGTATTACCAACCTTATAAAAGGAGTTAATCATGAGTCAAGAAGAACATCGTGGCGAGTTAGTTATCCGGACTTTGGCCATGCCTAAAGATACCAATGCTAACGGTGATATTTTTGGTGGCTGGTTAGTCTCACAAATGGACTTGGGTGGTGCGATACTGGCAAAGAAAGTTTCTCACAGCCGGGTAGTGACAGCAGCCATTGATCAAATGTCATTTTTGCGGCCAGTGAATGTCGGCGATACGGTGTGTTGTTATGCGGACTTGCTAGAAACAGGACGAACTTCTATGAAAATTCTCATTCAAGCTTGGAGTGTGCCCTATAACAGCGATGAGCGAGGCAAAGTCACCGAAGGCGTGTTTACCTTTGTTGCGATTGATGAGGATGGCAAGCCTCGACCCGTTGGGCCTAAATAACTTTACCAGCGGCTCCCGCTGAACATCTCGCGATGGGGGTTTCCAAATATCATACTTCATCTGCGATGGGAGTTACTCAAGAGGGAGAATCGCTATTCTCCCTCTTGAGCGCAAGCGCGAATTGAC
>MDTG01237872.1_pt1 | contig 19202 bp, 21 predicted proteins | sample 811421 | NCBI WGS metagenome assembly MDTG01 (sample SAMN05326645, study PRJNA326480) | marine metagenome | isolation source: seawater | place: Pacific Ocean: South East | collected 2011
ATGGTAAATAGTGATTCTCTAGTTGCTGCAGGGCAGCGCTTGGCGCAGGGTTATCGGCCGTGTTGGGGGGTACCGGCGAAATCGCCGCTAAGTCGGCAACGTAGGTTCCATCGCCCACCCGCCCTTGTATGTAGCCTTCGGCGTAGAGCTGATCGAGTGCACGGGTCACAGTGTTGCGTGAAATTCCCAGCACGCCGGCCAAATCCCGACTGGCCGGCAAGCGTGCGCCGCTGGGCAGGCGTGCATCGAGAATCCGTTCACGCAGCGCCTCATACAACTGACGCGCCAATGCGCGGCCCGGCTTCAAATGGATGCCCGACAAATCGACCGGCAGGAGTGGCGCAACCGTCATAAATTGGCCCTACGAAATTGGCAGATAATGGATCTTACAACAGACCATTAACTTGCATAGCATGAATCCACCAATACGGAGCCAGTGCCATGTATATACCCAGCGCCTTTCGTGTGGACGATATCCACGCGCTGCACAACGCCATCGACAACAGCCGGCTCGCCACCGTGATCAGCCAAGGAGCTGAAGAACTTCAGGCTAGCCAACTGCCACTGCTATTGGTCCCTGATGAAGGCCCTAACGGCACGCTTTATGGCCATTTCGCCCGTGCCAATGGCCACTGGCGCGAACTCGCTGAAAATCCTTCAGCATTGGTGCTGTTCACTCCGGCCGATGCTTACGTCAGCCCCAGCTGGTATCCGGCAAAAGCGGCGCATGGCAAGGTCGTCCCAACCTGGAACTACATCAGCGTTGAGGTGCGCGGCAAAGTTGAAGTGTTTGAAGACAAGGAGCGCCTGCTGCAATTGGTCAGCCGCCTGAGCCAGCGCCATGAAGCCGGCCGCCCGCAACCGTGGGCCGTAAGCGATGCGCCGGCCGATTACATCGACAGCATGCTGCGCGCCATTGTCGGCTTCGCCCTGCCCATCGAGCGCATCGAAGGCAAATTCAAGCTGAGCCAGAACCGCGATATGCCCGACCGCATTGGGGTCAGCACCGGCCTGAATCAAAGCGCTGATCCGCGTGATGTCGAATTGGCCGGGCATCTCGGGCAAACCCTTTCAACCAAACCATAAGCGAGCCGTTCATGACCGTCGAAATCCGCCTCGTCAGCCCAGCCGATCACGCCAACTGGCTGGTGCTTTGGCAGGGCTATCAGCAGTTCTATAAAACCGAGATCAGCGCTGAAACCAGCGCAATCACCTGGCAGCGTTTTCTCGACGCCAACGAGCCGATGCATGCGGCGCTGGCCTGGCAGGACGGCAAAGCGGTGGGCATGGTGCACTGGATTTATCACCGCTCGTGCTGGACCACAGGCGATTATTGCTACCTGCAGGATCTTTTTGTGGACGCGGCGCAGCGCGGCAGTGGCGTGGGTCGCCAACTGATCGAGCGAGTTTATGCCGAGGCCAAAGCGGCGGGCGCATCGCGGGTTCACTGGCTCACACACGAGACCAATACCGACGCCATGCAGCTTTATAAGCGCATTGCTGATCGCTCCGGTTTCGTTCAATACCGCAAACTTTTCTAAACAGGAACAGCGCTATGTACAACCCGGAAAAAATCGACTGGCAACCTGCCCAAGCGCCGTCCCGCCAAGCGCTGCAGGGCCACTACGTGCGCCTTGAACCTCTTGATACCACGCGCCATGGCGATGATCTGTGGCAAGCCCTGCAAGGCCCGGAGGCCGACCCCATGCTGTGGGATTATTTGCCCTACGGCCCGTTCCCGGAGCGTGAGGCATTCAATATGTGGTTGGCAGGCCATGAAGCCAGCCGTGATCCGCTGTTTTTTTGCGTGATTGATCTGGCATCAGACAAAGCCGTCGGGCTGCTCAGCTTGATGAGCATCGTGCCGAAAGACGGGCGTATCGAAATTGGCCATGTTGCGTTTGGCGCACCGATGCAACGCACAATCGGCGCAACGGAGACCTTCTGGCTGCTGGCGAGCCTGGCCATGGATACGTTGGGCTACCGGCGTCTGGAGTGGAAGTGCAACGCCAATAACGCCCGCTCGATGCGTGCGGCCGAGCGCCTGGGCTTTCGCTATGAAGGCACGTTTCGCCAGCACATGGTGGTCAAGGGCGCGAATCGGGACACGGCGTGGTTTTCGATCATCGACAGTGAATGGCCAGACTGCCGTAGCGCGTTCAGCCAGTGGCTGAGCCCGGCCAATTTCGCCGCCGATGGCGCTCAGCTAAAGCGCCTGGATGAACTGCGCAACGCGCCCTCAAACTAGGCGCGAAGTCACTTCCGGGCGGCCTCGTTTCAGGCGTTGGCCGCCGTTTCAGCGACGCGCTTGCAGGCCCGGACCAGCGCCTGACTGAGATCGACCGCCGAGAACTTGGTCAGCACATCGTTGGCCCCGACGCTGTGCGCGCGGGCTGTGTTCATGGTGCTGTCGAGCGAGGTATGCAGCAACACGTAAGTATGAGCAATACTCGGCCGCTGGCGAATTTCACTGACCAGACTGTAGCCATCCATCTCCGGCATCTCGATGTCTGAAACCAGCACCTCAATCGGCGTGCCCGCGGCCTCTTGATCAAGCAACAGTTGCAACGCGGCAGCGGCGCTGCGGACCGCCTGACATTCAAGGCCCAACTTACGCAGGGTGATCAGGGTTTGCTGGAGCGCCACGTGCGAGTCATCCACCACCAGCACGCGACACCCTTCAATCAGGTTACGCTCGCTGCGGGTCAACTGCTGTTCATCAAGCTCTTCCGGCAAGACCGGCGCGATTTCATGCAGGACTTTCTCGATATCAAGCACCTGCACAATGGTGCCGTCGATCTGAGTCACACCCGTAATGAAGGCGCGTGCGCCAGTGCCCTTGGGAGGCGGCCGCACATCGCTGGTCGCACACTGGACAATCCGTTCGACACTCTTAACGTGTAACGCCTGACGCGAGCGGCTGAGCGCGGTAACAATCAAACACCCTTCCTGGCTGTCATTACCGCCCTGCTCGCCGACCGCGCGGGCCAGATCAATCACGTTCAGCGGTGCGCCGCGCAAGGTCGCGACGCCGCGCACATGCGGGTGGCGGTTAGGCAACTTGGTCAGGGTTGGACACGGAATAATCTCATTAACCTTGAGCAGGTTGATTCCCAGCAAACGACCACTATGCAGCCGAAACAACAACAGCGACAATCCATCGGTCAATGCTGCACTCATTCCCTACTCTCCTTAACTCGAATTCTGCGTTTGCCGGCTGAGCCTTGCCAGCCATTGCAGCGACAACGCTTCAGCCCAGAAAGGCAACGATCTGTTCGGCCTCGAAAGGCCAGTTCAACTCCGCGCCGGTATCAACCCGGCGCAGCACCGGAATACTCAACGCGTATTGCTCAACCCACTCTTCGTGCTCGGCAATATCGATCAACTCAACCAACAAGCCATGCTCCACAAATGGGATCAGCATGGCCTCGGCCACTTCACACAAATGGCACCCAAGGGTGCCGAACAACTGACATTCAGGGAGCATCAGCCTCCCCTCCACTGACAAATCAACAGGCTTGCAGTTTAGCACTGCAGACCCCGCCGGCACTGCACCAACCGGGCTGATAATAGTGAATACAACCCGCCTTAATAATCAGCAGCGGTGATGCGAATCAAACAAATCTGATTTAAATACTCACATCATCTTGCGGCGCATTAATGGTTGATTAATGCCAGATTTCGCTAACGCTACAGCGCCGTGCAACAGGACTGAATAACTCACTGTTGCCGTCTGATCAGACTCATCTGAATAGCGCTACTTACATATGTGTAGCGGCCCGAACCAATAAAACTTTAATCGCTGATAATTGCAGTAACTTGTGCGCTAACTGTCACAGCCCCACGCTAGAGCCGGCGGTGCCTGCAGGCAACGACCTACCAGTCATCAGATGACTGCTTGATTAGCGCATGCTCACTACTAAAGTCTAAATGTCAGTGATTTCAACCCGTGTTTTATTTCAGTGCGTGATAGATGGGCCATAAATAACAAGACCTGCACACACCATCGTGGAGAAAATAATAATGCGTACAACTTCTCTCGCCCGCGCTGTGGCTCTCGCCACATTAGGGGCCAGCATGACGTTACCCACTCTTGCCCATGCTGAATTTATCAAGGACAGCAAGGCCAGCGTAGAGCTGCGTAACTTCTATCTGAACCGCGGCCTGCGTGATACCACGCCGGCACAGCAGAGCAAACGTGAAGAATGGGCACAGGGCTTCCTGTTCAAAGCTGAATCGGGCTATACCGAAGGCACCGTCGGCTTCGGCCTTGATGCGTACGCAGGGCTGGGTCTGAAACTCGACTCCTCGCCAGATCGTGCAGGCACCAACCTGCTGCCGGGCAGTTTTGGCAACAAGGCACCGGATGATTACTCGGATGGTTTTGTCACCGGCAAAGTTAAAATCTCCAAGACGGTCGGTAAAATCGGCGGCCTGACGCCCAAACTGCCAATCCTCTCTGCCAACGACTCCCGCCTGCTGCCGCAGACCTTCCTCGGTGGTCACATCAACTCGATGGAAATCGAAAACCTGACCTTTGATGGCGGTATCATCAAAGAGCTGAATCAGCGCGATTCGACCGACTTCGAAGACCTCAGCATGACTGGCGGTGGCAAGCGCAATATCACCTTCGGCAGTGGAGGCAATCAGGGTGATGACCTGAACTTCGCCGGGTTGTCGTACAAATGGAACAACCTGACCACCACCTATAACTACGGCCAACTGGAAGAGCTGTACACGCAGCACATCTTCAACGTTGTGCACGTACTGCCGATTGCCGACAAACAGAGCCTGAAAACCGATCTGCGCTATGCGCGTTCCAATGACGACGGCTCAACCAACGTCGACAACGATGCCTACGGCGCAATGTTCACCTACGCGCTGGGCTCTGCCAGCATGGGCCTGGGTTACCAGAAAATGACCGGCGATACCGGTTACGCCTATGTCAGCGGCAGTGACCCGTTCCTGGTCAACTATGTACAAATCGGCGACTTTGCCAACAAGGATGAAAATTCATGGCAGGCGCGGTTTGACTACAACTTTGCCGGCGTGGGGATTCCCGGCCTGACCTTTATGACGCGCTACCTGACCGGAGACAATATCGACCTGATCACCACCCCCGGCGAAGGCAAGGAGTGGGAGCGCAACACGGATATCGCTTACGTGATTCAGGAAGGCCCGGCGAAAAATCTCGGGTTTAAATGGCGTAACGCGACCGTGCGCAATAACTTTGCCAACGACCTGGACGAAAACCGTCTGATCATCAGCTACACCCTGCCGCTGTATTGATCGCAGGGCGTTAGTTAAAGGTATGGCCAAAATCCACGGGGAAATTAGCGTGGGTTTTGGCCACTACCTGCAAGCCCAGACACCGCAATCGGTCTGATCCGGCAGGAGACTCCTACCGGACCAAAGACGCGCTAGATATTCATCACGTTAAGAACACGCGATGCCGCGCTGTCATCAATCTTCAAGCTGGCGAAATCAAACAGGTTGCGGTCCGCCAACTGTGAAGGCACCACATTGCCCAGCGCACGGAACATGATTTCGGTGCGGCCAGGCGATTTGCGTTCCCACTCCTGAAGCATTTCCTTGACCACCTGACGCTGCAGGTTTTCCTGCGAGCCGCACAGGTTGCACGGGATGATCGGGAATTCCTTGAGCGTCGAGTAGGCTTCAATATCCGCCTCGTTGCAGTACGCCAGCGGGCGAATCACCACGTTCCGGCCGTCATCGGCGAGCAACTTCGGCGGCATGGCCTTGAGCGTGCCGCCGTAGAACATGTTCAGGAAGAACGTCTCAAGGATGTCATCACGGTGGTGCCCAAGCGCCATTTTGGTTGCACCAATTTCATCGGCAAAGGTGTACAGCGTGCCGCGACGCAAGCGTGAGCACAGCGAACACGTGGTCTTGCCCTCCGGGATTTTCTCCTTGACCACCGAGTAGGTGTCTTTCTCGACGATGTGATACGGCACACCGATCGACTCAAGGTAGGCAGGAAGCACATGCTCAGGGAAACCCGGCTGCTTTTGGTCCATGTTGACCGCAACAATCTCGAACTTGATCGGCGCCACTTTCTGCAAATGCAAAAGCACATCCAGCATGGTGTAGCTGTCCTTGCCGCCCGAGAGGCACACCATGACCTTGTCGCCGTCTTCGATCATGTTGAAGTCGGAGATCGCTTCGCCAGCCTGACGACGCAGACGCTTTTGCAGTTTGTTCTGATTGACCGAGAGGGTGCCCATGTACGCAGGAGTCCGGAGTTAGGTGCTAAAGGCGGGCATTTTACGCAGAAACCGCGACAGACCCCAGCCCATTAATCAGGATTCAGCACTTATTGCCCTCCCCGGCACGGCGAGTGGCTCTGGTCGGCAGCATTTTGGGTGAAAGTATTTCGCCTGAAAATGTGCCGCAGCTGGTATTTTTCACGCGGTTTCACTGGCCAATAAGCTGTAAATGCTAGGCTCAAGGCATGACTGAAGATTTAGATCCACGCCTTGAGCTATCGGAGCAGGTGCACGCACTGCTGCTCGAAACGCCCGCTGGGCTCAGTGAATATGCCCTGATCCAGTTGCTCAAAGAGCGCCACTCAAGCCACATCCCCAACCTGCCGCTCACCGATAAGCTGGTGCTTTTTCGCACCCACTTTCTGGTTTTCAATGCGCTCTACATTCTGCGCGACCTGCTCTGGGCCGAGCAAAGCGGCGCGCTGCTGATCAGCCCGCTGCACATCGAACTGCAAGCGTACAGCAGCGGTGCACGTGCGCTCAGCGAGCATGACCCTTTGCGTGAGTACTATCTGGATCTGAACAACTTGCGCGACACCGACGAGGCCGAGGTCGAAAAGCTGCTAACCAGTTTCTGGACTCGTATCCGCGGCGGCGATGAGAAAATTGCCGCACTGGAATTGTTCGAGTTGCATGAAGCCAAACACGCCCTCGACCTGAGCACCATAAAACATCGCTATCGTCAGCTGGTCAGTCAGCATCACCCGGATCGCGGCGGCAATACAGAGCGGTTGCAGACCATTAACAAGGCGATGGAAATACTACAGCGCTATTACAGCTAGCGTTCAAATACCAATTTGCTCTAATCAGCTGGCCTCTTGTTTGTTAATCCGGTGCCATACTGCGTCATACGGTCGCAGTTGATTTGGCCCGTACTCGGTTTTGCTGCCTACGCAACCCGAGCGCTCCGCCGGGGGGCGACCGCATAAAAAGAGGAGGTGCCTGGTATGATCCACCACGTTTGGGGGCTCTTCACCCATCCCGACCAAGAATGGCAAGAAATTCGTGGCGAGGAAGAAAGCATTAGCCACATGTATCTCACCCACGTCCTGATTCTCGCGGCGATCCCCGCGATTTCAGCCTTTATCGGTACCACCCAGGTTGGCTGGTCGATAGGCGGACGAACACCGGTGATGCTCACCGAAGGCAGTGCAGTTTCAATGGCCATCATGAGCTACCTGGCAATGCTTGCAGGGGTTGCAGTGATGGGGGCATTCATTCACTGGATGGCGCGTACATACGACTCCAGCCCGAGCTTCGCCCAATGCGTAGTTTTTGCGGCTTACACTGCAACCCCACTGTTCATAGGAGGTTTGGCGGCACTTTATCCGCACTTGTGGCTGGGCATGCTGGTGGGTACCTGCGCCATTTGTTACACGGTTTACCTGTTGTATGTGGGCATACCGACCTTTATGGGCATCCCGTCAGATGAAGGCTTCATGTTCTCAAGCTCGGTGCTTGCAGTCGGTCTGGTCGTGCTGGTGGCGATGATGGCCAGCGCCGTGATTCTCTGGGGGCTGGGCGTAGGTCCGGTGTACACCAACTAGTTATAAAACCTTTTCAACGAAACCACCTGCGGGTGGTTTCGTCGTTTTAGGCTGCCAGCAACCGCAAGCTTGGGCATAATTGACAGGTACTCACTCACTGCTGGATACCATGCCCGAACAGATTCTCGCCCGCGTCGAAGCCTGCTACCAGCAAGCAGAAGCCTTCTTCAAAAAACCATTTTTGCGCCCCGAGGTCAGCTTCAAACTGCGCGGGCAAAAGGCCGGCGTTGCCCACCTCACAGAGAACAAATTGCGTTTCAACCCCGAGTTGTACCGCAATAATCGTGAAGACTTCCTCAAGCAAACCGTCGCCCATGAAGTGGCGCACCTGATTGCCCATCAGCTCTTTGGCTTGAGCATTCAGGCCCACGGTGAGGAATGGCAATTGATCATGCGCGGGGTCTACGAGTTACCGCCCAATCGCTGCCACACCTACGAGGTAAAACGGCGTAAGGTCAACCGCTTCATCTACCGCTGCGCGTGCCCGGCGCCTAAAGACGAGTTCCCTTTCTCGGCGCAGCGTCATGGCTTGGTCAGCAAAGGCCGGCGTTATTTCTGCCGGCGTTGCAAGGCAACACTGAACTACAGTGGCGAACAACGCATCGAATAATCGTCATCCTGCTCACTTAGGCTGGCAGTAAGCACCCTGCAACCCACTGGTGTGCGGGCACGCCTCTCTTCAGACAAGGATCTGCCGATGATTGAATCCATCCTGCTAACGGCTGCGCGCCTGACCACGTTTGCCCAGAGCACGCTACTCACCAGCGCCAGCGGCTTTTACTTTGAGCGCGATGAACGCCTGTTTCTGGTGACCAGTCGCCACGTCGTCAGCGAGACCGGGCACAATCCGGATCGGCTCGAAATAGAGATTCATACCAATGCCGAGAACATGGCCGAGTCCACCGGTTTCTCGATCCCGTTGTATCAGAACGGCAAAAGTATCTGGCGTCAGGCTCAGGATGGCACCGGCGATGTTGATGTCGCAGTCATAGAACTTGATCGAAGCGCCCTGCCCGCCAGCATGGTTTATCGCGCGTTCAAACCCGAGCATCTGGAATACTCCGAAGAGCAGGCCGAGGTCGGCAATTCTTTATTGGTGGTGGGCTTTCCGCTGGGCTTTCACGACACCCTGCACCACTTGCCAGTCGTACGTCAGGCAACTATTGCCTCATCTTTCGGCCTGCGCTTTCAGGGCCAGGGTTACTTCCTCAGTGACGCCCGCACGCACCGCGGTATCAGCGGTGCCCCGGTGGTGATGCGCACGCAAGAATCTGCTGCACTCGGCGGCCTACCGTACATTCTGCTCGGCATTCACTCGGCGCGGCTGGATGTCGGCACCCGCGACCTGCACGCCGATGAGGCGCTGGGGCTTAATTGCAGCTGGTATGCCGATATCCTTATGACGTTAACCGAGAACTGATCTGCTCAGGCGACTGCCCCGGAGGCTTTCAGCTCACTGATTTGCGCCTCGCTGTAACCCAACGCCTGCAACACCGCCACCGTATGTGCACCGACTGCTGCGCCAATATGGCGCGGCTGCGGCAAGCCGGCAGAGAACTTTATCGGGCAGGCGATCTGGGTCTGGCTGTGTTCAGCGTCTACTGGCACCTGCACGGTCACTCCGCGCGCTTTGAGCTGCGGATGCTCGACCGCCTCGCTGATTTTGAGCATGGGTTCGACGCAGGCGTCGAGTGCCGCAAATACCTCGCACCACTCGGCAAAGTCACGTTTCTCGAACTCAATCTCAATCGCCCGCTTAAGTTTGGCCTGATCTTCGGGTTTCGGCGACAAGCCCATGCGCGCCAATTCAGGCTTGCCGATGGCCTCACAGAACTGTTGCATGAACTGCGGCTCCAGACTGCCGACAGAGAACCAGCGACCATCACGGCTGCGGTAATAATCGTAGAAACTGCCGCCATTGAGCACCTGATTCTGCATATCCGGCTCGACTCCGGCCGCGAGGAATCCGGCCCCCGACATACCGTGCAGGCTGAATGAGCAGTCGGTCATGCTGATATCAACATGCTGCCCTTCCCCACTGACCTGACGCTGGATGACCGCCGCCAGCAGTCCCATCACGCCATGCAACGATCCGCCGGCGATATCCGCCAGCTGCACGCCCAACGGCAGCGGCCCGCTCTCTTGGCGTCCGGTGTAACTGGCCACACCAGACAACGCCAGGTAATTGATATCGTGACCGGCGCGCGCTTTGAAAGGGCCGGTTTGACCGTAACCGGTGATCGACACGTAAATCAGCTTGGGGTTGATGGCTTTGAGCGCCTCATAGCCAAGCCCCAGTTTCGCCATCACACCGGGACGAAACTGCTCCAGCACAATGTCGTACTCACTCACCAACTGCTTGACCAGCTCAACCGCCTGCGGCTTTTTCAGATCCAGAGCAATGCTGCGCTTATTGCGATTGAGGTAGGCGTGGCTGGCCGAAACGCCGTCTACATGCGGCGGCAGAACGCGAACTAAATCAGCCCGTGTCGGCGACTCGACACGCAGTACCTCGGCGCCCATATCGGCCAGTAGCAGCGAGGCAAATGGCCCTGGCAACAGGGTCGAAAAATCCAGAATTTTCAGTGAAGCCAACGGCCCGTTCATGGCGTTTCCTTGGTTCTGCCCATACGTTTACGTACAGGCTGGATAAAGACATCGCGTGCAATCCGATAAGGGCAAGGTTGCGTCAGTGTGCAATCGCGCAGCAGCAAATCAACCGCCGATGTAACGACTGACGAATTCCTCTTGCGGCAAGCCTGCGTTGAAACATGCAAACCTTTCAATAGCATCGGTGCGCTCTGCACAGCAGATTAGGCGGCGCAGCGCACTCACTCAATGACTCATCTGCTCAGGCTCGATTGACGCATTCGTTCAGGCGATAATGGCCGCCGCGCAATCCAGGCATTGGCGCTGGCGCTGGCTTAATCACCCCGCAATGGTTGAAAATACCCGCCATCGCCCGAACCCACCGAGTTGCAAGACCGCAGCTCACTGCAAAATTTTACCGACAACGGAGGATCCATATGCGCTCTGAACGAGCCCCGACCTACAGCCCACTTCCCGCAAAGCTGGTTGGCGCATTGATGCTGATAGTGGGAATTGTCCTGCCGAGCGCTGGGATTTATCTGGGCTTGCTCGAACAATCATGGTTCTTTCTGGCACACGCCTTATTTTTTGTAATCACCAGCGTGCTGCTGTTCAAAACCCATCCGGGCGCTATCGCGGTCTATGCCCTGGGCATGATTATCTGCACCGCTTGGGCCGTTGCCGAAGTGCACCTCGATCAAATGCGCCTGCTGCCGCGCCTGACCATGTGGTTCGTGTTTGGCCTGATCTTGCTGCTGCCCTGGGTGCGTCGCCCGCTGCACCCAAAAGTGGCTCCGGTAGCGGTTTTGCTGCTGACGCTGGCCGTGGTGACCACCGCAACGGTCGCGGTGCTGAGCCAGCTGTACATGATGAATATTCTGCCCTGAGCCGAACCGTCCGTGGCTTATCGTGACTGCGGCTGCATCCCCCGCAAAATCCCGCAGCACGCGCACGCATCCGCCGCAGTTGCCGGCAAATATGCCAACACCCTTGTTGCAAGCACATCCGCATGGCTAAGATCGCAGGGTTTTAACCCGAGATAGACGAATGCGCGAGCGCTCCATTGCCAGTCATTTCGTGCGAGCCGCCTTGCGCGGCGCCGAGATGCACGGCCACGATTGCCACCGCTTGCTGCGTCAGTTGAATATTCAGCCGGCACTGCTTGAGGAGCCGCGTGCGCGATTGGCGCCCGAGCAATTCACCCAATTGATTCGCCTGTTGTGGGAAACCCTCGACGACGAATATCTGGGCTTTGGCGTACAACGCAGCCGACGCGGCACATTTGCGATGATGTGCCACGCAATCATCAACTGCCGTTCACTGGAAAAAGCCCTCAGCCGGGGGGCATTGTTTTACGGCCTGTTTGCCGACGCACCCGCAATCACCCTGAATATTGTGGGTGACAGCGCCGAGTTGAGCGTGGATGGCAGCCAACTGAATGACCCGGATCACTTTCTGCTCGAAAGCCTGCTGGTGATCTGGCATCGGCTGGGCAGTTGGCTGATCGGCCAGCGCATCACGCTCGAGCATGTCAGCTTTGCCTACAGCGAACCCGCACATGCCAGCGAGTACGAGCTGTTATTTCCCTGCCCACGGCAGTTTTCAGCCGCGCACACGACGCTGCGTTTTCATCGGCGTTACCTGAACATGCCGTTGTTGCAGGATGAACGCACCCTCAAGCATTTCCTGCTGCGCTCACCGGCAGACTTGCTCGCCCGCCCGCACGGCGGGCACACGTTGGGCAGCCAGATTCGGCGCTTGCTCGGCCGCGATTGCACGCAATGGCCAGACCTTGAATGCGTGGCCAAACACCTGCACATGAGCCCGCAAACCTTGCGCCGGCATCTGCGCGAAGAAGGTTGCAGCTTTCAGGAGCTAAAGGATCAACTGCGCCGTGACCTGGCGATTTATCACCTGGGGCGCGACGAACTTTCTATTCAGGCCATCGCCGAGCAGTTGGGTTTTTCCGAACCCTCGGCGTTTCACCGGGCCTTTAAAAAATGGACAGGCCTTACGCCCGGGAACTACCGCGCGCAGGAATCCTGAGACGCTTACAAGCGTCGTGCGCGCCAGGCGGCGACGATGAACAAGCACGCCAGCACACCGAGCAATGGCAACCAGCCAAAATGCTGCCAAACATAACCGGCCGCGTAACCCACCACACTCGAGCCCAGATAATAGGCGCACAGATACAGCGCCGAAGCCTGCGCCTTGGCGCCGTTGGCACGCTGACCGACCTGGCCGCTGGCCACTGCATGGGCCGCAAAGAACCCCAGCGTAAACAGGCCCAAGCCGATAACCACAGCAAACAGATGGGTCGAGGCGCAGAGCAAGACGCCCACCAGCATGATGCCGATGCCACTTTGCAGCACTTGGCGAGCACCGAAACGTGGCACCAGACGCCCTGCCCAACCGGCGCTCAAAATGCCCATCAGGTACACCGTGAAGAGCATGCCGATAACCGTTGAGGAAAGATTGAACGGCGCGGCGGCCAGGCGAAATGCAACGTAATTGAACAGCGCGACAAAGCCGCCCATCAGCAAGAACGCCAACGAGAACAGGCAGCGTAAATCACGGTTTTGCAGGTGCATGGCAAAGTTGTTGAGCAGGCCGCGAACCGATAATGGCTGCGCGTGGAAATGCCGTGAAGGCGGCAGCAGCCAGGCAAAGCTGATCAGCGCCAGCACACCCAACACACCGATCCCGCCCAGCGCCCAATGCCAGCCACCGAGGTCACTTAACAGACCTGCCAAAAGCCGCCCCAGCAGACCGCCCAATGCCGTGCCGCCGATGTACAGCCCCATCGCTGCGGGCAGCGCTTGCGGGTCGAACTCCTCGCCAACATAGGCCATCGCCAGCGCGGGCAATCCGCTCAAGGCCAGGCCGAGCAGCGCGCGAAACAGCAACAACAGGTCCCAGCTGGTGACGAATGCGCAGGCAATTCCCAGCACACTGGCAATCCCTAATGCGCCCAACATCACCGGCTTGCGGCCCCAGCTTTCGGCCAGCGCTCCCGACACCAGCAGGCACAGGGCCAAACTCATCGTGGTGAGCGATAACGCCAGACTGCTGGTGGCAGCCGACACCGCAAACTCTTCAGCCAGCAACGGTAATAACGGCTGCACGCAATAGAGCAATGCGAAGGTCGCAAATCCTGCACAGAACAGCGCCAGAGTTGCCTGGGTATAGGCGCGGGTTCCTTGTTTCAGGTGGTGTGATTCGGGCATTGACTGATCCATTGATAGAGATCACTTAGGGCAGGATTCAAGCCGCTAATTATGACCGAAAGTGGCGCGCCAGTGGGCGTCTCAATGGCTCATGGGCAACACCGGAGGTGCAAATAGCCTGCCCTGTAGCGAGTTTCATGCAGACCGTTTGTCGGTGATCAGGCAGGCCAATCGATTTTTCCAAAGGGGCAACTAAGCTGATAACAACAGCAAACGGAGTCTGACTACATGGACCAGACGAATCAAAATAATGCTGACAAAGGCAAAGAAACGCGCCTGTTTCTATTCCTGATTATCTGCCTGTTTCCCGTTCTCGCCGTTGCCATTGTCGGTGGCTATGGTTTTTTTGTGTGGTTCTTGCAAATGCTCGTGGGGCCTCCCGGTCCGCCCGGTTGATAGCAACCGAAAGCGCCCTACACATTGCGGAGCATATCCATGCAAGAAACCCTGCACATAGCCAGTTTACTGGTGCACGCACGCCCCGAATTATTCGCGCAGGTGAAAGCCAACCTGCGCCTGTTGTCTGACCTCGAACTGCATCAGGAGAGCCCGCTGGGCAAGCTGGTGGTGGTTATCGAGGCGGAAAACGAAAGCCAGATTCTTAAGCGTATCGATCAAATCAGCAATCTGCCGGGTGTGCTCAACGCCGCTCTGGTCTATCACGAAATACTCTCCCCGGAAGGAGAATCCCAATGAGCATGACCCGTCGCGAGTTTGCCAAAGCCCAGGCCGCTGCAATTGCCGCAGCAGCTGCCGGGATGCCGATTGTGACCTCGGCAAGCAATCTGGTTACTGAAGCAGACATGACCACCCTTGAATGGAACAAGGCACCCTGCCGCTTCTGCGGCACCGGGTGCAGCGTGATGGTCGCCACCAAAGACAATCATGTCGTGGCCACCCACGGTGACGTCAAGGCCGAAGTCAATCGCGGCCTCAATTGCGTCAAAGGCTACTTCCTGTCGAAGATCATGTACGGCGTCGACCGCTTGACCAAACCGATGCTGCGCATGAGCAACGGCCAGTACGACAAGCAAGGCGAGTTCGTCGAGATCAGTTGGGACCAGGCCTTTGACATCATGGCCCAGAAGTACAAGGAAACCATCAAGGTCAACGGGCCTGAATCGGTCGGCATGTTCGGTTCCGGGCAATGGACGGTGTGGGAAGGCTACGCCGCCAACAAACTGATGAAAGCCGGATTTCGCAGCAACAACATCGACCCTAACGCGCGTCACTGCATGGCCTCGGCGGTTATGGGCTTTATGCGCACCTTCGGCATGGACGAGCCAATGGGGTGTTACGACGACATCGAAGCCACAGACGCCTTCGTGCTGTGGGGCTCAAACATGGCCGAGATGCACCCGATTCTGTGGAGCCGGGTCACTGACCGGCGCCTGAGCCACCCCGAGGTCAAGGTGGCCGTGCTCTCGACATTCGAGCATCGCAGCTTTGAGCTGGCCGATATTCCGATGGTGTTCACCCCGCAAACGGATTTGCTGATTCTCAACTACATCGCCAATCACATCATCGAGTCCGGCGCAGTCAACCAGGACTTTGTCAGCAAGCACACCAAGTTTGCCAAGGGCACCGACGACATCGGCTACGGCCTGCGCGCCGATAATCCGCTGGAGATGCAGGCCAAAAACGCCGACAAAGCCAACACCTGGACCGACATCTCACTTGAGCAGTTTGCTGAATTCGTCAAACCCTACACACTGGACCGTGCGGCCAAGGAAAGCGGCGTTCCGGCTGAGCGCCTGCAAGCACTGGCCGAGCTCTACGCAGACCCGAAACGCAAAGTCGTGTCGTTCTGGACCATGGGTTTCAACCAGCACACCCGTGGTGTGTGGGCGAATAACATGGTCTACAACATCCACCTGCTCACCGGCAAAATCAGTGAGCCGGGCAACAGCCCATTCTCCCTGACCGGCCAACCGTCAGCGTGCGGTACGGCCCGCGAAGTCGGCACGTTCTCCCACCGCCTGCCAGCAGACCTGGTGGTGAATAATCCCAAGCACCGCGAAACCGCAGAAAAAATCTGGAAAGTCCCGGCCGGCACCATTCAGGAAAAACCAGGCTTTCACGCCGTGCAACAGAGCCGCATGCTCAAGGACAACGTGCTCAAAGTGTATTGGGCAATGGCCAGCAACAACATGCAGGCCGGCCCCAATATCATGCAGGAAACCTTGCCGGGCTGGCGTAATCCCGACGCCTTCGTGGTGGTTTCCGACCCGTATCCGACGGTGTCAGCGCAGGCAGCCGACTTGATTTTGCCGACCGCCATGTGGGTGGAAAAGGAAGGCGCTTACGGCAACGCCGAACGCCGCACGCAGTTCTGGCATCAGCTGGTTAGCGCGCCCGGCGACGCCAAGTCCGACCTTTGGCAGTTGATGGAGTTTTCCAAGCGTTTCACCACTGATGAAGTCTGGCCTGCCGAACTGCTGACAAAAGCGCCGGAGTTCAAAGGTAAAACGCTGTTCGATGTGCTCTACAAAAACGGCAATGTCGACAAATTCCCCAGTGAAGACCTGGCCGAAGGTTACCTCAACGATGAGGTCAAGGCGTTTGGCTTCTATGTGCAAAAAGGCCTGTTCGAGGAATACGCCACCTTCGGGCGCGGCCACGGCCACGACCTTGCCCCATTCGATGATTACCACGTCGCACACGGCCTGCGCTGGCCGGTGGTGGATGGCAAAGAGACCCGCTGGCGTTATCGCGAGGGGCTGGACCCCTATGTCGAGAAAGGCAGCGAGGTGCAGTTTTATGGCAATGCCGACAACAAGGCGATCATTTTCGCCCTGCCCTACGAGCCCGCGGCCGAGTCTCCGGACGAGGAATATCCATTCTGGTTATGCACCGGTCGGGTGCTTGAGCATTGGCACACCGGCAGCATGACCCAGCGCGTGCCGGAACTGCACAAGGCCGTACCGGATGCCGTGGTGTATATGCACCCCGAAGATGCCAAGGCGATGAATGCCCGACGCGGCAGCGAGGTCAAGGTCATCAGCCGGCGTGGTGAAACACGTGCCCGGATTGAAACACGCGGGCGCAACAAACCGCCTCAGGGTCTGGTTTTCGTGCCGTTCTTCGACGCCAGAAAACTGATCAACAAAGTCACCCTGGATGCCACCGACCCGATCTCCAAGCAAACCGACTACAAGAAGTGTGCGGTGAAGATCGAACTGGTCAAAATGGCCTGAGGAATTCAGTCATGAGTTATCGCCTACTGCCGTTGATGCTGCTCGCTGTGTTCGGCCTGGCTGTTGCCAGCGACCTCAACTATCAACTCGATGCGCCGGCGCCGGATAGCCGGCGAGCCGGTGGCACCATCAGCGAAAGCCTGCCTGCGCCCGAACTGAGTGTGACCGAAAACAAAGACCTCAAACGCGAACGCAATTACCCCGAGCAGCCGCCGACCATTCCGCACAGTATTCGCGGCTATCACCTCGATAAAAACAGCAACAAGTGCCTGAGCTGCCACAGCCGCGCCAACAGCGAGCGCAGTCAGGCGCCGATGATCAGCATCACGCACTACATGGACCGCGACGGTCAGCCACTGGCGGCGGTATCGCCACGGCGCTACTTCTGCAATCAGTGCCATGTCACGCAAAAGAATGCCCCGACCCTGGTCGAGAATAACTTCGAAACCATCGACCAGTTACTGGAAAAGCAAGCCGCTGAAGCGGCGAAGAAACCCTAAGGAGAGGCGTCATGAAAGCATTGCTCGCCTTACTCAAGGACTATTGGGGCGTACTGCGTCGGCCCAGCGTGCATTACAGCCTGGGATTTTTGACCCTGGTCGGTTTTATTTCCGGAATTATTTTCTGGGGCGGATTCAACACGGCGCTGGAGGTGACCAACACTGAGGAGTTCTGCACCTCCTGCCATGAAATGCGCGACAACGTGTTTGTTGAACTCAAGGACACCATTCACTACAGCAACCGCTCAGGCGTGCGCGCCACCTGCCCGGACTGCCACGTGCCGCATAAATGGACCGACAAGATCGCACGCAAGATGCAGGCTTCCAAAGAGGTCTGGGGCAAGATTTTCGGCACCATCAACACCCGCGAGAAGTTTCTGGCTCACCGCCGCGAATTGGCCGAGCACGAATGGAAACGGCTCAAGGCGAATGACTCGCTGGAATGCCGCAATTGCCACAACTTCGATTACATGGACTTTACCAAACAGGGCAAACGCGCCACGCAAATGCACTCAACCGCACTGGCCAGTGGCGAGGCAACCTGTATTGATTGCCACAAGGGCATCGCCCACAAACTGCCCGACATGAGTGGCGTGCCTGGCTGGTAAATTCAGCGACACTGGTTCTTTACAGGATTGAATTTGCCGTGTGAAAGTCCTTATGCCGCTGTGCAATATATGCAGGCTGCGGCATAAGGACGTTTACGTTGGACATCTGGGTCTTCCTCGCCGTTATTCTCGCAGCCGCCTTGCACGCTGGCTGGAACGCACTGCTTAAAATCGGCCTCGATCGCTACCTGACCGCCTCGCTGATTCAGATAAGCGCTGGCATCGCGGCGTTGCTGGCAGCGCCATTCGTGGCCTTCCCGTCGAGCGCCGCGTGGCCGTGGATCGGCCTGTCCGCGTTGCTGCACATCGGCTACAACCGGTTTTTATCCTCGGCTTACCAACACGGCGATCTGGGCCAGGTCTACCCGATAGCCCGAGGCAGTTCGCCGCTGATTGTCGCTGCTCTATCGGTATTTTTGCTCCAAGATCACCTCAGCAGCGGCCAACTGCTGGGCTTGCTGATTCTGGTCGCCAGCATCTGGCTGATGGCCTTTTATGGCGGCAACCGCCACGCCCCGATGAATCGACCACTGCTGATCAACGCGCTGCTCACGGCGGCCTGCATCGCCGGCTATACCTTGAGCGATGCAGCAGGCGCGCGACTTAATCAGGATGCATTGTCCTATTCGATCTGGCTGTTCATCACCAACGGCGTGGTCACCGCACTGGTGCTGGCCCTGTTGCGCGGCCCAAAGGTGTTTCTCACATTGCGCGGCCATTGGCGTGACGGCTTTATCGGCGGCGTGATGTCGATGCTGGCTTACAGCATTGTGATCTGGGCCATGACGCAAGCGCCCGTGGCGCTGGTGTCGGCCATGCGCGAAACCAGCGTGGTATTTGCCCTGCTCATCGGCTGGCTATTACTCAAGGAAACCCTGCCGACTCGACGCCTCTTCGCCTGTGGCGCGATCATGGCCGGGGTCATGCTGATGAAGGTGTTCTGAGTCAATTGCCCGTTGAACCATTTGTTCTGTCGCCTCAGGCCAATCTGGCCAACCAGCCCCTGTAAACCCTACTTAAGCGACTGGCTTAGCCCGCCTGCGCCATGCAAAATACGCCAATGATCAATAGCCCCGAAATGCCCGCCTGTTGTAGCGACCTGAGTCAGCACTGGCCATTCCCGCAGCCGTTAACCGACGTGGTGTTGACCAGTTGCCACTTCGACCCTGCGCAATTGCTGGCAGAAGACTTTGCACGCTGCGATATCGCGCCGGTGCGCGGCGTCGCCAAGCGCCAGACCGAGTATC
>MDTG01302047.1_pt1 | contig 19201 bp, 19 predicted proteins | sample 811421 | NCBI WGS metagenome assembly MDTG01 (sample SAMN05326645, study PRJNA326480) | marine metagenome | isolation source: seawater | place: Pacific Ocean: South East | collected 2011
TAATTTTCTTGATTGTACCCCGTTGCTTATTGTCGGATTTCCCCACTAAGGAATATTCAAAAGTATAGGAATTTCCTTTGGTAGATAGAATTTTGATTTGAACTGGACGCTTATCTTGGTTGGACTTGGGGTTTATTTTGGTTAAAATACATTCACAATCGTTTATCCATCGAATGCGGGCAGAATCTACTTTTTTACCATAGGTCTCAATTTCCAAATTTTCTGTTCTGGAAAAATATGATGTTTTTATTTCACCCTTGATCAATGTTCTGAATTCAAAAGATCCGGTGTGAAAATTTTCACACTCCCTGTTAACAGAATAACAGGAATAAAACAAAAGTGATCCAAAACAGACCAATAATAAAAAATTATTTACTGGGTGTAAATCTTTCAAAACTTCCATCACTGTAAATGTAAATGATTTCTTTCGGAGACACCTTTTCTTCAGTTGGAATAGACGATTTGATTTGATTATTAATAATTTCAGGAATAGGATTCTCTGGCGGAGGAGTTTGTGATTTATCCTCAACCCCAACAGTTCCAAGTAAATGACTTTCGTTTTTTTTAGGATTAGGAATGCCCAGAATAAGCCACTCCAATGAGACTTCTTCAAATGTATCATAGACTTTCATCAAAAATTCCAAACTGGGTTTATTTCTTCCTGAAAGGATATGAGACATGGCAGAACGCTGCACACCTATCTTTGAAGCAAAACCAGCAGCTGAAAGCTGATTGTTTTTTCTGATTTCTTCTATTCGTTCGACAATTCCAGTTGTGTTTAACATTGTAAACAATTGAAAATACTTACTAATATATATAAAAAAAACAATAAATAATTAAAGATCCATTCACTAATATTAATAAAATGATTGTTTAAGTTAGTTCTATAAAATATTGAATTTTAATACTTTAGGTTTATATCATATATTGTTGTAAACAAATGTTTACAATTAGCCACCTACAATATTAAAAAACGTATAACATTGTAAATCTTTGATGTATAATATTGTAAACCTAGACTTGTTTACATTTGTAAAATATTTATTGATATGATTTCAAAAGATCGGTATTTGTCGCCTCAAAAATGGGATCTAATGCTAAAGGCTTTCTCTCATGAACTTCCAACAACTGTTATTGGTCATTCGGTTTTAAACCAACCTGTTTATGCACATCGTTTAGGAAGTGGTTCAAAGAAAGTACTGTTATGGTCTCAAATGCATGGAAACGAATCTACCACAACCCGTGCATTATTGGATTTATTTGCCCATTTATATACTCCAAACGGAGTAAAACTTCTAGAGGGGTTAACTATGATGGTCATCCCTCAACTAAATCCGGATGGAGCTTTATCTTATACACGTTTTAACGCAAATAATATTGACCTTAATCGCGATGCTTTAAACTTGTCCCAGCCTGAAAGCAGGGCTCTAAAGGAGGTTTTCGATTCATTCTCACCCGATTTTTGTTTTAATCTTCATGGTCAACGTAGTATTTTTGCAGCGGGTATAATGGGTAAGCCTGCTACACTGTCCTTTTTATCGCCTGCTGCTAATCCTCAAAGAAACCTTACCCCAGCCCGTATTCAAGCTATGAAATTAATAGCACAAGTAAACATAAATCTCCAGAAACACATTCCCAATCAGATTGGTCGCTATGAAGACACTTTTAATCCTAATTGTGTTGGAGATCATTTTACCTCTTTAGGCGTGCCTACTCTATTATATGAAGCAGGGCATAACGGCTTGGATTATGATCGCAATTTCACAAAAAAAATGATTTTTAATGCGCTTATATTTGGCCTGAATGCAATTGAAAATGGTAAATTTTTGAATCACTCAACAACAGAGTACCATCAAATTCCTGAAAATGAAAAAAATTATGTCGATATCATTATTAAGAACTTTGACATAAGGACTGTAAACGGTTTTTTCAAGAATCAAGAATTAGCAGTTGTTTATCAAGAAGAAAAAAAGGATGAGAGTGTATTTTTTGTGCCTGTATGTCATAGTTTTTCGAAAAAAATAGATTTACTGGCTCACCGTGTTATAAATGGAGATGGAATACTAAAAGCTAGTGAGATAGAATTTGCAGAAGGAAAAAGTATTGATATCTTCTAAAAAACCCTTTTTAGGTATTAAAATTTTAACAAAAACAACATTTTCTTAAACATTATTAAATTTTTGCTTAATTTCGAGCAAAAATCTATTAATTATGAATAAGGTGAAGTTAGATGAAGTTGATCATCAAATTTTGGACATACTTATAGATAACACCCGTGTTCCTTTTACGGATATTTCTAAACGTCTGTTTATCTCAGCAGGTACAGTTCATGTAAGGGTAAAAAAAATGGAAGAAGCTGGTATCATTAAAGGTTCCTCATTAAATCTGGATTATGTAAAATTGGGTTATTCTTTCATAGCTTACATTGGTGTTTACTTAGAAAGAACAAAAGTTATTAACGAAGTAATTAAAAGTCTTAACGACATTCCATTTGTTACAGTAGCACATATCACAACAGGCAAGTTCAACATCTTTTGTAAAGTAAGAGCTCATGACACTAATCATGCCAAAGAAATTATTTTTATGATAGATGATATAGAGGGTGTTTCAAGGACAGAAACCATGATTTCTCTTGAGGAAAGTATCAATGACAAAAAAAGATTAATGCACAGAATTTTTAATGAATTATAATCTCATTAATATACCTATAATATCTGATGGCTCGAAAACCTAAAATCGATAGATTTAACGAGAGTGTTCTCTCAAAATTTCAAATCTACAATAGCCTTTTTCTTACCCTTCCTTTTGATAGCATAAGAAATACATCTGTTCTGATCCCTGTTTTTGCTGATCACTGCAAGAATGGTTATGATCAAAAGTTAGATCCTCGTGAAATTACCTCTAGCTTTTTTAGTAGATACCTCCCCGAATACGACGAAAAAGAACAGATTGACCTGCTTTTTCGTTTTATACAATATATTGAACGTCAGGTAGTTCTCTTCGATGCTATTGAAGATTCTGCCTTTGGATTTGTCAATAATATGCATGGAAAAGGTACGATTCGACACATCAAAGAAGATGCATCCGACAATCTCAAATTAGATGAGCTAAAGGATTACCTCAACAGATTCAAAGTCAGAATTGTACTTACTGCCCATCCTACTCAATTTTATCCCGGCAGTGTCCTTGGAATAATCAATGACTTGTCTAAGGCTATAGATAATGGTGAGCTTGAAACAGTCAAGTTATTACTTACCCAATTGGGGAAAACTAAATTCTACAAAAAAACAAAACCTACACCCTTTGATGAGGCCATTAGCTTGATCTGGTATTTAGAAAATGTATTTTATCATTCTGTCAGTACCATTTACACCTATATCCAAACGCATATTTTCAATAAAGCAGAATTGGACAACTCCATTTTTGACTTTGGGTTTTGGCCTGGAGGTGACCGAGATGGAAATCCATACGTTACCCCTGAAATTACACTTAAAACAGCAGAAAGTCTTAAGATTTCTATTCTGAAAAATTATTTTAAGGAGGTGAAGAAGATGAAAAGAAGCCTTACTTTTAATGGCTTGGAAGAGAGACTCGATGCTCTTGAAAGTGATTTATATGCTACTTTATATTCAAAAAACAAGCCTAGTTATTTCAATATAGAATACTTTGAAAAGGTGTTAGACGAAATACATCAAATCATAGTCAACCAAACTGAAGGCCTTTATGAGTCTTTGGTTTTGGATTTAAAACATAAATTAAAAATATTTGGATTCCACTTTGCAAGCCTTGATATTCGCCAAGATTCTAGAATCCACAAACAGGTGTTCGATGAGATTTTTTCTCATCCTGATATCAGGAAGTATGTAAAAGGTTTGCCTGAAAATTTTATTGAATTGGATACTGCTTCCAGACATAACATTTTGACCAAGCTAAATGGAAACGTTCCTACTGAGATTTTTGAAACAACCATAACCAAGGAGACATTGGGAAGTATTCGTGCTATGCGGATCATCCAGGAAAATAATGGTGAAAGAGGTTGTAATCGTTATATCATAAGTAATTGTCAGACTATCGATGACATCTTAGAATTGTTTGCATTGCACAAAATATCTAACTGGGATCAACCTTCGGTCGACATCATTCCGCTTTTTGAGACCATTCCAGACTTGAAGGTTTGTGAAAAAATTATGAAAAACCTCTACGAAAATAAGCAATATAGAAAACATTTGGATTACCGTGGTAACAAACAAACAGTAATGCTTGGTTTTTCTGATGGTACTAAAGACGGAGGTTATTTAATGGCTAATTGGTCTATTTATAAAGCGAAAGAAGACCTCACTGCATTGTCTAAACGTTACGGCATTAACATTGCCTTTTTCGATGGAAGAGGAGGTCCACCTGCAAGAGGAGGAGGGAACACCCATGAGTTTTATGCATCAATGGGAAAAAAAATTCAAGCCGATGACATACAGCTAACTATTCAAGGACAAACTATTAGCTCTAATTTTGGCACCAATGATTCCTGTCAATTCAACTTGGAGCAATTGCTCAGTTCAGGGATTCAAAATCAGGTATTCAATTCTGAGAGAAATGTGCTTTCTGACGAAAATAGGGAAACCATGAATCAACTTGCTGAAGAAAGTCACCAGTCTTATAAGAATTTTAAGAACTGTAAAGAGTTTATTCCATATTTGGAGGAGATGACTACTCTAAAGTATTACGCCAAAGCCAATATTGGAAGTCGACCTTCTAAAAGAGGGAACTCAAAAAAACTTGATTTTTCTGATTTAAGAGCTATTCCATTTGTTGGAAGTTGGAGTCAATCCAAGCAAAATGTTCCTGGATTTTATGGCGTTGGTACTGCACTCAAATCTTTTGAAGAGAATAATGAATTTGAAAAGGTAACCCAACTTTATCAACAATCTTCATTCTTTAGAACTTTGATTGCTAACAGTATGATGAGTTTGAGCAAGTCATTTTTCCCTCTAACTTCTTATATGCAAAACAATAAGCGTTTTGGACATTTTTGGAACTTAATACATGATGAGTTTAAATTAACTCAGGAGATGATTCTTAAACTAACTAGATTTGAAGAATTGATGGAAAACGAGCCTTCCGGAAAAGCTTCTATCAAAGTAAGAGAGGAGATAGTTCAGCCTTTACTTACAATTCAGCAGTCTGCCTTGATGACAATATTAGATTCTAAAAAATCTGGCGGAATGGCTGAAGAAAGAATAAAGTTATACGAAAAAATAGTAACACGCTCCTTGTTTGGAAATATCAACGCAAGTAGAAACTCTGCTTAGTCCCGTTTATAAAAATCGAAACCTTCCAAAAGGGTTTCGGATGGAACTTCAATATCGATTGCTGGTTCTCCAAGTGCATAAAGTAATACGAATTTTACTTTACTGTGACTATTCTTTTTATCATACTTTAGTAAACCTATTATTGCACTCAAATTTTCATTTGAAAAACTTACTTTCGGGAAAATTCTATGAAATACGTATTTAATATCTTCAGCAACTCTTAAATCAAGCCCACACACTTGGGTGGCCAAATAAGATTCGATTATCATTCCTATAGCGATAGCTTCACCGTGGAGAAGGCTGCTTGTTTTCGAATCGTTCAGGCAATGGGTTTCAATGGCGTGACCCAGTGTATGACCAAAATTGAGGATCTTTCTTAAGTTTGATTCGTATAGGTCTTCGTTAACTATTATGTTTTTTATTGAAACCGAATGATAGATATAATCTTCTATATATTCATCTGTCAATAACTTGTATTTCGATAATTTTTTGAAATACTCCTTGTCTCTTATGATACCATGCTTTAACATTTCAGCGTATCCACTCTTATATTCTTTTTCTGGTAAGGTTTTCAAATATTGAACGTCAATGATTACCATTTTGGGATGGGTAATGATTCCGATTTGGTTTTTTAAACCTCTAAAATCAACCCCTGTTTTTCCTCCCACAGAAGCATCTACCATTGACAATAAGGTTGTGGGAACATTAACAAAATCAATACCTCTTTTGAAGGTTGCAGCTACAAATCCTCCTAGGTCTGAGACTACGCCTCCTCCCAAATTTATTAAAAGGCTTTTTCGATCAGCTCCCAAATCAGAAAGCTGTTGCCAGGCCAACTGGCATGTTTTCAGGTGTTTGTTTTCCTCGCCTGCATTAATTTTAATTACACTTGCGTTCTTTAATTTTGAAAAATTTTTTAAAAATAAAGGAAGGCAGTGCTTTTTAGTATAGTTATCTACCAAAATAAAAATGGAGGAGTAGAGCTTTGTTTCTAAAAATGAGTTGAGTGCAGGATATGCTTCATCAGAAAATAAAACCTTGAAACCTTTACCTTGAATTGCCGAAATTGCTTTTTTCATGCCTGTAAAAGTAAAAAATTAGATTGAATTTTTTCTCTTAAAAAATGATTAGCTCCGGTAATTTAGTCTAATAACTTCAACCGTCTTTTCGCAATTCTTTAACGTTATTGAAATGGGCTTTTTGTCCCAGTACCCATTTATAAAATATATTTTACAACTATCTTTTTGGGTGTTACTTTTTCCGAAATCAACATTTGCTTTGTTTAGAAAACCCTGAAAAGCAATAGAGTCAAATTCACGAGTTATCTTGTTTTGTGGTTTCCAAGCTTTTTTTGATAGATTACTGATTACTCTATCGTTGGGCCCATAATTACAAGTAGCTTTTTTGCCATTTAGAATAAGTGCTAAAAAAATCAAACCAATTGAAAATCCCATCATATAGAAACCCAGCCGATACATCAATTTCATATTTGATCTACATTTATGGTTCTTGTTTGATCTTCATTGATGCTGATAGTGACTTTAGTGTGAGGTGGTAACAATGGACTTATTATTTCCCCCCATTCAATAAGACATAAATTTTCAGATTCCAAATATTCTTCTGTACCGATATCCATTGCTTCTTCGATATTTTTAAGTCTGTAAAAATCAAAGTGGTAAACACCTCCTTTGCTTGCACTGATGTAATGATTGACAATGGAAAAGCTAGGACTTGAAATAGTGTCAGTTACCTGCCATTTCTTACATAGACTGGAAATCAGCGTAGTTTTTCCTGCTCCCATAGGACCGTTAAAACAAATGACATTGCTAAGTAAAAGCTCATCTAAATATTCGACTGCTTCTTCAATTTGCTTCAAATTAAAACGAAAGGACATATTACAAATTTAACACTATCGGGGACGCATGACAACAAAAGGTATAATCATTTCTTCCATAGATATTCCACCGTGTTGAAACGTATTTCGATAATGATTGGCATAATGATTGAAATTATTTTGATAAACAAAATACTGTTGTTCTCTTGCAAATATAAACTTGCTGTTGAGATTGGGTGCTGGTAATTTTATGCTTTTCGGGTCATTAACTTCCATTACTGATTTAGTAGGATAGCTCAAGCTTTGTCCCGTTTTGTAACGAAGATTTACGCTTAGTTCACGATTACCTTTGATTTCAAGTGATTGCTCAACATTAATTGTCCCATGGTCAGTAGTGATAATTAGATTAAAGCCCAGCTTTTTGGCATTTTGAATTATTTCAAGAAGTGGAGAATTTTTAAACCATGAAAGGGTAAGAGACCTGAAAGCCTTATTGTCAGAAGCCAATTCTTTAATTATCTCCATTTCAGTTTTGGCATGGGAAATCATATCTACAAAATTATATACTACCACCAACAAATTATCTTTTTGGTGATTGTTTAGTGACTTGGCCAATTCTCTTCCGGCTTTGATATTGGTAATTTTATAATAGCTGAACTGTGGCTTGATTCCATTTCTAAGTAATTGTGCTTTTAGGAATTCTGCTTCATTGAGATTTTTACCTCCTTCTTCATTTTCATTTACCCATAACTCAGGATGTTTTTTTTGAGCTTCAAGAGGCATCATTCCAGAGAATATTGCGTTTCTTGCATATTGGGTGGCAGTAGGTAGAATGCTAAAATAGGATATTTCCTCTTGCTTCTGGTAGTGATTTTCTATGATGGGAGCAATCATTTTCCATTGATCAAAACGCAGGTTGTCGATGACAAGCATTAGTGTTGTTTTGCTAGTCTCATTTCTAATTATGGGGAAGAGCTTTTTTTTAATTATTTGATGTGACATCAAAGGTCCAGATTCGTTAATAATCCATTTTTCATAGTTTTTTTCAATAAATTTGGCAAAAAGGCGATTGGCCTCTTTCATTTGATTTTGGAAAATTTCTAGCATTGCTAGATCATCTAGGCCCTCTAATTCCATTTCCCAGTAGAGCATTTTGATGTAAAAATTAGACCATTCTTCGTGTGTTTGAAGCTCATTAATGGATAATGAAATAATTTGAAATGCTTGTTGGTAATTGATAATAGTTTTCTCTGCAATCAAATTTTTGTGTTCAAATAATTTTTTGAGAGCAAGTAAAATTTGATTCGGATTTACTGGTTTGATCAAATAGTCGGAAATTTTAGATCCAATAGCTTCCTCCATTATTTGTTCCGCTTCATTTTTTGTAATCATGATTACGGGAAGATTGGGGTAATTTAATTTGATTTCGTTAAGGGTTTCTAATCCACCTAGCCCGGGCATGTTTTCATCTAATAAAACAACGTCAAAGACTTCATTTTGAAGCATTAATAGGGCATCTTGACCATTGTTGCATGCAGTGGTTAGATATCCCTTAGCTTTTAGAAATAAGAAATGGGGTTTAAGCAGTTCGATTTCATCATCCACCCACAAGATTTTGATTGGAGTCATTTTGTATATCTTTGAAGTAAGATTAACAATTTTGAATAAATAAAGATAACCCTTTTAAACGAGTCAGTTTAGAGTTTTATTCGTATTCGTTCTCGATTAATCTTTGAGATAATTCCAAACCATTTTTTTGTTTTTAATGAGGTTTTGTTAAAAGGCATATTAGTTATATCTAATAAAACCATCAGTAAACTAAAATGTTATTTAAATTATTGCGTAGTCTATTCGTAGTGATAATTACTAATGATTGTCCCTAATGCCTTGTCATTATTGACATTAGTTAATGGTTGATGTTTTGAAATTGAATGTTAACTTCTATAAATAGGAGGGTGGGAAACAAGTTTTACCCAAGGCCTAATCAACTCAATTGATCAATCACTTAAAAAACTTGAAGTTTTTATATATTTTTTTAATTAACAAGAACTTTTGTGCATTCAGCAGAAGTATTCTTTATGTTTTACTAGAAATCAGCATATAACTTAAATTTCATATTTTTGCAATAATGAAATTTACCGCTCAAGAAATAGCAACTCAACTTCAAGGAACTGTGGAGGGAGACCCTAATGCTGAGATTTTTCAACTGTCAAAAATTGAAGAAGCTGAAAAGGGATCCCTAACTTTTTTATCCAACCCAAAATACACTCCATTTATATATAAAACACAAGCCTCTGTAACCATCGTGAACCAGGATTTTGTTCCTGATGATGATTTATCCACTACATTGGTAAGGGTTAATAATGCGTATGACTCATTTACCAATCTTTTGGACTTCTATAACAAGGCAAAAACTGTCAAATCAGGTATTGCAGAATCTGCTTTAATAGATCGATCGGTTAAAATTGGAAAAAACTGCTTTATCGGTGAATCGGCATTTGTAAATGAAGATGTAGAGATTGCTGACGATGTCAAAATCTATCCTCAGGTTTATATAGGCAGTAATGTTTGTATTGGAGCTCGTACAATTATTTTTGCTGGTGCAAAAATATTGGAAGACTCTATTATAGGTAAAGATTGTATAATACATAGTGGAGTTGTTATTGGTTCAGATGGTTTTGGATTCGCACCACAGAAAAATGGAAATTATAAAAAAATACCTCAAACAGGAATAGTTGTTTTGGGGGATTGTGTTGAGGTTGGATCGAACTCAACCATAGATAGAGCAACATTGGGAGTTACTTCAATTGGAAATGGTGTTAAGCTTGATAATCAGATTCAGATTGCTCACAACGTTGAAATAGGAGATAATACTGTTATAGCTGCTCAGAGTGGAATTGCAGGATCATCCAAAATTGGTAAAAACTGTGTAATTGGTGGCCAGGTAGGAGTCGCAGGTCACATCAATATAGGAGATAATGTTAAAATTCAGGGCCAATCTGGAGTAATCAGTAATATTAAAGATAATTCAACTATACAAGGGACCCCTGCTTTTTCATACAACGACTACAATAAATCTTATGTTTATTTCAAAAACTTACCCAACATCGCAAAAGAAATAAACCGAATCATCAAAAAGCTTAACCTATGACGAAAAAAAAACCTAATCAAAGAACACTTAAAGAAAAGGTAGCATTAAACGGTGTTGGTCTCCATACAGGAAAAAGTGTTAGGATTACTTTTAGACCTGCTCCAGAAGACACAGGTTATGTTTTTGTAAGAACAGATTTAAATCCATCAGTAGAAATCCCTGCAGACGTTTGTTATGTGACCAATACAGATCGTGGGACTAATCTTGAAAAGGATGGTGCCAAGATCCAAACTTCAGAACATGTGTTGGCTTCTTTGGTAGGGATGGGTATAGACAATTGTTTCATTGAATTAGATTCTGCTGAATCACCTATAATGGATGGATCATCAAAATTTTTTGTTGAAGCAATTGAATCTGTTGGAATTGAAGAGCAAGAGAAATTTAGAGAAGAATATGTAGTAACAGATCTAATCTCTTTCAAGGATGATAAAACAGGAAGCGAGATTACCCTAATTCCTTCCGACGAATACCAAGTTACCGCTATGGTTGATTTCGAGACCAAGGTTTTGGGCACTCAAAATGCTTCATTGGATTCTATTATCGATTTCAAGGAAACCATTGCACCTTCCAGAACCTTTAGTTTTTTACACGAACTGGAGATGTTATTAGAAAATGGATTGATTAAGGGAGGTGATTTAAACAATGCTATTGTTTATGTGGACAAGCCTCTTTCGGAATATAATATGGAGCGTTTAAAAGAAGCTTTTGGCAAAGACAATATCTCTGTTCAACCCAACGGGATTTTAGACAACCTAAGCCTTCATTTTTCTAATGAAGCGGCCCGACATAAACTTTTAGATGTGATTGGAGATCTTGCCCTGGTTGGAGTTCCAATAAGAGGAAAAGTTTTTGCACATAAGCCTGGACACAAAGTAAATACTGATTTTTCGAGAAAACTCTCCCAAATTATCAAGCAAGAAAGACGTCAGAATGCTCCAAAAGTTGACCTTAATTCAGAGCCTCTTATGGATGTCAACGATATTATCAAAATTTTACCTCATCGCCCCCCGTTTCTTTTAGTAGATAAAATATTTGAACTTTCTGATACCCATGTTGTTGGTCTTAAGAATGTTACTATGAACGAACCTTTTTTTGTTGGTCATTTCCCTGGTGAGCCGTTAATGCCTGGTGTTCTTCAAATCGAAGCCATGGCTCAAGCAGGAGGGGTTCTATTGCTTAATACAGTGCCGGATCCAGAAAACTATATTACGCTATTTATGAAAATGGACAACGTCAAATTTAAAAAACCTGTAAAACCAGGTGATACGCTCGTTTTTAAATTGGAATTGATATCTCCTATTCGAAGGGGTATATGTCATATGAAAGGAATGACATTTGCCAATGGAAATCTAATGACTGAAGGTGAACTAATGGCGCAAATTATCAAACGCAAATAATAATGAAACAACCCTTATCTTATATTCACCCTGAAGCAAAAGTAGCCAAAAATGTAGTTATTGAACCTTTTACCACAATTGACAATAATGTAGAAATTGGTGAGGGAACATGGATAGGCTCTAATGTAACTATAATGGAGGGGGCTAGGATAGGAAGAAATTGTAACATCTTTCCAGGAGCTGTTATTGCAGCATTACCTCAAGATTTAAAATTTCAAGGGGAAGACACTTTGGCTTTTATAGGTGACAATACTACTATCAGAGAGTGCGTAACTATAAATAGGGGTACATCTGACCGTCAACTCACTAAAATAGGAGATAATTGTTTGATCATGGCCTATTGTCATATTGCCCATGACTGTTTTGTTGGCGATAACTGTATTTTTTCAAATAGCAGTACTCTTGCTGGACACATAACCATTGGCAATTATGTAATATTAGCTGGATTGGTTGCTGTTCATCAGTTCTCCACTATCGGAGATCACGCATTTATCGCAGGAGGATCACTGGTAAGAAAAGATGTTCCTCCCTATGTTAAAGCAGCCCGTGAGCCACTTTCATATGTAGGCATAAATTCTGTCGGATTGAGAAGAAGAGGTTTTACTTCCGAAAAAATTACAGAGATCCAAAATATTTATAGGAATTTATATCAAAAAAAAATGAACAATACACAAGCTGTTGATATCATTGAGGCGGAAATGGTTGCTTCTCCAGAAAGAGATGAAATTTTACAATTCATCAGAAATTCACAAAGAGGAATTATGAAAGGTTATTTCCAAAAAAATTAAACAACAATCTCATGGCATCTACCTCAGACATCAGAAAAGGATTGTGTATTAAGTTCAACAATGATATTTATAAAATAATTGATTTTCTTCATGTTAAACCTGGAAAAGGGCCTGCCTTTGTAAGAACAAAACTTAAGAGTGTTGCCTCTGGTAAGGTGGTGGATAATACTTTTTCTGCGGGCCATAAAATAGAGGACATCCGGGTTGAAACTAACAAATATCAGTATTTGTATAATGAGGGAGATGACTATAATTTTATGAACCTTGATGACTTTAATCAGATTATTGTCGACAAAAAGGCTATTGAAAATCCCGGACTTATGAAAGAAGGTGAGACTGTAAGTATTTCAATTAACACCGAGGATGGTTTACCGCTTTCGGTCGATTTGCCTGCCAGTGTCATTCTTGAAGTAATCCATGCTGAACCTGGTCTAAAAGGTAATACAGCTACCAATGCAACTAAGCCGGCTACTGTTGAAACGGGTTTAAAAATAAACGTACCCCTGTTCATTAATGAAGGGGATAAAATCAAGGTCGATACCATAAAAGGAAATTATCAAGAAAGAATTAAAGAATAACTCATAATATTATAAAAAAAAAATAGAAGCCAATGAGTGTATTAGTCAATAAGAAATCTAAAATTATAATTCAGGGTTTTACAGGAAGTGAAGGTACCTTCCATGCAGAGCAGATGATTTCCTATGGAACAAATGTAGTTGGTGGTGTCACTCCTGGAAAAGGAGGGCAGATCCATTTAGACAAACCTGTTTTCAACTCAGTTGCAAATGCTGTAAAAGAAGTTCAGGCTGATACATCTATTATATTTGTACCACCCGCATTTGCAGCTGATGCTATTTTGGAGGCAGCTGATGCAGGAATCAAAGTTATTGTTGCTATCACAGAGGGTATTCCAATTGCTGATATGACCATCGTTTCAGACTATATAAAAAAAAGAAATTGTACTTTGATTGGTCCCAACTGCCCAGGTATAATTACACCAGAAGAGGCAAAGGTAGGAATCATGCCAGGCTTTGTTTTTAAAAAGGGGAATGTAGGAATAGTTTCTAAGTCGGGAACTTTAACTTATGAAGCAGCTGATCAAGTAGTCAGACAGGGATTGGGAATAACAACAGCAATTGGGATTGGTGGTGACCCCATTATCGGTACTACTACGAGGGATGCTGTAGAACTGTTCATGAATGACCCTGAAACAGAGGCCATAGTCGTTATTGGTGAAATAGGAGGACAATTAGAATCCGATGCAGCTCATTGGATAAAGGAAAATGGCAATTCCAAACCGGTAATTGGTTTTATCGCAGGTGAAACTGCTCCTAAAGGAAGAACTATGGGGCATGCGGGTGCCATAGTAGGAGGAAAGGATGACACTGCCCAAGCCAAAAAAAGGATTATGATTTCTTGTGGAATCCATGTTGTAGATTCACCCGCCGAGATTGGTAAAAAAGTTGTAGAAGTATTAGGATAAGTTTCATGAGTAAATTACTAGAAAACAAAACCGCAATCATAACCGGAGCTTCACGTGGAATAGGTAAGGGGATCGCCCGAACTTTTGCACTACATGGATGCAATGTGGCATTTAGTTATAGTAATTCCAACGAAGCTGCTCAATTACTCGAAAAAGAATTAAATGGCCTGGGAGTTAGATCAAAGTCTTATCAAAGTAATGCTGCTAGTTTCGATCAGTCACAGGACTTGGTTGACAAGGTTTTGGAAGATTTTGAAACTATTGATGTATTGGTCAATAATGTGGGAATCACCAAAGACAACCTATTGATGCGTATTGGTGAAGCAGATTTTGATCAAGTCATTCAAGTTAACCTCAAATCGGTTTTCAACATGACTAAAGCCGTTCAGCGCACTTTTTTAAAACAAAAATCTGGCTCATTAATTCATATTAGTTCAGTTGTGGGGATTAAAGGAAATGCCGGTCAATCTAACTATGCTGCTTCTAAAGCAGGTATCATTGGCTTCTCTAAGGCCGTTGCGCTCGAATTGGGTTCAAGAAATATTAGAAGTAACGTGGTTGCTCCAGGATTTATTGAAACCGAGATGACAGATAACCTTTCGGAAGATTTGATCCAAAAGTGGCGCGAAGGAATCCCTCTAAAAAGAGGAGGTTCTCCCGAAGATGTTGCCAATACTTGTTTGTTCTTGGCATCAGATTTATCAAACTATATTACTGGTCAAGTCCTTCAAGTCGATGGAGGAATGCTAACTTAAAAAAACATTTATTATGCAAAAACTACCAAAAATTGGATTACCTATTATTTTATTGGCCTTTGTGCTGATCATTTTTGTCTCAAAATCCTCCATTAATATTGGATATGGGGAAGCAGGCGTATTGTTTAAAACCTTTAGTGGAGGAGTCGTCACGGATGAATCTCCACTTTCGGAAGGGTTTCATATTATCGCTCCTTGGAATAAAGTTTACATTTACAATGTAAAGCAGCAAGAATTCTTTGAAGGCAATATGCAGGTTTTGTCTTCCAATGGATTAGAAATTTCTCTAGATGTATCTGTGTTATATCAACCAGTTTACAACGAGTTAGGCATGTTGCACAAAACTAAAGGTGAGAATTATGTCAATATTGTTTTGATACCTCAGATCCGGGCAGTGGCCAGAAGTGTTGTGGGGCGTTATACCCCTGAACAATTGTACTCTACCAAAAGGGATGCTATTCAAAATGAAATCTATGAGGAAACTCAAAAGGTTGTTGAAAACCAACATATTCAGGTAAATGCAGTCTTAGTAAGAGACGTTTCCTTGCCACTGGCAATAAAGGAGGGTATCGAAAGAAAACTAATCCAAGAGCAAGAATCTTTGGAATACGAATTTCGATTAGAAAAAGCTAAGCAAGAGGCAGAAAAACAAAGGATAGATGCTGAAGGAAAGGCGGCTGCTAATAGAATTCTTAGTGCTTCGATCACGAATATGATTCTCAAAGAAAAGGGAATAGAGGCTACCAAAGCGCTTTCTACTTCACCCAATGCCAAAGTCATTGTAATAGGTAGTGGAGAAGATGGTATGCCCATCATATTGGGAGGTCAATAAAATTTGATTTGAAATCTCATTGAAAAATTATTATATTTGCTCTGTGAAATTATTAAATCATCATATACATTTTCTTTCGACCGATCAAATGAGGTAAAGGATATGTATTGACCATACTTAAGACCCGTTTGATTTCAAACGGGTTTTTTTATAAAATAGATTTAGAATGATAAAAATTGCGATTCAAAAATCAGGGAGGCTCAACGACGAGTCATTGGGTATACTGAAGAAATGTGGTATTTCTATAGATAATGGAAAAGACCAACTTAAGGCAGCTGCCAGAAATTTCCCGATGGAAGTACTTTATTTGAGAAATGGGGACATACCGCAATACCTCAGAGATGGGGTAGTGGACTTGGCCATCATTGGTGAAAATCTAATTCATGAAAAAGGAAAAGAATTGACCGTTCTCGAAAACTTGGGTTTTTCCAAATGTCGGGTGTCCATTGCTGTCCCTAAGGAAGTCAACTTTAATGACATCCAGGAGCTGAATGGCAAACGCATAGCCACATCCTATCCCAACACCGTCAAACAGTTTTTGGAGAAAAACGGTATTTCTGCAGACCTACACATTATAAATGGTTCGGTGGAAATTGCGCCCAACATTGGATTGGCCGATGCCATTTGTGATATCGTTTCCAGTGGCAGTACCTTGTTTAAAAACAACCTTAAGGAGGTTGCCAAAATACTCGAATCCCAAGCCGTTTTGGTTCAATCTCCAAATTTGTCAGCAGAAAAGCTGGAGATTGTAGACAAATTGCTTTTTCGTTTGGGCACCGTTATAAGGGCCAAAAAATCAAAATACATTCTATTGAATGCGCCCAATGAGAAAATAGAAATGATCAGCGGTTTATTACCTGTGCTGAAAAGTCCAACTGTATTGCCTTTGGCCCAAGAGGGCTGGTCCTCTTTGCACTCTGTGATTGAAGAGTCCTCTTTTTGGGAAGTCATTGATGAATTGAAAGCTGCGGGTGCAGAAGATATCTTGGTCTGTCCTATCGAAAAAATGGTTTTGTGATGCAGCGTTATATCAATCCCACCCCTGAGCAATGGAAGGATTTGACCCAAAGGGGTTCTGCCTCCTATGCTTCCCTTGAGCCCTTGGCCAAGGAAGTCTTTGACAATGTGGCCCAAAACGGGGATCAAGCATTGTTGGCTTATACCGAAAAATTTGACAAAGTCAAATTGGAGAATTTTTCTGTCAGCACAGATGAAATTGAGTCTGCCAAAGCTCGTGTACCGGAAAAATTAAAGGTAGCCATTCAAAAAGCCAAAAAAAATATCGATCGCTTTCACAGGGCTCAAAAAACCAACGAAGTCAAGGTAGAGACCCAAAAGGGAGTCAATTGCTGGCAAAAAAAGTTACCTATAGAAAAAGTGGGGCTGTACATTCCGGGAGGATCTGCGCCTTTGTTTTCAACCATTTTGATGTTGGCCATTCCTGCCAAGGTGGCAGGATGCAGTGAAGTTGTATTATGCTCACCACCAGGATTTAATGGTGAATTACCTGATGTAATACTTTATACTGCCAATTTGTGCGCTGTGGACACTGTATTTAAGGTGGGAGGAATGCAAGCCATCGCCGGGATGACCTTGGGAACTGAGACTTTACCAAAAGTGGATAAACTTTTTGGTCCAGGAAACCAATATGTAACTGTAGCTAAACAGTTGGCTACCCAATACCAAGTGGCAATTGATATTCCCGCAGGGCCAAGTGAATTGATGGTTGTTGCGGATGCATCTGCAAATGCCGCTTTTGTTGCTTCCGATTTATTATCTCAAGCCGAACACGGGCCTGATAGTCAGGTGTTGTTTGTCACTACAGACCGTGACATGATCGATAAAGTCAACGAGGAAGTAGAAATACAAATTTCTGTTTTGGCCCGTCAAGACACTGCCCGAAAGGCACTTAACAACTCCAAAATCATATATTTTGATGAGGAAGCGGAGGCTTTGGCATTTACCAATTTCTACGGAGCAGAGCACCTAATTGTATGCCTTAAAAATGAAGTAGAATTTGTAGATAACATCAAGCATGCCGGTTCTGTCTTTATTGGCAACTACACTCCCGAGAGTGCAGGAGATTATGCTTCTGGGACCAACCACACGCTACCGACCAATGGCTATGTAAGGCAATACAGTGGTGTTAACTTGGATAGTTTTTTAAAGGCCATCACCTATCAAAAAATAACAGCTCAGGGATTACAAGACCTTGGGCCCGTGATTGAGGAAATGGCCAGTGCAGAAGGCTTACAAGCCCACAAGAATGCTGTTTCAATACGGCTAAAAAAGCTTAGTAATGAGTGATTCTGCAATAGTACAATTGGTTAGACCCTTGGTCAGGGAGATGGCTCCCTATCGTTCGGCTCGGGATGAATTTGAGGATTTTGAAGCTCAGAAGATTTTTTTGGATGCCAATGAAAACCCCTATAACACCGATGTTAATCGTTATCCCGATCCGTTACAGCGTCGTTTAAAGCGAGTTTTGGCAAAGGTAAAAGGGGTATCCGCTGATCAAATATTGCTTGGCAATGGAAGTGACGAAGTATTGGATCTGATCTTTCGCACCTTTTGTGAGCCTGGGCAAGACGAAGTGATTTTATTGCCACCTACCTATGGAATGTATGGGGTATTGGCTCAACTGAACAACGTCAAAGCGGTTGATGTTCCACTTGATGACAATTTTCAATTGGATATAGCGGCCATTATGTCGTCGGTAAACGAAAATACCAAAGCGGTTTTTGTGTGCAGTCCCAACAATCCTAGTGGAAACGCCATTCCCTTTGAACAGATTGAAATACTGTTAAAGCGTTTTAAAGGTTTGATAGTAGTAGATGAGGCTTATATTGATTTTTCTGAACAAAGAAGCGCATTGAGCTTGTTGGAAACCTATCCTAAACTGATGATTTGTCAAACCCTTTCCAAGGCCTATGGACTGGCAGGGATACGTTTGGGCATTGGCTTTGCGAATCCTGAAATCATTGATTTTTTTAATAAAATCAAACCCCCTTACAATGTCAATATATTGACCCAAAAAACGGCTTTGGCATCATTGAATGCTCCGACTGTTGTGGAACGACAGGTTAAAACTTTGATTGAAGAACGTCAAAAAATGGAAAGAGAATTACCCGCTTTTGGATTTATTAATAAAATATATCCCAGTGATGCTAACTTTCTATTGATTCAAGTGGACTATGCCCAAAAGCGTTACGACCAGTTTCTGGAACAAGGCATAGTGGTTCGCAACCGTTCCTCTCTCTTGGGTTGTGAAAATACACTCCGCATTACGATAGGGACAATCGAGGAAAATATTACATTTATTAACGTTTGTAAATCCATAGATCAATGAAAAAAGTATTGTTCATCGACCGAGACGGTACCCTGACTTTAGAACCGGGAGATTATCAAGTTGACGCCTTTGAAAAACTGATTTTTTATCCTCAAGTTTTTTGGTATTTGGCAAGTATAGTTAGAGAATTGGACTATGAATTGGTGATGGTTACCAATCAAGATGGTTTGGGAACCGATAGTTTTCCTGAGGAAGAATTTTGGCCCTATCAGAATCATCTGGTCAAGTCCTTTGAAAATGAAGGAGTGATTTTTTCCGAAATACTCATTGATCGTACTTTTCCAGAAGACAAAGCCGATACACGCA